>FWWL01005827.1_pt1 | contig 18585 bp, 22 predicted proteins | sample 2228331 | NCBI WGS metagenome assembly FWWL01 (sample SAMEA103939775, study PRJEB20133) | metagenome
CGACCCCGATGACGACGCGGCGGTAGGGCAAGCCATATTCCCCCTCTCCTTCAGGGGAGGGGGTCAGGGGGTGGGGGAGGATACGCGAGACATCACGCTTGTTCCCCACACCCTCCGCGACTTCGTCGCTCCTCCCTCTCCCCTGAAGGGGAGAGGGCAGTAAGCGGCACCGCTCCAGCAGTGCCCGGCTCCACAGCGCGCCCTCGACCTCGGCAAGCATCTCGCCGTCGAGTTCCTGCCGACCCAGCGCGGTGTCGCCGAACTGGCGGCGCATCGCGGTGATGAACGCCTTGGGCAGGTGCGCGCGGTTCTCCTCGGTCGCACCGCCGGTCCTGAGGAAATCCTCCTCGTCCTCCTGCGCCAGCAGGCGCTGCAACAGTGGCACCGCGCGCGGGGTGGTGGTGACGAGGACCTGCTGCACTTCGCCCAGCCGCAAGCCCATCTGCAGATTGTCCCACGCCCGCTCGGCGCGGCCATGAGCATTGGTCCATTTGGCCAGTTCGTCGCACCAGGCGTGGCTGTGTTCGGGACCGCGCAGGCTGTCGGGCTCGGCGGCGGAATAGAGCATGGCCACGGCGCCGTTGGGATAGCGCACCCGGTGGAGCGAGGGCTCGAAGGTCGGGCGGCGTTCGGGCGGGCCGATGGCCAGAAGGCCGCTCTGCCCTTCCACCATCACGGCGCGTGCTTCGCCCAGGCTGGCGGCGACCAGCGCGATGCGCGCGGCAGGATTGGCCTCGGCTGTGCGGCGGACCCATTCGGCCCCAGCCCGCGTCTTGCCGAAGCCGCGCCCGGCCATGATCAGCCAGGTACGCCAGCCGCAATCGGGCGCGATCTGCCCGGGGTGGGCCGTGCTGGCAAAATCGAACGGATGCTCGTCCATCTCCGGCTGGGTCAGGCCGTTGTAGAAGGCCAGCAGGCTTTTGGGCGAGGCGAGCTCGTAGATATCGCGCAGCCCGGGTTCCGGCTCGCTCATTTGCCTTCGGCCTTCTGGGCCTTGCGTTCCGCCAGCACCTGCTGACGCAGCGCCTCGACCTTTCGGGCGAGCGAGGCGCGCACATCGGCGGCGCTGACATTGGCCCGCTGGGCCTCCTCGCGGGCGACGCTTTCCTTGTGCGCGGCGAGCAGGCGCAGCGCGCTGGCGACGTCCATTTTCCGCTCGGGGTCCTTGTCGCGCAGATAGCCGAGCACCTCCATTTCGAGGTTCATGTACCCTTCGTAGAGCGCGGCGCGCCATCTGGCGGCGAAGTCGGCGTTCTCGCGCCGCAGTTCATAGACCACGCGAGGCTTGACCCCGGCCCGTTCGGCGCTGGCGGAAACGTTGGAGGTTTCGGCCAGCGCGTGCAGGAAGGCGCTGCGCCATTGCAAGGGCGTGGCGGCGGCGCTGGGGCCGGTTACAGGAAGATCGACCCCGCCCTGCGCGTCGCAGATCGCCGCTTGCAGGCGCGCCTCGAAAGCCGGGTCCTTCTTGCGGCGGTTGTAGATCGCGCCGGTGGTGATGCCCGCCGCCTTGGCCGACCGCTTGATGAAGCCCGACTGGGCGAGCGCTGTGAAAAAGGCTTCCTCCCAATAGGGCCTTTCGGGCGATGCTTCGGTCATGCTGCCATCCTTTGCGTGAAGCGGGGTGCGGGCGAAGCCGAAACGCCGACGGGCGGCGCTGCATGGTGCAGGGCCGCCCGTCTCGAATCGGTTTATCGCGATGTTCAGTATCTCTAACCAGAGAGCGTCACGATGTCAATAAAAAAGTGCCAAATAGGTTATTTTCCAGCGACCGCCCTCTGTGGAGGCGGCTCGGGAGCCGAGGGCAGCGGGGCGTAGAGCATGATGCCCGCCGTCTCGCCGCTGGTCGTGGTCGCGCCCGACAGCGGCGCGATTGCCAGCACGGCCCGTGGCGCGCCGGGCTCGCCCAGGAAAACCCAGCCGATATCGCGCCGCAGGTCCAGTGCGAGCCGGGCCTGCCATGCCTCCGGTGCGGGCGGGGCGGGAATGGCGCCGCTGCCGGGCACGAAGGCCAGCCGTGTGCCGGGCTGCCCGGTCAGCTCGAGTTCGCCCAGGGCGTCGTCGAAGGCGGTGCCGCCTGCCGTCACCCCGAGATCGCCCAGTGCGGGCTCGATGCCGATCTCCTTGCGCAGCGCCGCCGTCGGCACCGTGCCCGGATAGGGCACCAGCAGGGCCTTGTCCGCGCGCAGCCCCGGCCACGGGCCGCCGACATGGATCGTCATGTTTTCGTGCAGCGCCTCGACGCGCTGCGACGTCCCGTCCGGCAGGGACACGTCGATCGCCGTCCCGCCGCCGTGGCTGAAGCGGAAGCCGCCGCCGGCCCCGCTGCGGGTGGTCTCCGTCTTGGGCGCATCCCAGACCAGCTGGCCGTCGGCGGCGCGGCCCCACCCGCTCCAGCGCAGCGTCAGTTCGGCGCCGGCGACCGGCGCGCCGCTGTTCCCGTCGCGAACGGTGCCCGACAGCGGCGGCGAGCAGGCAGCCAGCGGCCACAGCAAGGCGAGCAGGAGGAAAAGTTTCCGGGCCATGGCGCCCAGAATAGCGCAACCGGCCGCCGGGGAAATGCCGGATTGGTCCGCGCGTGCGATTGTGGTTCGCGCCGGCCTGCCCTAAGGGCGCGGGTCTCGGCGACGGGTCACGGGATTACCAATGCTACGCAAGCTCTACGACTGGACGCTCGACAAGGCCGCGCACCCGCACGCGGTGTGGTGGCTGGCGCTGTTCAGCTTTGTCGAGGCGAGCTTCTTCCCGATCCCGCCGCACCCCCTGCTCGGCCTGATGTGCCTTGCCGAACCGAAGAAGGCGATCCGCTTCGCCGCGGTGGCGACGCTGGCTTCGGTTGCGGGCGGGATGCTCGGCTATGCCATCGGCTGGGGTCTCTACGACACCGTCGGCACCCAATTGCTCGCGGCGCTGGGCCTGACCGAAAGCTTCCCGCAGGCGGTGTGCTATCTCAACCAGTACGGTTTCTGGCTGTTCGTCGCCAAGGGCGCGACGCCGATCCCGTTCAAGCTGCTGACCATCACCGCCGGCTTCATGGGCATGAACCTGGCGCTGTTCCTGGTCGGCAGCCTCGTCAGCCGGGCGATCAGCTTCATGATCGTGGGCGTGCTGTTCCGTTTCTTCGGTGCGCCGATCAAGCGCTTCATCGACAAGTACCTGGGCCTCATTACCGCCGGCTTCGTCGCGCTGGTGATCGGCGGGTTCCTGGCCATCACCCTGCTGGGCGGCGGGGACGAGAAGGCGGCGGACAAGTGCTCCGCCGCGGGCGCCGCCGAGGCAGTTCAGGCGCGCTAACGGGCGACGCCCTATTCCAGCGCGGCTGCCATCAGCCGGTCGCGGTCGGGAATGGCGATCGTGCCGTAGCCGCGCGCGATCAGGCGGCGCTTTTCGAGCACCCCCAGCGCGGCATTGGCGGTGACGCGGGTGACGCCGAGCAGGTCGGCCAGTTCCTGCTGCGTCACCCTGATCCGGGCCGGGCCCGGCATTTCGCCGGCCATGGTCGCGAGCAGGCCCGCCATCCGCGCCGGGTTTGTCCCGCGCCGCAAGCCGGCCAGCAGCGACAGCGTCTCCTGCAACTGCGCCGACAGCGCCCCGATCAGCGCGCGGGTCGAGCCGGGATAGTTGCCCAGCGCATCGAGGAACGGCCGCGCCCGGATCAGCCGGGCCGTGCTGGGGCCGCGCGACACGGCGTCGACGATGCGCGGCTGGCCCGAGAACACCGCGAGCTCGCCGTAGGAATCGCCGGGTCCGAGCAGCGCCACCGCGCGAAACTCGCCCTCGGGCAGGAACTGGCCGACCGTGACCGCGCCTTCCTCGATCAGCCAGAACCCGTCCGCCGCATCGCCCCGCTGCTGGATGATCTGGCCGTCCTCGAAGGAATGCAGCGTCGCCCCGCGGACGAGGTGCGCCCGCAGCGCCGGGTCGAGCACCTCGAACAGCATGGGCGTAACGAGCGAGCGTCGAGTCGCATCGGAATGTAAGGCTTTTGACATTCCTTCGCTCCGGTAAACGCTAGCAAGCGAATCGCCAACTTGTTTGGGGGAGGGAAATGCCCGGATCGACCATCGCCGTGCTGGCGATCTACATCGGCTTCGGCCTGCTCGAGCTGTGGCGGACGCAGCTGTTCGCCAAGGGGGAGCAGACCCGCGACGACGGCATCGTCGAGGGCGTGAGCATGACCATGCTGCTGGCGGTGACCCAGCCGGGCATCGTCTTCCTCTCGGCTGCGATCATGGGCGCGGTGGCACCGCAGTGGGAAGGGGCGCTGGCGGATCTGAACTTCTTCGCGGCGATCGCACTTTTCCTGCTGCTGGAGGACATGACCCAGTACTGGTGGCACCGCGCCAGCCACACCTTCCCCTGGCTGTACAATCTTCACCGCGCGCATCACAACGCGAAGTACATGAGCGTGCGGCTCGTCTACAGAAATAACGTTATATATTATATGCTTATGCCCGGCCTGTGGACCGCCGGGGTGCTAATCTACCTTGGGCTCGGCTGGATCTATGCTGGATATCTGGTGGTCAAGATGGCGGTGATTATCGGCGCGCATTCCGACGTCGCCTGGGACCGGCCGCTGTACCGGATCAAGTGGCTCTCACCCCTCATGTGGCTGGTGGAGCGGACCATCTCGACCCCGGCCACGCACCATGCTCACCACGGCCGCCATGCCGACGACCCGGCGACCCACTACAAGGGCAATTACGGCAACCTCCTGTTCTTCTGGGACGTGCTGTTCGGCACCGCGAAGATCACCCGCAGCTATCCGCAGAGCTACGGCGTCGAAAACCTCGCCCCGGCCACGCTCGGCCAGCAATTGCTGTGGCCGATCTTCCCGGAGAACAAGGCGAAGCCCGACCCAATCACGGTTGGAGAGGAGGCGGCCGCAAGAGCCGCCTGACCAGGCAGGTGGCGCAGTCTCGAAAGAAGGCTGCGCCACCTGTTCGAATCCGCGCTTCGCGTAACGCGCCGGCCACGCTAAGCGGGCGCCATGACCATGGCACACCCGACGCTTGCGCAAAAACTCGCCGCCGAGGCGCTCGGCAGCTTCTTCCTGTTCGCCGCCGTGATCGGTTCGGGCGTGATGGCGGAAAGCCTGGCGGGCGGAAACGTCGCCATCGCGCTGCTCGCCAACACCATCGCGACCGGGGCGATCCTCTATGTCCTCATCGCCATGCTGGGGCCGATCTCGGGCGCGCATTTCAACCCCGCGGTGACTTTCGCCTTCCTGCTGCGACGCGAGATCGAAGTGCGCGAGGCGGCCGTCTATGGACTGGCCCAGGTCGCCGCCGGGGCCCTGGGCGCATGGGCGGTCCACCTGATGTTCGACCTGCCGATCCTGCAACTGAGCACCAAGGCGCGCGCCGGAATCGGCCAGTGGAGCGGCGAGTTCGTCGCCACCTTCGGGCTGGTGCTGGTCATCCTGACCCTGCTGCGACACCGCGCCGAGGCGATCCCGGCGGGGGTCGCGCTCTATATCGTCGGCGCCTACTGGTTCACTTCCTCGACCAGCTTCGCCAATCCGGCGATCACCGTGGTCCGCTCGCTCAGCGACACCTTTGCCGGGATTGCCCCGGCCGACGCGCCGCTTTTCATCGCCGCGCAGATGGCCGGAGCAATGTGCGCCGTCTTCGTGGCCCGCTGGCTGCTGGAGGGAAGCGCCCCGACCTCCTCTTGACGGCGGAATCGGCTTGGCGAAATATTCCGCCAAGCCTTTTCTCTGGTCCGCCAACAAGGGGGGAAACACCGATGGCCAGCAGCGATTTCGCTCGCCAGCACCTGATCGGCCCGAGCGAATGGCGCGCCGTCGACGGGGTCATCCCGATCGACTAATGCGACGATAGGCCGCTACCTTTCTGTCAGGCGCTTTCAACCCGAAACAGTTCGCCGTCGGCGTCGAGTATGTACACTGTTCCCTGAGCGTCCTTGGCAATTGCGACCGGAGCACCGATGGACCCCGCATCGGGACGAAAATCTTCCGTCCGAACCTCCAGCCGGTCGGGGCCCACCAGGGTGACGGATTCATACGCCGACCTGCTGTACGACCAGATGCTTCCGTCGCGGTCGGCCAGAATGACGTGGTTGGAAAGACTGGCGATCGCTCCCGAGTAATCGACCGGGCCGACCAATCCGGCACTTTCGCGCGCACCGGTTCCGAGCGGCAGGGCGAATATCGGACGAAGGAGGCCGGCTGGTGCGCCTGCCTGAAGGTTCTCGTCGCCCTCGAAGAAAGGCCAGCCGTAGTTGACCGGTCCGCCGCCGACGAATTCGCTGACCTCGTCTGCCCGGGACTGACCGCGGTCGCTGAAGGCGAAAACGCCGCCGACAACCGACATCCCGCCAGGCTGGCGGATTCCTTTGCCGACTTGTACGGCCTGGAAAAAGCGCGCCGTGGCACCGGCATAAGGATCGGGCACATTGTCGATGCGCCACAGCTTGCCGAATCCGGAACTCGCGTCTTGCGCCAGCAGCCCGCCCGGATCGCCCACGGCCACGACAATGTCGTTCAGGCGGCCGAGCGCTATGGCTGCATTGGCGTCTGTGCCCGTGCCGGCGGCCGTGAGCGAGAGCGTGAAGCCATTGCGGTCGACGAAGATCGATCCGTCGGTCGAACGCAGAACCCTGAATACGCCGTCGTACACCGTATTGCCGGGTCGCTGGACCAATCCGAGCAGGCGGACGCCGCCAGGATAGCCGCCAACGACCGTCGGCGCGACGGACGCGCCCGTGGAGCCGTCGATCCGCGTTACCGTTCTGTCCGCTTGTCCCAGCAGCATCTGGCTGCCGTTATGGCCCGATGTCATCGCGACGACCGAAACAAGGCCGCTCGCCACGCGGCGAACCGCAATGCCTTCCTTGCTGTTGGTGACAGTGACAGCCAGGTTCAGGCTGGCCGACCCTCCCTTTCCGTCCGACGCCTGCAGGGTGACCTGGTAGACATTGTCACGGTTGCTGTCGGTGGCGAGGTCGAAATTGCGGGGTGAGACGAAGGAAAGCGCTCCACCGGAAATGGTGAAAGACGCGGCATCCTCGCCCCCCGCGATCGACACGGTGACCGGGTCCCCGTCGGGATCGCTGGCGGCAGGAGTATAGACTGCCCCGCTGGTGTTCTCGACCACCGAAGCGGTCGCGCCTGATGTGAAAGCAGGCGAGCGATTTGTCGAAGTGGGCGGCGTCGGCCCGCCGCTCGATCCATCTCCGCCTCCGCAAGACGAAAGACTGAGCAACAGTCCAGCACCGAGCGGCAATGCAGCAATAATTCGCTGAAATTTTCGACGACCCATACGAACGTATCCCCCTCAAGCGAGGGCATTCATTTCATTGGCGCCTAATAATTGCAAGGTGCTGTACGGGCAGCGGTCAAATAATCCCCACCGCCTTGCCGGCGCGTTCGAACATGCCGAGGATGGTCTGGACCTGCTCGCTTGTATGCTCGGCGCAGAGCGAGCAGCGCAGCAGCGTCATGCCTGCAGGGGTCGCCGGCGGGCGGGCCAGGTTGACGTAGAGGCCTTCCTTCAGCAGCGCCTCCCACATCGCCGCGCCGCGCTCGAGGTCGGGCATGACCACGGCGATGATCGCGCTCTGCGGCTTCTCGGTCCCGAGCTGGAAGCCCAGCGCGCGCAAGCCCGAGTGCAGCGTGCGGCTGTTCTCCCACAGATGCGCCCGCTTGTTGCCGTTGTGCATAAGCTTGCGGATCGAGGCCGCGCTCGAGGCCATCACTGCGGGCGGCAGCGCGGCGGTGAAGACATAGGGGCGGCACACCAGTCGCATGATCTCGAACTTGGGGTGGTTGGAGACGCAGAAGCCGCCGACCGTGCCGACGCTCTTGGAGAAGGTCCCGATGATGAAATCGCAGTCGTCGATCACGCCCGCCGCCTCACATACGCCGCGGCCGTGTTCGCCGATGAAGCCCATCGAATGCGCCTCGTCGACCAGCACCATCGCGCCGTGCTTCTTGGCCACCGCGACCATTTCCCTGAGCGGGGCGATGTCGCCGAGCATCGAATAGACGCCTTCCAGCACGACCAGCTTGCCCGCGCCTGCGGGGATGCGGCCCAGTCGCTTGTCGAGCGCCTCGATGTCGTTGTGCTTGAATGGCACGACCTCGGCGTCGCCCATCTTGCAGCCGTCCCAGATGCTGGCGTGGCTGTCGATGTCGAGCACGATGTAGTCGCCCTTGCCGGCGATGGTGCTGATGATGCCGAGATTGGCCTGGTACCCGGTCGAGAACACCATGGCGTGATCCATGGCGTAGAATTCCTTCAGCGCATCCTCGACGTCGCGGTGATGGAAGAAGGTGCCGTTCAATACGCGGCTGCCGGTGGTGCCGGCGCCGAAATCGTCATAGGCCTGCTTGCCCGCGGCGATCACGTCGTCGTCGAAGGTCATGCCCATGTAGTTGTAGGTGCCGAGCAGGATGGTATCGCGCCCGTTGCAGATCGCCTGCGTCGGGCTGAGCACCTTTTCCATTACTAGGCTGAACGGATCTTCCTGCCCGCCAGCGAGCAGGCCGGCGCGCATGGCGATCAGCTCGTCGAATTTGGAGAACAGGTCCCGGCCTTCGCCCTCCAGCGCTTCGGGACGGTCGGCCTGCGAGATGCCCTCGCTCATCAGGCGTCGCCCGCCATCTTGGTCACGGCATCGACGAGCTGGCCGTAATTCTCGATCTCGGCCTGCTGGTTCATGCTGATGATGATGTCGAACGCGTCCTCGATCTCGGCGACGAAATCCATCACCGTCAGACTGTCGAATTCGAGATCGTTCTGGAAAGTGCTGGCATCGGTGATCTCGACCCCCTTCTTGTTGAAGGGTTCGATGATCTCGCGGATCTGGCTGTCGACTGCGGCGCGGTCCATGCGGGGTGTCCTTGCTGGAAACGAATATCAGCGCGGGGAAAGCGGCTTTGCGGCGCGATTGTCAAGTTTGCGCTTCGTGTCGTCATCCCGCCTTGATCTTGTAAAATGCCCAGACACTCCAGATCACCACTGCCAAGGACAGGGCCCCACACCCCCAGCGCGCCACATGGCCGAGGATCGTTTCCGGGTAACCGAACAGCGGCTCGTTGGCCCAGTATCGCTCGGGATTGCCGCCGACCTTCTTCCACCAGATCTTCCATTCGGCGGTCCCGGGTCTCGGCACCCCTTTGCGCATCATCAAACGGTTCTTGTAGAGGTCGTAGGTGGCCGGGTCGGAATAGGGCTTCAGGCTGGCATCGATGGCTTCGATCTCTTTTTCCGTGCATCCCGCCTCGAGCGCAGCCTTGTGCTCAGGCTGGCTTTCGATCCATGCCCGGATGCCACGCTCGTCGTGTGTTTCGCCGTGGCTGCCAACGAAAGATCTTGCCAGCCACAACCAGTGCGCCGGGGATTTGCCTTTCAGCCAGCGCCGACAAATCTCGGTCGTTTCGCGAAACTCGCGCGCATCTTCATCTTCTTCGTCTTCGGTTGTCATTTAGGCCACCAGCAGCTTGTCCACCGCCGCCATGAAGGGGCCGATGGAAACGGGTTTCGAGAGGTAGTCGGCCGCGCCGGCATCGCGGATCTTCTCCTCGTCGCCCTTGCCGGCGTAGGCGGTGACGGCGAGCACGGGGATGGTCGCCAGACCCGGGTCCTTCTTCATCGCCGCGATCAGCTCGACGCCGGAGATATTGGGCAGCTGGATGTCCATGATGGCGAGATCGGGACCGAATTCGCGCGCGGCGGCGATCACCCGCTGGCCGTCGTCGCAGCCCAGCACCTCGTGCCCCCTTGACCGCAGCACGTCGCAGAACAATTTCCGGTTGAGGTCGTTGTCCTCGACAACCAGTATTCTCTTTGCCACTGGGGACGCTCCTTTAGCGCCATCCCCTAGGCCAGATTGCGGAGCCTTGCCAATCTCGCTGCCCCCGAAAACCCCGGCGCACAGCCCCGAGGATGCCGATGCCCTGGCGCTCAATGCGCTCGGCTGGGTGCTGGCGGACGATGCTCGGGCCGAACGGCTGCTGTCGCTCACCGGCCTCACGCCCGATATCCTGCGCGACCGGCTGACCGACCGCTCAGTGCTCGCCGCCGTGCTCGATTTCCTCGCCAACCACGAACCCGACCTGCTGCTTGCCGCCGATGCCCTGAGCGTCGAGCCGCAGGTTCTGCTCGCCGCCCGCGAAAGTCTTGCCCGATGAACCGCCCGCTGATCATCTCCGATTGCGACGAAGTGCTGCTGCACATGGTCGCGCATTTCCGCGATTTCCTGGACGATCGGCACGGCATCGATTTCGCGCTCGACAATGGCGACTGGGGCACGGCGCTGACCTGGCAGGCCAGCGGCGAGCGGGTGGAGCCGGCCGATATCTGGAAGTATCTCAACCTCTTCTTCGACACCGAAATGGACAGCCAGCTGCCGATCAAGGGCGCGGTGGAGGCCATGGGCACGCTGGCCGAACAGGCCGATGTCGTGATCCTGACCAACCTGGTCGACGAGCGGCGCGACCGCCGAGCGGAGCAGCTGCGGCGCTACGGCATCGACGTGCCGGTCTATACCAACCAGGGGCCGAAGGGTCCGGCGCTGGCCAGGATCCTCGCCGAATACAATCCGTCGAAAGCGGTCTTCATCGACGACCTGGCCCAGCATCACGGCTCGGCAGCGGAAACCGTGCCGCACATCACCCGGCTGCACCTGTGCGGCGAGCCCGCGATTGCGCCGCACATCGCCTGCGGCGAAAAGGCCGGGCACGCCCATGCGAGGATCGACGAGTGGGAGCATGCGCTGCCGTGGATCCTCGCCCGACTGGAGGAAGAAGAATGAGCTTTACCGCCCGCCTTGCCGAACTCGGCATCGCCCTGCCCGAAGCCGCCGCCCCGGTGGCCAGCTACACCCCGGTGGTGGTGGCGAGCGGCCTTGCGCATGTTTCGGGGCAATTGCCCTTCATCCATGGCGAGCTGGTCAAGGGCCGGCTGGGCGAGAACGTGACGGTCGAGGACGGCATTGCCGCCGCCCGCGCCTGCGGTCTGATGATCCTGGCGCAGCTCAAGGCGGCCGGGCTGCTCGACCGGGTCGAGCGGGTGGTCAAGCTCAATGCCTTCATCAATTCGGTCGGCGATTTCACCTCGCAGCCGGAAATCGCCAACGGCGCATCGGACCTGATGCTCGATGTGTTCGGCGATGCCGGACGCCACGCCCGCGCCGCAGTCGGCGTCCCCGCCCTGCCGCGCGGAGCCGCGGTGGAGGTCGATGCGATTTTCGCCGTCGCCCCCGAACGCGATGCCTGAGCGCACCGCCCCTGCCTGGCTGACCGGATGGGAATACGCCCACCGCGGGCTGCACGGCGCCGGGGTTGCGGAAAATTCGCCCGGTGCCTTCCGCGCGGCGATCGCCGCCGGGATGGGCATCGAATGCGATATCCAGCGCAGCGCCGATGGCCAGCCGATGGTGTTCCACGATTGGGAACTGTCGCGCCTGACCGGGGCCGAGGGCCTGACGGCGTCGCTGGCCGCCGATCAGATCGGGCAGCTCCGCCTGCTGGATACCGACGAGGGACCGCTGCATCTCGCCGCCATGCTGGCGCTCGTGGCGGGGCAGGTGCCGATCCTGATCGAGATCAAGTCCCTGCCGGATTACGACGTCGCCCCGAGCTGCGCGGCAGTGAGCGCGGCGCTGCAGGGCTATGCCGGCGAGCATGCGGTGATGAGCTTCGACCCGCGCGTCGGCGAATGGTTCGCGGCTCATGATCCGCAGGTCGTGCGCGGCCTCGTCTGCACCGATACGCTCGACCACGGCTGGCTCAGGGCGTGGCGGGACGAAGGGGCGCTGCACCAGGCGGCCCCCGATTTCCTCGCCTGCGACATCCGCGACCTGCCGACCGACCTTTCGAGCGAATGGCGCGGTAGCGGCCGGCCGTTGCTGAGCTGGACGATCAAGACCCCCGGACTGCGCAGCCGCGCGCTCGCCCATGTCGATGCCATGATCAGCGAGGGAGCGGGCTTGGCCGGGGCGTCCGAAGCGTGAGCGAAGCGGCCTTTACCGCGCGCATCCTCGGCGGAGTGAGCGATATCCCGGCGGCACAATGGGATGCGCTGGATGGGGCGGACAATCCTTTCATGAGCCACGCTTTCCTCAGCGCGATGGAGGATTCGGGCAGCGTCGGGGCGGGTACCGGCTGGCAGGCGGCGCCGATCGTGATCGAGAGCGAAGCCGGCGTGCCGCTGGCGGCGCTCCCCGCCTACCTCAAGGGGCACAGCCAAGGCGAGTTCGTCTTCGACCACAGCTGGGCCGACGCCTACCAGCGCGCCGGGGGGCGCTATTACCCCAAGCTCCAGATCGCCGCGCCGTTCACCCCTGCCACCGGGCCGCGCCTGCTGCTGGCCGACGAGGCGCTGGGGGTGCCGCTGCTCAAGGCCGCTGAGCAATTGTGCGAGCAGAACCGGTTCTCAGGCGCCCACGCGACCTTCATCGACCCTGCGCAGCTGCCGATCTTCGAGGCGGCCGGATGGATGCTGCGCAGCGACATCCAGTTCCACTGGGAAAACCGCGGATACGGCAGCTTCGACGATTTCCTCGATGAACTCGCCAGCCGCAAGCGCCGGGCGCTGCGCAAGGAACGCGCCAAGGCACAGGAAGCCGTGGAGATCCGGCACCTCACCGGGGCAGAGATCACCGAGGCGGAATGGGATGCGTTCTGGGTGTTCTACCAGGATACCGGCGCGCGCAAATGGGGCTCGCCCTACCTGACCCGCGAGGCCTTCAGCCTGCTGGGCGAACGGATGGCAGGCAAGCTGCTGCTGATCTTCGCCTATCGCGAAGGGCGGCCGATCGCGGGCGCAATGAACGTGATCGGGCCCGATGCGCTTTATGGGCGTTACTGGGGCTGCACCGAGCAGGTCCCGTTCCTGCACTTCGAGCTGTGCTATTATCAGGCCATCGATGCCGCCATCGCGCGGGGGCTGAAGCGGGTCGAGGCCGGCGCGCAGGGCGGGCACAAGCTCGCCCGGGGCTATGAACCGGTCCGCACATGGTCGGCGCACTGGATCGCCGATCCGGGATTTCGCGAAGCGATCGCCGATTACCTCGAGCGCGAACGGCGCGGGGTCGAAAGCGACCGCAATTATCTCGATACCCGCACCCCCTTCCGGAAGGGCGGGTAGGGAAGGCTCAGGCGGCGCGGCGTTCGGCCAGCAGCCAGTCGCGCGCGCGGCGCTGGGCTTCGGCGATTTCGCGGGCGGTCATTTCGTCCGAAATGTCGGCGCGGCACCAGGCGGCTTCCTCGTGACCGTGCGAAGCGGCGAGGTTAAACCACTTGTGCGCCTCGATCAGGTCGTACTCGGCGCCGTGGCTGCCGGTCGAATAGATGACGCCGAGATCGTAAAGCGCGATGGTTTCGCCGGCAGCAGCAGCGGCGAGGCACTGGGCGATGACCAGGCTTTGGGCGCCGGTCGCGATGGTGGCGGGCTGGGCGGCACCGATCGAAGCAAGTTTCATGATCCTAATTCCCCCTGTCGTGACCGGTGAACATGCCCCCGGCTTCACAAACCGCACTTCAAGCGGCTTATGGTAAAGAAGCCGTTAACGCTGTTTCCACTTTCCGCTGCGCGCGAAGACTTTCGCCCTGTTCCTAATCGGATAGGCCGCATCCGGGCATTGTCGCCTTCACCGCCGCATTGCGGCTTGTCTGGATGCGGACAGCCCCCTATAGGCCCGCTCATCAGGTCGGCCTGGCCACCGGAAAACCGGGGCAGCAGGACTGGCGGACCGGACCGGGCACACAGGTTGAGAGGACCCTCATGGCCGTTTCGGCACGTGACGACAGCGAAATCCTGAAGCGGGTGAAGGGCAATCTGGAGGACGACTACGTTCCCTCCGAAGACGAGCCCTACATGAACGAGAAGCAGGAAGATTACTTCCGCATGCTGCTGCTCGAATGGAAGCGCTCGATCCACACCTCCGCCGGCGCCACGTTGCAATCGCTGCAGGACGGGCCGATCCGCGAACCCGATCTCAACGACCGCGCCTCCAGCGAAACCGACTGGGGCATCGAACTGCGCACCCGCGACCGGCAGCGCAAGCTGATCGCCAAGATCGACAGCGCGCTGCGGCGGATCGATCAGGGCGAATACGGTTATTGCGAAGTCACCGGCGACCCGATCGGATTGAAGCGGCTCATCGCGCGCCCGGTGGCGACGATGACGGTCGAGGCGCAGGAAGCGCACGAACGGCGCGAGAAAATCTCCCGCGACGACTGAGCGCCGGCCTGCTTGCGGCGGGCAAAATGTAACACGATTAAAGCTTCGTTAGGCCAAAAGGCGTAATCGCGTAGCCGACCGGCCACCGCATTGTGCGTGGTCATCTGGAAACGTCAGAAGGATTGCGCCCGTCAATGCCAGCCGTCGACACCCGCAATATCTCGCGCGACAGCCTGTTCCTGATGGCCGACCTGCGTCTCGAAGGCGCCGAGTCGCTCGAACGCGTCAAGGTCCGCAACCTTTCGGCCGGCGGGATGATGGCCGAAGGCCTGCTGCGGGTCATGCGCGGCACGCGCCTGTCGGTGAAGCTGCGCAATATCGAATGGGTCGACGGCACCGTGGCCTGGGTGCAGGACAACCGCTTCGGCATCGCCTTCGACCGCGAGATCGATCCGGCACAGGCGCGGGCGAGTGCAACCCCGCCGACCGAGGTCGCCACCCCGCGCTATCTGCGCACGCCCGGCATCGGCCTCGCGCCCGACGGCCCCGGCACGGGGCCCCTGCGGAAAATCTGATCCTTTTCGCTGACCGGGCGCGCCAAGGCTGCTAGGCAGCGGCGATGCCTCCGGTCCCCGCCTCCCCGACCGTCCCCCGCGCCGCTCTAACGCTGGGCCTGGCCTCGGCGCTCGCGCTGGCAGGCTGCTCCTCGCGGGCCGACGAGAGCGCGGTTTCGGTCGCCGTCATCGGCAGCGAGGATGCCATCTTCGAGGAGGGCAACCGCCTTTCCTACGGCGGGCAACTGGTGCGCGAGGCGACCACCGAGGGGCTGGTGGCGATGGACGAGGCAGGCGAAGTCGTCCCCGCCATTGCCGAGCGCTGGATCGTCACCGACGACGGCCTCAGCTTCTTCTTCCGCATCCGCGGCTCCGACTGGGCCGACGGCGAAGCGCTCGATGCCGAATCGGTGCGCGAGGCGCTGCTCAAGGCGATCCGGTCGCTCGACGGCACGACGCTCGGGCTCGATTTGCAGAAGATCGCGACGGTCCGGGTGATGGCCGAACGGGTGCTCGAGGTGCGGCTCAAGAGCCCGATGCCCGAATTCCTCCAGCTCCTGTCGCAGCCCGAACTGGGCCTCCGCCGCAAGGGCAAGGGCACCGGACCCATGACTGCGGCGAAGGACGGGCAGCGCCTGCGCCTCACTCCCATGCCGCCGCAGATGCGCGGCCTGCCCGAACTGCGCAGCTGGGACGACAACGTGCTCGACATCGTGCTGCGCGGCATGGCGGCGGAGCAGGCGGTCGAGGCCTTTCGCAACGGCGAACTCGAAGTGGTGCTCGACGGCCGGCTGGCGAGCCTGCCGCTGGCCGATCCGGGTCCGCTGTCGGGCGGCACGCTGCGTCTCGATGCGGCGATGGGCCTGTTCGGGATCGAGTTCCGCAACACTCGCGGCCTGCTCGCCACACCCGAACGGCGCGAGGCGCTGTCGATGGCGATCGACCGCGAAACGCTGCTGCAGCCCTTCAACGTGGCCGGCTGGCAGCCCACCACCCGGATCGTCGCCCCCGGCCTGCCCGGCGACCGCCGGCCCGATGGCGAACGTTGGGAGACCCAGACGCTCGAACAGCGCCGCGCCGTCGCCACCGGCAGGATCGGGCTGTGGCGCAATGCTTCGGGCGAGGCGGCGCGGCTGAGCATCGAACTGCCGCCGGGTCCGGGATCGGACCTGCTGTTCCAGCGGCTGGCGGCCGACTGGGCGACGATTGGGGTGACGCTGGTGCGCGCCCGGCCCGGTGCGCCGGCCGACCTCGGCCTCGTCGACCGGCTCGCCCGCTACGCCAGCGCGCGCTGGTTCCTCAGCCAGTTCAATTGCGACGTGGCCAAACCGCTCTGTTCGCCCGATGCCGACGTGCTGGTCGACCAGGCGGTCGATGCGCCGACGGTGGACGAAGCCGCCAACCTGCTCGCGGGCGCGGAAGGCGCGCTCAACACGGCCGAAGCCTTCATCCCGCTCGGCGCGCCGCTGCGCTGGTCGCTGGTGCGCGGCGGGATCGGCGGCTTCGCAGAGAACCGCTGGGGCCGGCATCCCTTGTTTTCGCTGGCGACCGCGCCCATTTCGTAATCGAAGGAGCGGGTTTCATGAACGAGACGCGGCGCGTGCTTCCAATGGGGTTTGAATTGCCGACGGGGAGCGACCCGATGTCGGTGCGCAAGCGCATCGAGGCGATGGAGCAGGTGCTCGAACGCAGCTTCGTCATTCCCGGAACCAACGTGCCGATCGGGCTCGATTCCATCGTCGGGCTGATCCCGGTGGTGGGCGACCTGATCGCCGCGGCGATGGGCAGCTACCTGATCTGGGAGGCGAAGAACCTCGGCCTGCCCAAGTGGAAACTGGCGCGCATGGCGGGCAATATCGCGCTCGACACCGCCGTCGGCGCCGTTCCCCTGCTCGGCGATGCGCTGGACTTCGTCTATCGCTCCAACACGCGCAACCTCAGGATCGTCAAGAAGCACCTCGACAAGCATCATCCGCACACGCGAGTGATCGAGGGGTAGTTTCCTCTGCAACCGCTTCGCGCTAGGGCAAGGCCCATGGCGCAAGACGTTACCTATTCGAGCTATCTCGACCTCGACCGCATCTTGGCGGCGCAGCACCCGTCGTCGGACGCACATGACGAGATGCTGTTCATCATCGTCCACCAGGCGAGCGAACTGTGGCTCAAGCTGTGCCTGCACGAACTGGAGGCGGCACGGGAATGCATCGCCGCCGACAATCTGCGCCCTGCGTTCAAGATGCTCGCCCGCGTCGCCCGCGCGCAGACGCAGCTGATCCAGAGCTGGGACGTCCTCAGCACCATGACCCCGCACGATTATTCGGCGATCCGCCCGCATCTCGGCCGGTCGAGCGGCTTCCAGTCGCCGCAGTACCGGATGATGGAGTTCCTCCTCGGCGGGCGGAACCGCGACATGGTCAGCCTGCACAGGTCGCTCCCCGATGTCGTCGCCGGGCTGGAGGCCGAACTCGCGCGCCCGAGCATCTACGACGAAGCCGTCCGCCTGCTGGCGCGGCGCGGCTTCGCCATTCCGGCCGAGGTACTGGACCGCCCGCTGGCGGAGGTCTGGGTCCGGTCGGAAGCGGTCGAGGCGGCCTGGGCCGAAATCTACCGCGATCCGCAGGCGCACTGGGACCTTTACGAACTGGCCGAAAAGCTGGTCGATCTCGAATATCATTTCCAGCGCTGGCGCTTCGGCCATTTGAAGACGGTCGAACGCATCATCGGCTTCAAGCGCGGCACCGGCGGGACGCAGGGCGTGCCCTATCTGGAAGGCGTGCTGAAACAGGCCTTCTTCCCCGAACTGCTGAGCGTCAGGACGGCGATATGAGCCCGTTTCACCCGCACCAACATCCGTTCGCCCTGAGCCTGTCGACGGGCCGGGCTCCTGTGCTTCGACAAGCTCAGCACGAACGGAGGTGGCATTGATGTTTGATCGCGCCCGCGACCTCGATGCCGCCGACCCGCTGGCGGGGTATCGCGACCGGTTCGACCTGCCCGAAGGCGTGATCTACCTCGACGGCAATTCGCTCGGGGCCTTGCCCAAGGCGACGCCGGCGCGGCTGGAGCAGCTCGTGCGCGAGGAATGGGGCGGCGATCTCATCAAGAGCTGGAACAGCGCCGGCTGGATCACCCTGCCGCAGCGCGTGGGCGGAAAGATCGCGCCGCTGGTGGGGGCGCAACCGCACGAGGTGATTGTGGCCGACAGCGTTTCGGTCAATTTGTTCAAGCTGATCAGCGCCGCGCTGGCCATGCGGCCGGGACGCAAGGCGATCCTGAGCGAGCCGGGCAATTTCCCGACCGATCTCTACATGATCGAGGGGCTCGCGGGGCAGGGGCTGGCCGAGCGGCGGCTGGCCGACCGGGAAACCATCGCCGATGCGCTGGACGAGGATGTCGCGCTGCTGCTGCTGACCCATGTCCACTACAAGTCGGGCGCGATGTTCGACATGGCGGCGCTGACGAGGGCCGCGCATGAGGCAGGCGCGCTGGTGCTGTGGGACCTGTCGCACACCGGCGGCGCGATGCCGGTCGATCTCAACGGCTGCGTTCCGGATGGGGAAGGGGCGGATTTCGCGGTCGGCTGCGGCTACAAGTACTTGAACGGCGGACCCGGCGCCCCGGCCTACGCTTTCGTCGCCGAGCGGCACCATGACGCGCTCCGGCAGCCGCTGTCGGGCTGGATGGGCCACGCTGCGCCGTTCGCTTTCTCGGACGACTACACGCCCGCGCCGGGCGTCGGCCGGCTGCTGTGCGGCACGCCCTCGATCCTCGCCATGAGCGCATTGGAGGTGGGCGTGGAGCTGGTCGCCGAAATCGGCGTCGAGCGGCTCTACGCCAAGTCGCAGGCGCTGAGCGAGTTCTTGCTGGAGTGTTTGGAAGAGGCG
>FWWL01005828.1_pt1 | contig 18581 bp, 15 predicted proteins | sample 2228331 | NCBI WGS metagenome assembly FWWL01 (sample SAMEA103939775, study PRJEB20133) | metagenome
GTGTAGGCGATCGGGATACGACTTTATGGTGTTCGTGGGTAATCGTCGGCGAGCAGGCAAGAATCTTTTTCAGCGGAGATAGCGGTTATGTCCCTCATTTCAAGGAGATCGGGAACAAATACGGGCCCTTTGATTTGACTCTCATGGAATGCGGACAATACGACGAACGATGGTCCGGGATACACATGATGCCGGAGGAAACCGTACAAGCTCATCTCGATGTGCGAGGAAACGTTATGATTCCTATTCACTGGGGTGCTTTTACGCTTGCGTTGCATGATTGGACAGACCCTGTCGAACGTGCGGCTAGAGCGGCGCGAGAACGAAACACGGCCGTAGCTACGCCTAGAATTGGGGAAGTCGTCTATATTGGCACCCTTGAATTTCCTGCTGCTGCTTGGTGGAGGCAGGGGGAACCGTATAACAAATAGGAGTGCAAGATGCCGAACCAAGTTGGAAATCAACTGGTTATTTGCAAATGCAAGCCGTGCTGAAGCGATTGAATGGGTTTGCATTGAAAATACGGATGATCGCCTGTCGGAATACCGAATTTAATGGACGATTATGTTCATTTGTTATATTATAATGTTTAAAAAGAACATTTTCACAAAAAACTAAAGAGGAGATGTCGCTCAAATGTCTACGAAAGCCAGATTGAACCGGATGTTCAGCACCCAAGGGAAATGCTTCGATGTTGCAATCGATCATGGATTTTTCAACGAATTTTCTTTTCTAGCCGGTATTGAAAATATGAAAGGGGCGGTCGAAACGGTCGTCAAGGCTGGGCCCGACTGCATTCAATTAAGCTTAGGTCAGGCAAGGCTGCTGCAGGAAATTCCGGGCAAACAAAAGCCTGGTCTTGTATTGAGAATGGATGCTGCCAATATATACGGTAATGTGCTGCCGCGGTATCTGTTCAGCGATCTGATCGACCGCGCGATCGAGCATGCCGTTCGGTTGGATGCCGTTGCTGTTTGCGTGAACTTGCTGCTGCTCCCCGGTCAACCGGAATTACATCACCAATGTGTGCGTAACGTTACGCTCCTGAAGTCGGAATGCGAGAAATACGGGATGCCCTTAATGGTGGAACCGTTGGTCATGCTAGCGAATGAAGAGAAAGGCGGCTACATGGTAGATGGGGATATTCGCAAAATCATGCCGCATGTTCGACAAGGAGTGGAGCTTGGAGCGGATGTGATTAAAGCGGATCCGTCGGATGATGTGAATGAATATCACCGTGTTATCGAGGTTGCTTCCGGTATTCCGGTACTTGTTCGAGGCGGCGGGCGGGCTAGCGACGAGGAAATCGTAAACCGGACGGTCGAGCTGATGAAGCAGGGAGCTTCCGGTATTGTATATGGGCGAAATGTCATCCAACACCCGAATCCGGGAGGAATGACATCCGCATTGATGGCTATTGTCCATGAGGCTGCTCCTGCGGAACAAGCACTTACGATCTTGAGGGGAGCTCAAGCCTGATGGAGAAGAGAATCATTCGTTTCGGCGTCATCGGCTGCGGACTGATGGGCAAGGAGTTCGCAAGCGCCGCAGCGCGTTGGTGCCATCTGACCGGAGTTGATTTCCAGCCGCGTATCGTCGCGGTTTGCGATGCCGTTCCGGAAGCGACGCAGTGGTTTCAAGAAAACGTCCAGAGCGTGGCGAGAGTCTATACGGACTATAAGGATTTGCTAGCCGACCATGAGGTGGATGCGATCTACTGCGCAGTTCCGCATAACCTGCATGAACAAATCTATATCGATATCATTAAAGCCGGCAAGCATCTGCTTGGAGAGAAGCCATTCGGCATCGACCAGAAGGCAAACGCTGCAATTGAAGCTGCGATAAAAGCGACCCCCCAGGTCGTTGTCCGCAGCTCCTCCGAATTCCCGTTTTATCCGGGCGCGCAACAGGTTGTACAGTGGGTAAACGAAGGCAAGTTCGGGACCATTATCGAAGTCGAAGCCGGTTTTTGGCACTCCAGCGATCTCGATCCGACAAAGACGATAAATTGGAAGCGTCGTATTGCCACGAATGGGGAATACGGCTGCATGGGCGATCTTGGGCTGCATGTACTCCATCTGCCGCTCCGCTTTGGTTGGAAGCCGGATAACGTTAGGGCGCTCCTATCCAAGATCGTCGAGGAACGTCCAGATGGCAAGGGCGGAACAGCGCCGTGCGAGACATGGGACAATGCGATTCTCGCTTGCGAAGTGAAGACGAAGGACCAACAATTCCCTATGGTACTGTCCACGAAGCGGATTGCACCCGGTCACGCCAATACATGGTTTATCCGCATCCAAGGAACTGAATTATCAGCTGAATTCACCACGAAGAACCCTAAGCAAGTGGCTTCTCTGCCTTACAAACCAGGCGGTCAGCAGGCTTGGCATGTTGTGGATGCGCCGTACAAATCCGCATATGGAACGATTACGGGCGGTATCTTTGAATTCGGCTTTTCCGATTCCATTCTGCAGATGTGGGCGGCCTTCTGCGACGAGGTGGTTCATGGCAAACAGGGCATGTCGCAATCATTCACCTGTGCGACTCCCGAGGAAGCGGCGGACAGCCATCGCCTCTTTACTGCGGCGCTGGAATCACAAAGAACGGGCGGAACGGCAGTCGTTGACTGGGGGAGCTTGGCGTGAGAGAGACCCAAGCGGGCGCTGCAGAAATCGTAGTAGCCGGACATATTTGCCTTGATGTGATCCCTGCCATACATGGCAGCAAGAAAGGCCAAAGTATTGGAGAGCTTCTTGTCCCAGGCAAGCTGGTCGACATCGGTCCGGCTCTTCTGTCCACAGGGGGAGCAGTCTCCAATACGGGTGTTGCGCTTCATCGGCTCGGATTTCCGGTCAAGCTTATGGGGAAGGTAGGCAACGATCTTTTCGGAGACGCGATCCTAAGAATATTGAGCGGATACGGGGAGGCGCTTGCCGACGGCATGATCGTTGCCCCGAACGAGCATAGCTCTTATTCGGTTGTTATCAGTCCGCCGGGAATCGACCGGATTTTCTTGCATTGTACGGGAGCTAACGATACATTTACTTCTGATGATGTATCGAGTGAGTCCTTGAAGGGTGCGCGGTTGTTCCACTTCGGTTATCCACCGCTAATGCGCAGGATGTATGAAGACGGGGGAGCTGAATTGGAACGGCTGTTGTCTGGAGCCAAAGCACTTGGCCTGACTGTATCGTTGGACCTGGCACGTCCAGATCCAGATTCACCGGCAGGGCAGGCGGATTGGCAATCGATATTGACCTGCGTACTCCCTTATGTCGATGTATTTCTGCCGAGCTTCGAGGAAATTCTGTATATGCTTCGCCCGGACAAATATCGCGGGCTGTCAGAGCTTCACGGAACGACCGAGCTGCTCCCGTTCGCGGACGGCCCGCTGCTTGGATCGCTTGCTGAACAACTGCTAAGCATGGGTGCCGCACTGGTCGGATTAAAGCTTGGGGAGCATGGCTTGTATTTGCGGACGACGTCAAGTATGGAACGATTGATTAATATGGGATTATGCAAGCCCAGCTCTCAGCAAATGGATTCATGGCTAGACAGAGAACTCATGGCTCCCTGCTACAAGGTCGAGGTTGTCGGTACGACTGGAGCCGGAGACTGTACGATCGCGGGTTTTCTTGCCTGGCTCTCTAAAGGGCAATCAGTCGAGGAAGTATTGTTAGGGGCAATAGGCGTAGGTGCCTGCAACGTGGAGCATGCCGATGCGGTAAGCGGCGTGCCGGGTTGGGCTGAACTCCAGACTCGAATCGATTCTGGCTGGAAGCAACGTGAATGCATGGTTTCGCTTCCAGGATGGTCTTATGACAGCAAGTATGGGATATGGGAACTCAAGAAAGCTTAAACCCCGCATGATCACAACCGGGAGGCCGTGAAGGATGAGAAATACAAGCGAGAACGGTTTGAATAAAAGACAACTGCAAATGCAGGACCGCATCTCCTTCGAAGGGGAAATTCGAATAGCCGATTTAAAAGAAGCTTTCGATGTAACGGAGATGACAATTCGTCGCGATCTGGAAAAATTGGAGCAATCGGGCACCATTAAACGGACATTTGGCGGCGCCATCTATGTTGGACAAGATATCGCTTTAAAGGTACGTTCGGGCATTTTTACGGAAGAAAAAATGCGGATCGGCCGAAAAGCCGCCGCGTTGATTATGCCTGGGGACTCTGTCTTTATCGACGGCGGAACGACGACATTGCAGATTGCGCGATCCTTGAAGACGGGGTTGAATGTCACCGTGGTAACGAATGCGTTAAACGTGGCGGCAGAGCTCTCCGGCAAGCAGATTCCTACCCTAATGACCGGCGGCATGCTGCTTGAAGCGACCAACTCCCTCGTCGGTCCCATCGCGGCTCAGAGCTTAACCGGTATGGCGTTTGACCGCATTTTTCTGGGTGCGACCGGCGTTAATATCCAACATGGATTCAGTAACTCGAACCTCTATGAAGCTGAGATCAAGCAAATCGCCATTCGCCAGACTGCTGAAACCAATATCGTGCTCGATCATTCCAAATTCGGCGCCAAAATGCTCTTTTCATTCTGTTACTTGTCGGGAGTTCAGCGGATCATTACTGATCGCTTGCCGGAAGGAGAGCTTCAGCGTGCGTACGAGGAAGCGGGTGTTCAAGTTGAAGTAGCATAAATGAGGGGAAAAGCACATGGTATAACGCATGTGCTTTTTTTTGTGCAAAAAAGATAAAATATTCGATAGTTTTGTTAAATATTTTTGCAGCCTTACCTTCTAGAATGGGTTAAGAGCAAGCAACCCACCCACCTATGGAAGCGAGGACAATAAATTGAAAAAAGGCATTAATATATGGTCATTTCCTTCAGAAATGGACATTGCTTCTTGTATCCGAATGGCTAAAGCTGCCGGTTTCGAAGGAATCGAGCCTGCTTTGGCCGAGACCGGTTCGCTCAGTCTGGAAAGCACCGAGAAGGATCTTCTCCTCATTAAAGGAGAGGCTGAAGATTCAGGACTTGAAATTACAAGTCTCGCGTCGGGACTCGGTTGGACAAATGGATTGACGAGCCAGAGGGCTGTCGTTCGGGAGAAGGCCGTCGATATCGTTAAACGGCAATTAGAGGCGGCGGCCATCCTGGGAGCAGACACGATTCTTGTCGTTCCGGGCGCTGTCGGAGTAGACTTCATGGAAGATGTAGAGGTGACGGAATATGAAGCGGCTTATGAGAATGCCGTTAGGGAGCTTCAGACTTTGTCACGTCTGGCAGAGCAGTACCGGGTTTCGATTGGGATCGAGAATGTGTGGAACAAGTTCTTGTTGTCCCCGCTCGAGATGAAGCGCTTCTTGGATGAAATCGCATCTCCGTTCGTTGGCGCATACCTTGACGTAGGTAACACGGTCATTAATGGATACCCGGAGCATTGGATCAAAACGCTGGGCAGACGAATTAAAAAAGTGCATTTCAAAGATTTCCGCAGGCAGTCGGCAGGGCTTACGGGCTTCGTAGACCTTCTGGCCGGCGATGTCAATTATCCCGGCGTTGTCGATGAGTTGAACCAAATCGGGTATGAGGGCTACGTCATCGCGGAAATGATTCCGTGCTATCGCTATCATTCGGAGCAAATCATTTTCAATACGTCTGCATCGATGGATGCCATTCTAGGCAGAAGGTGACGGGAAGGAGGAAACGTATGAATATAGCGGCGGTAGGATGCCACCCTGACGATCTGGAAATCGGGTGCGGAGGAACGCTGGCTAAGCTGGCTGAAGCGGGGCACCGTGTGACGATGGTCCATGTCGCGAACGGGGACAAGGGGCATAAGGTTATTCCGCCCGATGAACTGAAGCTCATTCGGGCGCAAGAGGCGATAGCTGCTGGAATGTTGATTGGTGCGGACGTCATTGGACTTGATATCCCAGACTTGTCGGTGAAATCCGACAATGTCGATCTCGTGCAACGCTTGACGGAAGTATTCCGTTCCTGCCAGCCGGACTTTATCATCACCCATCCGCCGGAAGATTACATGAAAGACCATATGGAAGTGTCGAAAGCGGTCTTCGATGCGAGCTTCGCGGCTACGGTACCGCACTATGAGACAACTTTGAAGCATCCGGCTTGCGGCAAGGTGCCGCCGATTTATTACATGGATACGCTTGCAGGGGTTGGTTTTCTCCCTGCTGAATATGTAGACATTACTGGACAGATGGAGACCAAGATACGGATGAATGCCTGCCACGATAGTCAGATCAAATGGTTGTACGAGCATGATGGCATAGATTTTCTTGATTTTGTACGAACGGTGTCAAAATTCCGCGGGCTTCAATGCAATGCGGGATACGCCGAAGGCTTCATTGCCTGTCAGGCTTGGCCGCGTCTTACTCACAAACGCCTGCTGCCCTAAGAAGGAGTGAATGATATGGATTTGTTGGATACACTGCAGGGATCAATGCTCGAGAACTTCTTCCCGGCGGGTTGGAATATGCGTAAAATCGATCGATGCTGCTCACTTCCCCCGGAAGAAATCGGACAACGGCAAATGTTCTGGAATGATGATTTCCGGCCAGTCTCCTGCGGGAACGTGCAGGATTTGGATACGATGATGGGGCATGAAATCGCTCTTCACATCCGTAGAACGAAGGCAGAAGGAAAGAAGCTGGCGATGATTCTTCCTGTCGGCCCGATGGGCATGTACAAATGGGCGATTTACTTTCTTAAGGAATGGGAAATCGACTGCAGCCACGTGTATGGGTTTAATATGGACGAATGGAGCGACGCTGACGGCCGGACACTTGATCCTGCGAACTCTGGCTCGTTCCAGTATGCGATGGAACAGGCATTCTACGGCCCTCTGGGTAAGCTTACAGTTCCCCCCAACCAGCGGCACTTCGCTACATTGAGCCAACTGCCGTCTTACGCGGATAAGATTGCTGCATTAAAGGCGGACGGTGCAGAATTGATCACCGTATTCGGCATTGGAGGGATGATGCATATCGCTTTCTGGGAACCCCATTTTGCCGCGGATTACAGCACCGATGAGGAATGGCGGGCACAGCCTTATCGGATCGGCGCCCAGCTTCACCCGCTCACCGTCGAGCAGAATGCGCTCACGAGCTTCAAGAGCAGAACGACGTTAGTGCCATGCAGAGCGAATACGATCGGACCAGCCTTGTTCCTGCAGTCCGACCGAATTATCGGGGGATGTGACGGGGCATTAGGCCGAAGCATGCAGTGGCAGGGTTTGTCTCTATGGGTTACGTTGCGTTACGGACCGGATCGTTGGCTCCCCTCCACCTTCATGCCGACGTTGCCAGGTAAGCTATTCTACCTGCAGGAGCTTTCCGGTCCCTTGGATGCAGAATGTAATTGAACTAGCTGTTGGAATGAAGGGATGACTGAGGAGGAGCATCGATGAAATTAGGCGTAATTGGCTATGGCACACGGATCAGATGGATGATTTCGCAAATGGAGAAGGTCGATCCATCCTGCCAAGTGGCCGCAATCGTCGATCCGAGGAGTAACGAGATTCAGGAACAGCTAGGAGAAGAAAAGGGGCGCCGTATCAACTTCTTCTATACGCCGGAAGAAATGCTGGCGCAAGGCGGTTTGGATGGTGTACTAATCGGCACAAGGTGCTCACTGCATACGGAAATGGCGCTTAAGGTTCTCCCTGCTGGACTTCCTTTGTTTATAGAGAAACCCATCGCGACTACGTATGAAGACTTGATCCGATTGAAGGCCGGGTACGAAAGAGCGACCTCGCAAGTTGTTGTCTCGTTCCCCCTCCGATTCACTCCCTTGTTGCAATTGGCGAAGGAAATTGTCGCTTCCGGCAAGCTGGGAACGATCGAGCACGTTCAGGCCGTGAATAACGTGCCTTACGGGAGTGTTTACTTCCACAATTGGTATCGGGACGAGATGGAAACCGGCGGGCTGTTCCTGCAGAAAGCGACTCATGACTTCGATTACTTGAATGAGCTGATCGGCCTTACACCTGTCGCGATTTGCGCTATGACTTCGAAGCAGGTATTCAAGGGAACGAAACCGGCAGGTCTTCGTTGCGCCGATTGCGAGGACAATCAAACCTGCGAGGACAGCTCCGTCAGAATCGATAGAACAGAGGAGCCGCTGGGGGATTATTGCTGCTTCGCCGAGGACACCGGCAATGAAGATTCCGGAAGCGCGCTGATCCGCTACGAGTCGGGCATGCACGTTTCGTATTCGCAGAACTTCTTTGCCCGCCGTGGCGCCGCTTCTCGGGGAGCCCGTCTGCTGGGTTACAAGGGGACGCTAGAGTTCGATTGGTACACAGGCGCCATTAAGGTGTTCATGCATCATACGAGCCGAGTTGAAACCTATCAGCTGGATATGGGGGATGACGGTCACGGAGGCGGAGATATCGTGCTCGCCAGGAATTTCATCGACGTGATGAAAGGCCGTGAACGCCCGAATAGCCCTCTCGAATCAGGCCTGCTCAGCGCGCTCATGTGCTTGAAAGCCCGAGAATCCGCGCAGGTGGATGCGTTTAGAACAATCGATTGGGGATCTGTTGGCGGATCGAATGTGTGATATCGGAAGTCATCATTTCCCATAGCATAGCAAAGCAGCCCCGAACACTTCGGGGCTGCTTTGCTGATTCATGGTTCATGATGCCGTTCATTGGATTGAAGGCGACGGGCGGGTAACCGTGATCGAATAGGTTATCGAAGATACTTCATTCTCTGCAACTACCATCACGGGAATCGTCGTATCTCCCGACTGCAGGCTTATTGTTGTCGGCGTGCCGGATATGGCGAGCTCCCCGTTAATATACAGAGCCGCATTGGAATCGTAGGTTGCTGCCGCTACCGATGCTTGTACGACTGTTGTTGGTGCGATTATCGTGTAGGTCAACGTTTCCGGTGCAAATATCAAAGCTCCTGTATCTATTGAGAGCGATTGCAGCGCAGAATTGTTAGATGACGTCTCGGAAACGAGCTTTTTCGACGGCAGCGATTGACCGCTTGCCGGGAGCCGTTCATTCTCGACGTAACCCGCGCTATATGCCATGAAGCCTACACTGATCGTATCTCCTTTGTTGATCGCCAGATTGCTAAGCGGAACGACCAACTCAACCGATGAGTCTGTTTTGTGATAATGATCCGGGGTAATCGTGGAGACGTAATCCCATGACCAGTTGGTGCCGGTACCGGAATACCTGAACAACAAGTTATCCTGCAGGAAATATTCTGCTCCGCTGGCTGACCATCCCGCTGCTTGAAAACCCGTATCCGGATTGTTATCGGTATCCAGGTAGAAGAATCCGACTGCGGAGTTTGTATTGAGCTGGTTTCCTTCTAGAAGCAAGAATAGATTGTTTTTATCATTCGTGAATGCTAGCTTGCGAAGGAAACCGGCCCCGATCGTCGAAGCTTTGATCTTCTGCCAATCGGACAAGTTGCCATCCGCAGTGATTGAAGGATAGACGGCAGTCCCTTCCAGCTCGGTTTCCCGGTAGAAGCGCAGGTTATACTCATTCGTATCTATCCCGTTCTCGGCTGTAATGACGATCTGCAAATCGTTATTCCCATCCCGAAGTACGGCGTTATAATCGGCACCGCGGGAGACCGTTTCGCCATTAATCGTAAGTGTCGCCGCTTCGTCAGCCGCAAGCGCCGAGATATCGACTGCAGCTTCGGTGTAAGGAATCGTAAACGTATAATTGTGATGGTTAGCGTCGTAATCGATCATACCTGGCGAGATACTCAATTCGTGCAAATCTGCGTTGGAGGACGGAAACGGCAACGAGGCGTAAGAGGGCAATGTGCTTCCGCTTGCCGGAAACCGCTTTTTCGCAGATCCGCCGAGAATATAGCCGATTCCGATTGTGTTTCCAGCATTAGCACCCAGGTGTTCTAATGGAATGGAAAGCTCGATTGTGGAACTGGTTCGGACAAGAGCTGCCGCGGGAGTAGTGATTCCCCCTGCGACATCCCATATATCATCGCTGCCGGAGCCGACATAGCGGTATAGCTTCGAATTCTCGAGCAGATAATCCGCTCCGGTTACCATCCAACTGGAATAACCCGTTCCGGCATTGTTGTCGGAATCGAAGTAAAACTGATCGCTTCCTTTTAAACCGTTTCCTTGAACGAGTACATACAATCTTTTCAGGTCATTGTAGGCTTTCAGCGTTGTCAATTTACCGGTTTGCTTTGCCAGAACAGGGATTTCGCTCCATTCGTTTGCTTCTCCATCCAATAATATCGGTGTGAAATATCCAACTCCGCCAAGCGTTCGTCCCGAAGTATCCCATTTAAGGTCTACATGGATGACGCCTTTGTCCGTAGTACGGAACAGGTGGCCGGGAACGCCCGTCAGTCCGTCAGGGATTTGGACTTCAGGGCCGGAACCGGCAAGTGTGCCGTAGTTGACCAAAGGATCCGAATAATGAATGAGCGAGCTAGAAGTCGAGGAATAGAAGCCGTCCGTCCATTGGAAAGGGAAACCGAACATCGCGGCGCTCCACCATGCCGCTTTGAATTTGTCGTCTAAGTTATCGTCCGGCTGAGCGGCACCGCCTACATTTGTGGCAACCGCTGCTGTCCGTATTCCCTTGGTGTTCTGATACTCCAAGCTTTTCTGAGCTTTAACTAGCCAATCAAATTCACTCGTGCCCCCATGTCCGTCTGGGATTCTTTCATGTACGAGATATTTGTTGGAGGAGACCATCCAGCTTTCCGCTAAATACCAATCGCCAGTACCTACGAGCGAAGGATTGGATAGTCCGCTCTCATCCAGATCTCCGCTTACATCATCGGGATTCCAAGCATTCATGAATACGTACAACCCTTTATCATGCGCGTAATCGACGGCATCGTTCTGTCTTTCCCGGGTAACGCCGTAGTCGAAGCCGGCGCAATCGAGGAAGATGCCATATACGCCCATATCCTTCCACTCGTCCATATATTGTTGGACGGTCGAGATGCTCAGCTTGGAGGCGGTACAGCCGAGGTCGACATAACCGAATACTTTTTTATTCAGAGCGTTAAGATTGGAGATAATCTGCTTCGTTTTTTCGTGATCTGCGTGTTCCTGATGTTCAATCGTATCTGCGAAGACGATTAGGTCGTATGCCGCGAATTCACTCGTTGCCAGGCCCACATCACCGTTCGCTCCATTCACGATGGAAGGATAACTGTAATAAATGGCCAGTCGTTCACGGGTTTCGGCATTCTCGCCCGGCGTGGAGTTATCCGCGTACACAGCCAGGTTAGCTGGAAGGCACAGCAGGATTACAAGCCAAATCAATCCTTTTTTTCTCATAGAAGCAGCTCCTTGTTATCATTTTCCTAACGCTATCAAAACGTATTATAAAGAGATTAAATAGAGCAATCTTTATCAGAAATGCCGAATTATTTAGCATATATATCCAGCAATACAATGGAAAACAGATTGTAGGAAACCATACGGAAAGTGTATTCTTGTATTAACTACATAAAGCCTTCGAAGGAGTGAAATTCATAGGGATGGATAAGCATAGTGAGAACGGGTTCCGGAAGAGACCGCTTTCCCTTGTGTATAATGTAAAACATCTCATTTCACTTCATTATTTCGAATTTGCGAAGGATTATATTTTTGAAGGCGAGAAACACGATTTCTGGGAGATTCTCTACGTGGACAAAGGCGAAGTCGAGGTCATGGCTAATACGACGGGTTATAAGCTGAAGCAAGGCGATATTATTTTCCATAAGCCGAACGAATTCCACAGCGTATGGGCGAACCGGAAGATCGCTTCTAACGTTGTCGTTATTTCTTTCACCTGTTACTCACAAGAGATGACCAAGTTCGAGAATAACATATTTTTCCTTAACAATAATGAAAGAAATCTTATAGCGAACTGCGTGAAAAACGGCATGGCAACCTATTACCCGCCCTTCGACGACCCTAGACGGCATGATCTGGTCATGAGGGATAACGCCCCTTTTGGTTCCGAACAAATTCTCAAAATCAATCTTGAATTGCTTCTGCTTAACCTGGCAACCCGAGGGCATGAATTGTCACGGGACAACCGTCTCTCATCAACGGCTAAGGAGCGTATCGAGGATGAACTCGTCAAACGAACGATCAAATACATGCAAGATCACCTGAGGGATCATGTTACACTCGATGAGATCAGTAATCATCTGAATATCAGCCAGACCCACCTCGTAACTTTGTTTAAGGAAAAAGTCGGCATGAGCGTTATTCGATATTATAAGACGGAGAAGATCGAACACGCGAAGATGATGATCCGCGAGCAGAATCTCAACTTCACGGAAATTTCCGATATTCTTAGCTACAGCAGCATACATACGTTCTCCAGGCATTTCAAGAGTGTGACCGATATGACCCCTTCGGAGTATGCCAAGTCCGTTCAGGCAAGATTGCCGATATAGGAGTTATTTATATATGAGTGGGCCTACGGAGTATCCTGGTAGGCTCTTTATTATTATCGGGCGGTAAAAGTGCTAAATATTTCGAGGTTTCTGTTAAATCAATTGTTTCTTGTCGCAGTTATCATGAAATCAGTCAGACAATCATGTAGACGCTTAATTCGACAATAACCCTCGACAATAATTAGGCAGGAGTGAAACCCGATGATCAAAATCGGACTGATCGGAACCGGATTTATGGGTAACATGCACGCGGCATGTTACGAGGCATTACTTGGCAAACACAATTTCCGCGTTACTGCTGTAGCGGATGTCGATCTTGATAAAGCCGGCGAAATAGCTAAGAAATTCGGGGCGCAAGCCTACGCTTCAGCCGATGATCTATTACAGAATGCGGACGTGAATACTATCGATATTTGTCTTCCGACCTTTCTGCATAAAGGAGTTGCTGTACAGGCGATGCGCAAAGGATATGACGTCTTCATCGAGAAGCCGATCTGTCTCACTGGAGAGGAAGCGGAGGAGCTGCTGCAGGCACAACGCGATACAGAAGCAAAGGTTATGGTCGGGCATTGCATTCGATTCTGGCCGGAATATGTGGAACTAAAGCGGATTGCCGATACGGGAGAATATGGTCGGATCGTCTCCGGAGTATTCAAGAGAATCAGTCCGAAACCGGATTGGGCGTGGCAAGGCTGGCTTGATGACCCGAAGAGGAGCGGCTCCGCCGCGCTTGACCTTCATATTCATGATGTTGATTTCGTTCGATATTTGCTTGGTACACCCATACAGATTCAGTGCAAAACGGTTAAAGGGATTGGCGAAACCCCGCATATTTTCGCTTTGTACACTTACGATGAGGCTGTTATTTCACTTGAGGGCAGCTGGGATTATCCGAAGCATTTTCCATTCGAGATGGCGTTTAGAGTCAAATTTGAACATGCGACGGTCATATTCAGCTCAGCTGCCGCGCCTTCTTTTATTATTTACGAGGATGATGGAAAGGAAATTGCCAGGACATTTGACAATCGTGCAGAGACAACGGGAGGGGGCAACATTTCCAGTCTTGGCGGCTATGTGAACGAGCTCTCTTATTTTCTCGAACATCTCGAGTCCGGTACAGCGATCGATAATTCGAGCTTAGCCGAAGGCTGCGAGTCGCTTCTTCTAACACTTAGAGAAATCGAGGCAGCAAAGGAGGGGGATCGTCTTGATCTCCAATGCACGTGAGAACATCAAATTTTTACTTTTTATATCTCCGTGGCTAATCGGCTTTGTCTGTTTCTTCATTCTTCCGGCGGGTGCGTCTTTCATTTACAGCTTTACGGATTATAACGCCATCCAGCCGCCGAAATGGACGGGCCTGAACAACTACACCTCGCTCTTCGACAACCCTATTTATTTAAAGAGCCTAAGGAATACGTTGTTCTTCGTATTGGTGGGCGTACCGTGCAATTTATTTTTTCAAATCGTTATTGCTACTATGCTTAATGTTAACCGCAAGGGAATCGGCTTCTTCCGGACCTTCTACTATTTGCCTTATCTTGTGCCTATGATCGCGACCGTCATGATCTTCCGATTAATCTTCAGCACAGACTTTGGAATGGTGAATCAGGCGTTGGGATGGATTGGCATCGAGAGAATAGGGTGGTTGGATGTGCCCGTCTATATCAAACCGGTTATCGTTATGATGAATATGTGGGCGGCAGGCAGCGGAATCCTTATTTTTCTTGCGGCATTAAAAGGAGTCCCCGCACATTTATACGAAGCGGCCAAAATTGACGGAGCAAGCCGTGTACGTTCCTTTTTCACGATTACATTACCTCTTATTACGCCTGCTATTCTATTTTCCCTTGTGATGCAATTGATCTTTTATTTTCAGATGTTTACGGAATCTTACATGCTTAACAAGGGGGGACCGGATTATGCATCCATGACGTATATGTTGAATACCTACAATACCGGATTCAGGGATTTCAATTTCGGGCAGGCAATGGCGCAATCTTGGATTCTGACCATTCTGATTCTTGTTATCACTTTAATCGTGCTGACCTCGTCACGCCGCTGGGTTTATTACGAAGGGGGCGAACGCTAATGACGGCCGAGACGAATAGATCAACCGCTTTTATGCAGTATCTGTTCCTCCTGATGGGTCTTGTCTTGTTCGTCGGACCGCTCTTATGGCTTGTATCTACGATGTTCAAGACACAAGGACAGACGATGGAGTACCCGCCGGTATGGATTCCTGAGCCGTTTACGACGGAAGCGTTTACCCGGCTGTTCGATACGCTGCCGCTTACGAAGCATTGGCTAATAAATTCTCTCATTATCGCGGTTTCCGTCTCGTTCGGCACGGTATTGTCCAGCTCGCTGGTCGCGTTCGGCTTTGCTAGAACGAAAGCGCCCATGCGCAATTTCATGTTTGTCATCTTAATGGCTACGCTCATGATTCCGTACCAGATTACACTGATTCCGCTGTATCTTTTGTACAAAAATATCGGCTGGTATGACACGTGGGCGCCTTTGATCGCGCCTTCTTTTCTGGGAGGTGCTTTCTTCGTCTTCTTGTTCCGCCAATTTTTCATGACCATTCCGCATGAATTGGATGAAGCAACCTACATAGACGGAGGCAATTCCTGGGTCGTATATTCGCGCATCATGATTCCATTATCCGTACCTGTGCTGTTAACGGGAGCCATATTCTCTTTCGTGTACTCTTGGTCGGACTTTTTCTCTCCCTTCATCTTCTTGCAGACACCGGAGAAGTATACGTTCATTGTCGGCCTGCAGCTGCTAATGGGCACCCAATCGATGGATTTGCCTGCGCTTGCGGCAGGTTCGTTCATCAGCCTGGTGCCCATTGCGATCATTTATTTTACAGCGCAAAGGTATTTCACCGAGGGGGTGGTGTTGACCGGAACGAAGGGTTAACTGAAGCTCGGTCATCCTTGATTATTCAATACCGGAAGGCATTCCAAATTTTGAACAGGGGGATTATCTCAATGGTGAGCCACAAGAAAACGAAGAACAAAGCCGCGCTGATTGCAACAGTTGTTTTATGCTTGATTGTTGTTCTGTCCGCTTGCGGCGGCAATGAAAAGGGAGCAAATAGCACGATTAGCGAAGCTTCAGCTACGTCATCGGCATCGGCATCGTCACCTGCATTAGAGGAAGCCAGTTCCGCTCCAGCGGAGGATGTTGAACTGACGATGGCACAATGGGGTACTGCCGAGCAAGTGGCGGCTACACAAACCGTGTTGGACAAGTTTACGGAGAAGCATCCGAATATTAAAGTCAATCTCGTATATAAGGATTGGGGAACTTATTGGACCTGGCTGACTACGCAAGCAGCTTCGAAGGACCTTCCGGATGTATATAAAATGAGCTTTGCTTATGTAGATAAATATGCGAAGTTGGGTGCAATGGCTGAATTGGATGGGCTGATCAGCTCTACCGGTCTCGACCTGGGACAATTCGAGCAACCCTTGCTTGCCATGCATCAAAGCGGCGGTAAGCAAGTCTCGCTTCCACGGGATGCCAATACCGTCGTTATGTACTATAACAAAGATTTATTCGATGCCGCCGGATTAGATTACCCCGCAAGCGAGATGAGCTGGGAAGAAGTGCTGCCGCTCGCACTTAAGCTTACGCTTGACAAGAACGGCAACAACGCTGAAAGTCCTGATTTTAATCCGAAAAAAATCGAGCAATGGGGCATAGTGGTTGATGCCGCAGGTATGGGAGACGCCGTGCTGGAGCCGCAATTATGGTCGAATGGAGCTCGTCTCGTAGATGACAATAACAAACTGGCTTTGGATACACCCGAAGCCCAGGAAGTACTGCAATTTTTCCGCGATTTGACAGAGAAATATCACGTTAACCCGGCGCAAAGTACGATTCAAGGCTTGGGCGGCAATCCAATTCTTGCGTTCGGAACAGGGAAAATCGGACTCGCGTTTGGAGGCAGCTGGAGCGCTACAGATTTCGCTAAAGCAAGCTTCAAGTTCGATGTCATGCTTCCTCCGAAATTTAAGGAAGTGACATCCGTCGTTCAACCGGCCGGATATGCAATGAGCCCTAATACGAAGAAGCAGGAGGCTGCCTTCGCACTGATTAGTTATCTAGTCGGAGAAGAAGGCCAGACGGAGATGGCTAAATTAAACGATGGCTTGCCTGCCAATAAAGCGGCTGCCGCAGCATATTTGGCCAATGATGTCGGTTTTAACCAAAAGCTCTTCCTCGATGCGCAGGCTAAGTCGATTCCTGCAGCGTGGTATGACGGCAAGGATCGTTTGTTCTGGGAATTCATTCCGCAGAAGCTGGCTCTTGCATTCCAAGGTCAGACGGATACCGATAAAGCTGTCAAAGAGATCGAAAATTTAATGAACAACGGTTAATTGAAGCAAGGGGAAGGGAACTGCTGCTGTATAACACTGCTGCATTTATACCCTTCCCTTTTATTTTCAACAATTGAAAGGGGTGATATCAAACAACGATAAATCTATGGTTTTGTAATGGGAAACGCATTCTTACAAAAGACCGCCAAATGAAGAGGAGAGATGAAAAATGATGAAAAAAAGCTCAATCTGGTTACTGTCAATTGTATTCTTGTTATCGATAGGAATTCCGTCAGCTTCGGCATCGGAACCCATTCCTGCCCAAGAAAGGCTCGGTCTATATTATGGATGGCCGTCCCTTGTAAACGGAGCTGCGGGAAACTTGACGACAGCTGCCAATACGTTCGCGCAATATGATCAAATCGTGTTCGGAGCGGGGATTGCGGATTCGTCGCATGGCGATCATTCTAATACTCAGACGATTATTAACAACCTGAATTTGCTTGGCGGGAAAGAAATTTTCGGGTATGTGAATCTGGGATGCCCGGTTCCCGATCCGAATGAAACAACAGTAACCACAATTAAAAGCAATATTGACAAGTGGGACGCTATGGGTGTCCAAGGCGTATTCCTCGACTGTGCGGGCTTCGACTACGGTGTGACGAGGGTTAAGCAGGATCAAATTACGGATTACGCGCATAGCGTTGGCTTAAATGTCTTCATGAACGCTTGGAACCCGGACGACATTAGCGGTGATCTGGATGAGAACGGGATGAGCAACCCTTCAAGTGTACGGGCGGGGGATTGGTATCTCGCGGAAAGCTGGCTCATCTCAGACAATAGTTATTTATCGATTAGCGACTGGGCGGTCAAAGCGGACAAGTGCAGAAACTATCAGAGCGCCAAGGGGATAAAAACAGCTGTCGTCTCTACTAATGTTGCGAGCGGGGCGACATCCGGTGACCATACGACCGATAAGTTTAAGATGGCCTGGTGGGCTGCGGCGATGTATGGATTTTCCTTCCAATGGACGGACATCTGGTATTCAGCGGGCAATAACGCTTTGAATTATTATGCGCATTTAAGCACGTCCTACGGTACCAGCTTTGAAGGCAATCCGGTTCATGAAAGCAGTGCGACAACAAATTTCCGCGCAACCAATGCGGGTGTCATTTATGTTACCGGTAATGGGTCGACGACGGGAACCGGTACCTTCGGGGTTTATCCGACCATCACGATTGACGGCTCCGCGGCCGATTGGAGCGGTATAACTGCTCTCTCAACAGGAACATCAAGCGTCAAATCGCTTAAAGTAACTCAGAATAGCGACAATCTGTATTTGTTCGTTGGCGGCACTAGTCTGAACGGAGCTGGAGTGATCAAGCAGTTTTATTTAATTACCGATAATAATATCGCCACTGGCTATAATCCAACCGGGTGGAGCTCAGGCGGAGCCGATTATCTGCTCGAGAACAATATATTATATTCCTATACCGGTACGGGAAACAGCTGGTCTTGGTCTTCGGTTGTGACTCTCTCTTCTTCGCAATATTCATATCATGCAACTGTGATAGAAGCGGCGGTTCCACTCGCCAATCTTGGTCTAGCCATCGGCGATAAAATTCGGGTCGGATATATTCATAACAATTCTTCAACCAATCGACTTCCCGAAGGTACTAGCCTGCCTGAGGTTCGTTTGTTGCCATAGGTACTACGAGCTTCGCCAAGAGATCCGCCATTTTCGCCTTTCACGTATGGTTAAGCTAACGGGGGGCTGTCCCATAAGTAATTATGGGCAGCCTCTTTGCTTTTTCTATCGATTATGGTTTTTGCGGGGATGTATCTCCT
>FWWL01005829.1_pt1 | contig 18572 bp, 19 predicted proteins | sample 2228331 | NCBI WGS metagenome assembly FWWL01 (sample SAMEA103939775, study PRJEB20133) | metagenome
TTGAGCGACTCAATACCGAATTGCAAGACAGGGAAATTATTTTTAAATTTCAATAAGCCGGTGAATTCAAACATATTTTTAAACGATGCCGGAATTTAGACAAAACAGAGCGACGAAAAATTGGGTTATCGTTGCAACTGAGCGAGCTAAAAGACCGCACGATTTTTTAGTTAAAGAAGAATCAAAAGAACTTCCAGAATTTGATCCAAACTGTCCATTTTGCCCGGGCAATGAGCATATGACCCCACCCGAGGTTTACACAGTTGAGAAAAATGGGAAATGGTCAATCCGAGTTGTCCCAAATAAATATTCCGCTCTATCTCCGGATATTAAACTGAAAAGGGAAACAAGGCTTCAGTTTTTTAGGAAAATTACGGGCTACGGTTTTCATTATGTTATCATTGAATCGCCAAAGCATAATTTGACGATAGCGACGATGGAATCTGATGAGGTTTGCGAAATTTTCAAAGTGTATCTTGCTCTTTACAAAAATTTTATGAGTCATCGGGAATTAAACACTGTGATAATTTTTAGAAACAATGGCAAAAGGGCAGGGACTTCGCTCGAACATCCACATTCGCAACTTATAGCAACCCCGATAGTTCCAACTCACATAAGACATCTTCTCGAGGAAGCGACAAGATATTACGATGATCACGGTAGTTGTGTTTTCTGTGATATGATAGATATTGAATTGTATTCTGGCGAAAGAATCGTTTATCAAGATGACGATTTTGTTGTAATCGAGCCTTTTGCTTCTATTTCTCCCTTTGAGACTTGGATAATGCCGAGAAAACATAATGCTTGCTTTGGAAATATAACAGAGGAAGAGGCATGTAAAATTGCGAAAGTTGTGCGTTTGATTTTGAAACAACTTTATGATAAACTTAACAATCCCGACTATAATTATGTGATACATTCTTCGCCGTTTAAAGATGCGAATGAGGAGTTTTATCATTGGTATATTCAAATTTTACCGCGCCTTACAATTCCAGCGGGGTTTGAGCTTGGCTCGGGGGTTTATATAACGACAGCATTACCTGAGGAAACAGCAAAATTTTTAAAAATAAATAATGGTGGAAATTAAATGCGACTTGAATCATGCCCGCATTGTGGTAGACTTGGAACATTGCATAGGTCAAGGTCAAGGAATTTTAAAGAAAGAATGATAAAATTTTTCTTGCCCTATAAAATTTACAGATGTAAGGAATGTGGTTGGCGTGGATTAGTTTATGTTGGATTAAAAGAAAAACTTTTTAGTGGGGAACGTAGGAAGAAAATTGCAAAGTGGCAGATTTATTCGTTTTTGATATTGCTTTTGGCGCTTGTGGCTTTTGTATTTTTCTATTTTGAAGAAATCGGAAATCTGCTTGCACCGATTTTCAAAGAAATTTTGCAGAAATGAATATGAAGAAAGAAAACCAAGTTGAACTCGCACTTGATCTTGGCTTGACCTTAGAAGAATATGAAAGGATAATTAAACTTATCGGGAGGGAGCCCGGATTTGAGGAACTCGGGATGTTTAGTGTTATGTGGAGTGAACATTGTAGTTATAAAAATTCGATTTTGCTGTTGAAAACTTTACCAAGAAGTGGTGGACGATTGCTTGTCTCTGCCGGTGAGGAAAATGCTGGATTGGTTGACATAGGAGATGGGCTTGCGATCGCTTTTAAAATTGAATCGCATAATCACCCATCAGCCATAGAACCGTATCAAGGCGCAGCTACAGGTGTTGGCGGAATTTTAAGGGATATATTCACAATGGGAGCAAGACCTATAGCAATTCTTGATTCCTTGAGGTTTGGGGATTTGTCGAATCCAAGGGTTAAATATCTTTTCAATGGGGTTGTCAAAGGAATTGCTGACTATGGAAATAGTTTTGGATGCCCAACCGTTGCTGGCGAAGTTTATTTTGACAAAAGTTATAATCAAAATCCGCTTGTTAATGCTATGGCTGTTGGGATCGTAAAACATGACGAAATCGTTCGCGCAGTTGCAAAAGGCGAGGGCAACCCTGTTTTAATCGTCGGTTCAAGAACCGGTAGAGATGGAATTCATGGTGCGACTTTTGCATCTGAGGAAATAAGCGAGGAATCCGAATCAAAGAGGCCATCGGTTCAAGTTGGTGATCCATTTACGGAGAAACTTCTGCTTGAAGCTACGCTTGAGGCAATAAAAACAGGTTATGTGGTTGGGATCCAAGATATGGGTGCAGCTGGAATAACTTGTTCGACAAGTGAGATGAGCGCCCGCGGAAAAAGTGGGATGGTGATAGATCTTGATCTTGTCCCAACGCGTGAGGATGGGATGAGCACGTATGAAATTTTGCTTTCTGAATCCCAAGAGAGAATGTTGATGGTTGTTAAAAAAGGATTTGAGGATGAAATCATTAAAATTTTCAAGAAGTGGGATTTAAACGCTGTTGTCATAGGTTATGTCACAAACGATGGGAGGTTGAAGATAAAGAAAGATGGTAAAATTGTCGTAGATATACCTGCGGATTCGCTTGTCGTCGGTGGAGGTGCGCCTGTTTATACCAGAGAAGCAAAGGAGCCAGAATACTTAAAAGAAGTTAGAAACTTTAATCCCTATGAACTTGCGATTCCAAAAAATTTGAACGAGACATTTTTAAAATTAATCTCCTCTCCAAACATCGCGAGCAAAGAATGGGTTTATCAGCAATACGATACGATGATCGGAACTAATACTGTGGTTTTGCCCGGCGGAGATGCTTCTGTCATTAGAATAAAGGGGACGAACAAGGCTATAGCTGTTAAGACGGATTGCAACGCAAGATATGTTTATCTAAATCCATATCGAGGCACTGTGATAGCGGTTGCTGAATCAGCGAGGAATGTCGTATGCACCGGGGCAGAGCCAGTTGCAATTACAAATTGTTTAAACTTTGGAAATCCATATAAGCCGGAGATATATTGGCAATTTAAAGAAGCGGTTCGAGGGATGGGGGATGCGTGTAGGTTCTTCGATACACCTGTAACAGGTGGAAATGTAAGTTTTTATAACGAAAGTCCAGAAGGTGCAGTTTATCCAACGCCTGTAATTGGGATGCTTGGTTTAATCGAGGATTTGAAGTATGTCACGACCGCGAATTTTAAATCTCCGGGTGATTTGATAATTCTAATTGGTAAAAATACGGATGAAATTGGGGGTAGTGAATATCTCGCTTGGATTTATGGCAAAGTTTTGGGTGACGCGCCTGAAATTGATCTTGAACTTGAAAAGCGCGTTCAAAGAACTTGCCTTGAAGGAATTAGGCTCGGATTGATAAAATCAGCTCATGATGTTTCCGATGGAGGAATCGCAGTTGCGCTTGCGGAATGTTGTATTATCGATAAAGAAAATCTTCTCGGTTGCAAAGTTGAGCTTAAAGATGAAATTCGCCCGGATTTTTTGCTCTTTGGCGAGGGTCAATCGAGAATAATTGTGACAGTTGATGAAGAAGATTTGAAAAAGTTTGAGGAAATATGCGTTAGAAATAATGTCCCTTATTCTGTAATCGGGGTTGTGACCGGAGATAAAAAAATTAGGATAAACGATTGGATTGATGTTGATGTTGAAACCGTTGCGGATTTATACTATAATACTTTGAGAAGGATTATGGAGGTTATATAAAAATTTTGTGGGCCCTGGAGGACTCGAACCTCCGACCCGCTGATTATGAGTCAGCTGCTCTGACCAACTGAGCTAAGGGCCCTTGTTGTAGGTCAATATAAATTTAAAAAATCAAAACAAAAAAGTCAAGAAAAATTGACCTCGCGGTTACGCTCAATAGAATGGGTTGATGGCAGGGTTAAAATGATCGACCAAACTAAATTGCCCATTGAACTTGAATTTATCGAAACTGACGATTACAAAGTTGTGGCGGATGCGATAAGAAAGTTAAAAATTCGCGGTGCGCCTGCAATTGGAATTGCGGCGGGATTTGGTATTTATCTTGGGATAAAAAATTTCGAAGGCAATGATAAAGGGAAATTGAAAGATGTTTTTGAAAATGTTTGCGATGAATTCGCTCGAACTCGACCAACCGCTGTGAATTTGTTCTGGGCTATTGAGAGAATGAAAAAAGTTTTTTATTCAAATTTCGAACTCGGGATAGATGAGTTAAAGAAAAAATTGCTCGAAGAGGCGCTTGCGATTCAAGACGATGATATAAAAATGTGCAAGGCTATTGGTTTGCATGGTTCTAAATTAATTCCAGATGAAGCAAACATCCTCACTCACTGCAACACGGGATGGCTTGCAACTGGCGACTATGGAACCGCTCTTGGGATTATATATACTGCTTTCGAACAAGGCAAAAAGATAAGAGTTTATGTCGATGAAACGAGACCGCTTCTTCAAGGTGCGCGGCTTACAACATGGGAGTTGATGCAAAGGGGAATTGAAACGATTTTGATAACGGATAACATGTCTGCTTATCTTATGAAACTTGGGAAGATCGATTGCGTGATCGTTGGAGCGGATAGGGTGGCGCTTAACGGTGACACAGCAAATAAAATTGGAACATATAATCTCGCGATAGTTGCGAAATATCATGGCATACCGTTTTATGTTGCTTGCCCGACTTCTTCGATCGATTTCAATATAAAAACAGGCGAAGAAATTCCAATTGAAGAGAGAGGTTCTGAGGAGATAGTCGAGATAATGGGGAGGCGAATTGCCCCTGATGGAGTAAAAACATTTTCCCCAGCTTTTGATGTCACTCCGAACAATTTGATAACTGCGATAGTAACTGAACTTGGGGTTATCTATCCACCGTTTGAGGAGAACATTCAAAAAATCAAAGAAAAGATCCAAACCAGCGATTAAATGTTAAGTAAGACTGAGGCGATCGTATTAAAGGCGATGCGATATCGGGAGACGAGCAAGATAGTCACGCTTTACACAAAAAAGTTTGGCAAGTTAAACGTCATCGCAAAAGGTGCGATGCTTACAACGAGCAAGTTCGGTGCATCGCTTGAGCCTATGTCTTATATTCTCGCGGTGCTTTATAAAAAAGAGACAAGGGAACTTCAATTCCTTTCGCAAGCGGATATAATTAAACCATTTCTTCGGCTTTATTCTGATCATAATAAAAGCGCGATCGGTCTTTCAATTTGTGAGATAGTTTATAAGTTGATTAAGTTTGAAGAGGAAAACCAAAGAATTTTCAAGTTACTTTTAAATGTTCTCGACAAACTCAACGATGCAGAAAGAAACGAGATAAATCTTCTGTGGTATTTTATAATTCACCTTCTTGAAGAGATCGGATTCAAAATTAATTTTTCGCGATGTGCTTCATGCGGAGAAAAATTTACAGAAGAAAATTTGCCTCAAAGAATATCCTTCATGATCGATAAAGGTGGTTTTTTATGCTCAAAGTGCGGTGTTGGGGTTCCCGAAGAGAAGAGTTATTCAATTGCAACCTTCAAGAGTTTGTTGTGGATTGGGAGAGCCAAAATTGAAAATGTAACAAATTTGAGGAACCCAAGTAATATAAATAATGAAATTAAGAACTTGCTCTTTGACTACATCAAGGCACATGTTGAAGGCACAGTTGAGTTGAAATTGCTTGAAATATATGATAAATTAAAGTGAAACAAACTTAATTCGAAGCCTGTTATATTTTATTGAAAATAAAACAAAAACTTTTAAGGAGGCAAACTCGCTATGACGAAGAAACAGGTCGTTGGAGCAATTGCTCTTGTACTTGCAGGAATGCTATTCGGAATTATACTTGTATCCGGAATTAATGCTGTAAAACCGACAGTAGCAGTTGATGTTCCCATAATTGGTTCACAAGACAAATCCACAAGCACAAAATTTGATATACTTTCAACTCAAAATGCATTTGTTCAGATAGCTAAAGAGACCGTTCCAACTGTTGTTTCGATTAAAGTTGTCTCGAAAGGCGAAGGAAGAAATCGTCCTTTTGATTTCTTCCATTTCTTTGGTCCGGATTTCGAATTTAAAATCCCTGAACCAAGCCCACAAGAGGGAATGGGCTCGGGTGTCATAATAACAAAGGATGGCTACATCCTTACAAATAATCATGTTGTTGAGGGTGGAGAAAAAGGAAGCATAACTGTGACTCTTTACGATGGAAGGGAATTTAAAGCTAAATTAATTGGAAGGGATAAGTTGACGGACCTTGCTGTTATAAAAATTGATGCAAACGATTTGCCGGTTGCTCGTTTTGGAAATTCAGATGAACTTCAAGTTGGGCAGTGGGTACTTGCGATAGGAAATCCTCTTGGATTGAATTTGACCGTTACAGCTGGGATAGTAAGCGCCTTGAGCAGAAATATCGGGATAATTCGTGATTCTTACGGGGTTGAGAATTTCATTCAAACTGACGCTGCTATAAATCCCGGAAATAGCGGTGGTCCACTTGTTAACTTGTATGGTGAGGTTGTTGGAATAAACACCGCAATTGCTTCAAGAACTGGATATTATCAAGGTTATGGCTTTGCTATACCGATAAATCTTGCAAGGAAGGTCGCTGAAGATATTATAAAGTATGGAAAGGTCAGACGCGGTGTTCTTGGAGTTCAAATTTCTCAACTTGATGAGGCGACAGCGAAAGGCTTTGGGCTTGATAAACCACGGGGAATTCTTGTTCAAGATGTCATATCTGGAAGCGCAGCTGAAAAAGCGGGCATAAAAGCAGGAGATATAATACTTGAATGTGATGGTAAAGAAGTAAATAAGCCCGGCGAACTTCAAGAGATAATTGCGAGGAAGAGACCCGGCGATAAAGTTAATTTGAAAATTTATCGAGATGGGAAAACGATTGAGTTAACCGCAACGCTTAAGGCAAGAGAAGAAGATGAAGAGGTTGCAAAGGTAGAAGATGAAGAAGTGCCCGCAAAGGAGATCGAGCCCGGGGTTTTAAGTTTTGAAAAACTTGGTTTTACTGTTGCAAACCTTGATGAGGAAACCAGAAATAAATATAAAGTTAAAAATGGCGTAATCGTCACGGAAGTTAAGCAGTTTTCTGAAGCATTTGATAAAGGCATAAGAGAGAATGATATAATAATTGAAGCGGATAGAAAGCCTGTTAGAAATGTTGACGATCTTAAGAAAATAATTCAGTCCCGTAAATCCGGAGAGGTTATTTTGTTGAGGATTAAGGGGAATGCGGGTAGTAGATATGTTGGGTTGACGATGCCGTAAAAGACTAAGGGCGTGAGTTGCTCACGCCCTTTTTTATTTTTAACCTTTAATGTTGCCAATTGGTCTTAACGCAGCAACTTTCCTTGAAATTCCCGCTCTATCGACGGCTTCAACTACATCGGAGATGTTTTTATAAGCAGCGCCTGCTTCTTCTACAAGTCCGGATTTTGAAGCGGCTCTTACATAAATACCTCGCTCTTCCATTTGCTTTACAAGTTGATTGTAGTTAATCTCTTTTTTCGCTTTATGTCTGCTCATCGTTCTTCCACTTCCATGGCAGGTCGAGCCGAAAGTTTCTTCCATTGCTCTTTTTGTACCGACGAGAAGATATGAACCCGTTTCCATGGACCCACCAATTATCACTGGTTGACCTATGTCGCGATAAATTTCTGCTAATTCACTTTGCCCGGGACCGAAGGAACGAGTTGAACCTTTCCTATGGACAAGGACTTTTTTAACTTTGCCGTCGATTTCGTATTCCTCTGCTTTTGCTATGTTGTGGGCGACATCGTAAACGAGATGCATTCCGAGGTCTTCTGCTGATTTCTTGAAAACTTTTTCAAAGGCTTCCCTAACTCTGTGAAGTATAACTTGACGATTTGCAAAAGCCATATTTGCTGCACACAACATCGCCGAATAGTAGTCCCTTCCCTCTGGTGAATCTATAGGCGCGCATGCAAGTTCTTTATCAAGCAATGGGATGCCATATCTTTTCATCGCATCGAGAAAAACTTTCAGATAATCAGTTGCGATTTGATGTCCAAAGCCGCGCGAACCACAATGTATCATAACTACAATTTGCCCTTCTTGCTCAATTCCAAATGCGTTCGCTACATTTTGGTCAAAGATTCTATCTACGACTTGAATTTCAAGATAGTGATTTCCTGAGCCAAGCGTCCCAAGTTGATCTATTCCTCGTTCCCTTGCCTTTTTGCTTACCTTAGAAGGGTCTGCACCTTTTATCGCCCCATGTTCTTCGATTCTTTCCAAGTCTTCTTTCCATCCATATCCATGTTCAACGCACCAACGCGCACCTTTAACCATAACTTCATCAAATTGAGAATTTGACAATTTAACGAATCCAGTTGCTCCAACTCCAGTTGGAACAGTTTGAAAAAGTAAATCGACAAGTTCTTTTAATTTAGGTTTAACTTCTTCCATCGTGAGATTTGTTCTGACGAGTCGCATTCCGCAGTTTATGTCAAATCCTATTCCCCCGGGCGAGATGACGCCATTTTCAAAGTCAAACGCAGCTACCCCACCTATCGGGAAACCATAGCCCCAGTGTCCATCCGGCATACAAAGTGCGTATTTTTGAATACCGGGAAGACATGCAACGTTTGTGATTTGTTCAAACACGCCTTCATCCATTGAGTCAAGTAGTTGTTTCGTTGCATATATTCTCGCTGGTACGCGCATTCCTTTTTTATATGTTTCGGGAATTTCCCAGATTACTTCCGATATCCTCTTGATTTCTTTTGGTGCTGGCATTTTCGGTTGGGGATTTTATTTTCGTTTGTTAATAATTTACGAAAAATTTTGAAGCAACACCAAAAGGAAATGATTTTAAACTTACTCCCCAAATAAATCTATCCTTGCCATCCAACGCAGTAAATAGTCCTAATTTTAGACCTTTAACTGAAACCAATCCCGGATATATGTTCATAACTACCTTGTAGTTGTTCACCCCCGACAAGATAATCGAGAATAAAAGCGAATTATTTTTATCGTAGAAGAAACCTAAATTCCATGAAAGCGTCGCTGTTTCAAATTTTGAATTTGTTTTCTCATCGAGTCGTACAATTTCTTTTGCCCTCAATCCAGCTCCAAATGAAAGAAATTCTGAATCTTTGAACTCATAAGATAAGCCCACAAGCCCGCTCATCCCAAAATGGTAGAAAAAGTAAATCTGTGAGTTCATCAATTTGTATTTTATTGAGTAGTTCTGTCCCATATTCTCGATTCGCCAATCTATGAAGTCAAATGCGGGTTGATATGACCATTCCGCAAGGTTAAGTTTTTCACTAAAAAATTCACATACCGAATCAAAATTAAAAAGCAGAATTCCAAGTGGGTCAAATATATAAAGATCCGCGATTGGATCAACAGTTCTACCGCTGTAATTATTATTTTCGACAATTTCGTTTAAAACATGATAAACCGCCATTGTCAAAATTGAAAATAACTTTGGATGTTTAAAGCCGTTCATTCTATACCATTCCATCATCTCTCTATAAGCAAGACCTCCACCAATTAGATGATTTTGATAGTTTGGCCAAAATTGAGCGTTTTTTCTGTTGAGTCGTGCGGGAAGTATTTCGTTAAAGATGAAGTCTTTGACTCCGTATTCCCTTATCGATGTTAGCGGGTCGGACAGATTTGTAAAAACATTTTTCAATCCATTATAGAACTTTATATCCCTGAGGTAACGCGAGCGATTTTCGACCTGTAGGATTCCTAAACCGCCGTTTATGATAAGCGTGATTGGATTAAGCATTGATTCGGAACCATAGTCAAGTCCGCGGTAGAAGTAATTTTTATCTTGGGAAAGTATCTCTGAAAATAAAAGAAGAATTAACAGTAATGCACCTACATTTTTTCTGCCCCACCGCTGTGGCAGACGATGCATGGTTTTTTCCAGTCAAAATTTTCAAAGTCAAAGACGAGAGCGTAAGTTAAACCTTTGTCTGTCCATGAAAGTATGTTATATCCATTTTTGCTGTCGAGATAAAAGTCGATATCTTTAAATTTAACTTTTCTTTTCCCATGGGGGATTGCACTTTTGGACGGTGCAACAAGAAGCGTCATTGGATGGTTGTCCATTTCATAAGATACGAGCGCGGCGTAATCATTATTCAAAGCAACAAGTCTTGCTCCCTTTATTTTGTATGGTTGATTTGACGGATCAGGATAGCGCGGAAGTCTAAAGTTAAATTTTAACTTACCATAGAACCAGCTTGAGATCTCAGCTTCGGATGAGGTTTCGATTTCAAGGGGAAGTTGTCCTTGAACTTGCCTTGCGTGATTTTCGATAGCGATTTCCGTCAGGTCAACGCGTGATGAATTAGAATAAAGTAAAAACATGACGATCAGGATAAGAATAAAAGCCGAGGCGACAAAAACAAAGGGAGCATATTTTGCCTTTTTTTCCGGTTTGAAGTTTTCAATTTGCTTTACGAGATTCTGCTTGAAATCGCCAAGTTCAGTGTCTATTTTATCTATTTCATACTTCAATGATCTTATCGAATCGATGAAATCGCGTTGTTGTTTAAGCAGTTTTGCGCATTCCCTACATTCATTTATATGCTGTTTAAATTGTTGAAGTTCTTCGCCCGCAAGTTCGCCATCAAGATACAAGTTTATCCATATTTTTATCGTTCTGTGATCTATTATCATTTTTCTCGCTCGTAAATTTTGATTAAGGTTTCTTTTAATTTTTCTCTTGCTCTGTTTAACCTTGACATAACCGTGCCAAGTGGACATCCTAAAATTTCAGATATCTCTGCGTATGAGAAATCTTCAAAATATCTCAGTATCAAAATCTCTTTGTAAACCTCCGGCAAACTGTTCAGCGCTTTCATCAGTGCTTGACGCATTTCATTATTTATTAACAATTCCTCGGCGTTTATATTCCATTCGTCGCTCACATTTTCAATAGCCTCGTCAAATTGTATGGATAAGGTTTGGCTTCTTTTCCTTTGGTTTATCCATATGTTTCTCATAATTGTAAAAAGCCACGCTTTAACATTAGAATTTTCGTTTAAAAGATGAATGTTTTTCAATGCTCTGTAGCATGTCTCTTGGACCAAATCTTTTGCGTCTTCTTCGTTTCCTGTTATAACGATCGCGTATCTGAGCAGTGAGTTTAATGAATCGATTATTTCTTTCTTGACTTTGTCAAACACAACTCGAGAGAAATTTTGATGAGCAAGTTTTATCAAAAATAATCAAAAAACGGGGCAAAACAAAATGGAAAAAATTGTGGAGCCGACGGGATTCGAACCCGTGACCTCCAGAGTGCGATTCTGGCGCTCTCCCAGTCTGAGCTACGGCCCCAGTATGCACTAAAAATATATGCAAATCGATTGAAAAATCAAACTTAAAACTTGGAATAAAAGGCTATGCTTGATTGTCTTAAATAGTAGAAACGAGTGAAAAATAAAATTTCAAAATCGACCATGTGGAGATTGAAAAACTTTTATCAACTTGTTGCTTTGTTTCTCGTCTTCTTGTTTTTCTTTACCTTCGTGGTTGAAAAGCAGGTCAAATCGAGCGCAAAAGTAAGTTATGAAGTAAAAATTCCACTTGGCATACCGAAGGATTTATGGGAAATTTTCGTCCCACCGGATAATCCGATAACTCCAGAAAAAGTTGAACTTGGGAGGAAGTTGTATTTTGACAAACGTCTTTCGATTGACAATACTGTTTCGTGTGCGACTTGTCATGACCCGAAGTTTGCTTTTACGGATGGGAAGAAAGTAAGCGAAGGCGTTAAAGGGCAAAAAGGTGCACGAAATGCTCCAACGGTTTTAAATGCGATGTTCTTAGAAGAACAGTTTTGGGATGGGAGAGCTCCAACGCTTGAGGAGCAAGCGAAACAACCAATAATTAATCCAGTTGAAATGGGTATGCCGGATCATGACGCGGTCGTTAAAAAGTTGAAGGGAATTCCAGAATATGTTGAAGCATTTAGAAAAGTTTTCGGCGGAGAGATAACGATCGATAGAGTTGCTCAGGCTATCGCTGCATTTGAGAGAACGCTTTTGACGGGAAATTCTCCATTTGACAGATTTATAGCTGGTGATCAAAATGCGATAAGTGAATCAGCAAAGAGAGGTTGGGAATTATTCCAGGGGAAGGCACGATGTATCACTTGCCATGCGTTCAATCGGTCAAATCCATTTTTTACGGATCACAAATATCATAACATCGGCGTTGCTATGAATAAAGAAGGTTTTGCTGAACTTGCGCGCAAGGCTGAACAACTTGCAAAACAGGGTCAACTCGACAAGAGGAAACTTGATGAACTCGCTTTAGATCCTGCATATTCAGAACTTGGAAGATTTCTTGTCACTTTGAATCCTAAGGATATCGGCGCATTTAAGACCTCAACTTTAAGAAACATTGAACTCACCGCCCCTTATATGCATGATGGTAGTGAAGCAACTTTAATGGATGTAATTGAATTTTACAATCGGGGTGGAAATCCGAATCCAAATCTTTCCGGTGAAATGAGACCGCTTAATCTCACGGACCAAGAAAAGCAGGACTTGGTTGAGTTCTTGAAATCTTTAACTGGTGAATTTCCAAAAGATTTTCCTGAAAACAAATAACAAAAAAAGGAGGTGCAATTGCTATGCCCAAAATGCCAAGTGAAAGGAAGGAAGAACAATATCTGAAGGAGAGAGAAAAATTTTTTGAGATGCTTCCGAAGTTGAATCGGAGGCAGTTTTTGAAGGTCGCTATGGCTTCTGCTGCTGTTGCGCTTGCGAAGAATCAGTTCCCGCCGCATTCATTTCAACTTGTCGAAGCCGTCGAGGCAAAGCAAGGCGGAACGGAGGTTAAATTTAGATTCGCTTATATCTCCGATACTCATCTTTATGAAAGAAAACTTAACGAAAGATTTGTCCGTGCTGCTTTGAAGGCTGTCGAAGATGTGAACGCGCTTGACCCACAGCCGGATTTTGTTTTGTTTGGTGGCGATCTCGCGCAACTTGGGCAACCAGAGGAACTTAAACTTGGGAAGGAAATTTTGAGCCAACTTAAAGCGAAAGTTTATATGATGGTTGGTGAACATGATTGGTATCTTGATCTTGGTGAAAAATGGCTTGAACTTTTTGGCGAGAATCTTCCAAAAGGTTCTTATGGTTGGTATTCGTTCGACCATAAAGGTGTTCACTTCATTGTTTTAAATTCGGTTATAGTTGAAGACTATTGGACCGCGACAAAAATGACGCCGATGGAGAGAATGAAATTTATGGCTCAACTTGATAATCCGAAAGGTAAACCTTTTACGGTTGGGAAGGGTTATCTTGGTGATGGGCAAATTAGATGGTTGAAAGAAGATCTCGCAAAGGTCTCGAAGGATACTCCAATAGTTGTATTTTCACATTCACCACTTTACAAGTATTACAAACCGTGGAATTTCTGGACGGATGATGCCGAAGAAGTTCAAGCTCTGCTTAGACCATTTAAGAATGTTACGGTGGTTCACGGACATACGCATCAACCTGTATTTAATAGAATTGGAAACATTAACTTTTATGGCATGCTTTCAACAGCTTGGCCATGGCCTTACGCTCCAACAGGGCTTCCGAAACTGACGATTAAAATGAACAGAGCGGATCCATTTGACCAGTTTGATGGCACAGGAGATGGAACAGTTGAAGTTCTTGGAAATGGTAAGGCAAATAAGATTTATAATCTCTGGAGCAGGGAACCAATGAGAGTCACAGCAAGATATCTTGAATCAGGTGGAAAAGAAGAAGTTCCACCAATTCCGGTTGATCCATCATTTTAAAAATAAATTTTGAAGGAGGAATCAGATATGCTCAAAAAATTTTCCTTTATAATTCCACTGTTGATACTTGGCATATTTTTCAGCGGTAAAGATAGTTTTGCGACAAAAGGAGATAAGGATTCAAAAAACGATAAGAAAGTTATAACAGCATGCGACGGCATGACACAAGTTGTCTTGAATGATGTTGGGAAAAATGAGGTTATGACAAGAGAAAAAGCTCAGGAAGTTGCCTCAATGCTTCTTGCAACTTATCAACAGCAGAAGAAATATCAATCGACAAAATTTACAAGACGAGATTCGTTGATATGGGATAGGGAATTGAAAGCGATGATCGAGGAGGGATATAAATGGTTTCATGACCCATCGCTTGGCACAAACGGAATTTCCTGCGATATGTGTCATCCAGATGCTGCGGATACTCATCCAGAGACGTATCCAAAGTTTCAAATTCAGTTGAAGAAGATCGCCCTTTTGCGCGATATGATCAATTGGTGCATTGAAAATCCAATGGAGGGCAAGCCATTGAAAGAAGATGATCCAAGGATGAAAGCGATGGAAGCTTATATAATTTGGGCTCGGGCAAATCAAGACCCAAGACCCCATGCGAAAATATTAAACCCCGGGAGGAGATGATATTTTTTAAGCCCCGACTTTATGTCGGGGCTTTTTTATTTTCATGCCTAATAATCTCATTCAATTGTTTAATATTAGCCAACTGCAAACTTTAATCCTACCTTAATTTTACATTTCCTCTTGAAAAATCCTAATGGCACAGGCTTTGATTTTTAACTTCTTGAAGTTCAAATAAAAAAGGTTTAGGTGATGGCAGATAAAGTTCAGGCTCAAACAACGCAAATTCCGCAAGTTCAGCAGAAAGAAGTTCAACCTAAAAGTAGCAAGAAGACGATTTTTTTTGTCGCGATACCAATTGTGATTTTGCAAATCATAATCGCTTATCTTCTCGTTCTTGATTTAAATTCAAAGACCACCACAGAACAAAATCCTCCAACTGTTAAGGACAAAGAAACGGTGAAGGCATCTCCGGATAAGGGGGTTGTAGACGAGTATAAAATTTCGGATTCGGAATATGTTATATCTCATCCGGAGTTTCTTTTTGTTGTCAAAGATTTGGTTGTGAATCCAGCTGGGACGGGGGGATTGAGATATCTTTTGACAAGTGTTGGAGTAGAAGTTACAAATGAGAAGGCTTTCGCAGAAATTCAAAGCAAAGAAGTCATTGTAAACGATATTTTGATAAATGTCCTTTCGAGCAAAACGCTTGAGGAATTAAGTGATGTGACAAGGCGAAAAGAGTTAAGGCGAGAAATAGCCAAAAGGGTTGATGAGATTTTAACCAATGGGAGAGTGCAAAATGTTTATTTCAGCAAATTTATAATTCAATAATGGCAGGTCAAAGATGCCAGAGATTTTATCTCAACAGGAAATAGATAGTTTACTTGCTGGCTTAACTGCTGGGAAATCCCCGGGCGAGGTGGTTTTAAAGCAAGGGGAACGCGAAGTTATACCCTACGAATTCCGTCGTCCAAGCAGGGTTTCAAAAAATCAAATAAGAACAATTCAAACAATACATCAAAACTTTGCGGAAACATTTGGATATTATTTAACAAGCCGACTTCAAACTCCGGTGACGATTCAAGTTGAGAATGTCGACCAACTTTTTTATTCTGAATATATCCTTTCGATAGAAAAGCCAAGCGTTATCTTCACGCTCGACGCTGGGGAAGGAAGAGGCGAGATTATTTTTGAAATTGGACTTGAACTTTCTTTTGTTTTGCTTGAAAGATTGCTCGGTGGAGGGATTGAACTTCCGGGGGCGGAAAAGAAGAAGTTATCAAGACCTTTGACTCAGATTGAACAAAATTTAATTCGCGGTATAGTTGAGCGTTCTACATCTGAACTTGAGAAAGCGTGGAGTATAATTGATTCGTACAAGTTTAAAATCACAAAATATGAAAGTGACCCTGATATAGTGCAAGTTGCTCCATCGAGCGAGATAGTCCTTGTGATTTCGTTTATCATTTCACTTGCGGAGAAAAATTACAGAATGAGTATGTGTTATCCTGTGTTCGTCATCGAGGATTCGCTTGCTAAAATGACGCTTCAAAAGTTTATGTCTCCAAAAAAGAACACACCTGAGGAATATACAAAATACATCGCAGAGAAAATTAAGTCGACGAAAATACCAGTAAGTGTTGAACTTGGGCAAAGTGAGATTTCGCTTGCGGAACTTGTGAATTTGAACGTCGGAGATATCATTGTGTTAAATACGAGGGTTGATTCAGAAGTAAAGATTTATATCGCTGGAAGATTAAAACTTTACGGGAAACCGGGTATATTCGGAGGCAGAAAAGCAGTTAAAGTGACAAGAATTGCAAATAATGAGGAGGGATAAAATGGGAGAAGAGCAAAGAGAACAAGCAAAGCAAGAAGTTAAAAACGCGGAATTTCAAAACTTTGAAAATCTAACGCAACAGGAAACAGGCGGAGAAAAAATAATAAACAGCAAATTTGAAATTTTATACGATGTCACATTGCCCGTTTCGATTGAACTTGGCAGGACAACTATGTTGATAAAAGATATACTTGAACTTGACCGCGGATCTATAATTGAACTTGATAAACTTGCGAGCGAACCTGTCGATGTGATTGTGAATGGGAAGAAAATCGCAGAGGGGGAAGTTGTTGTGATCGATAAACATTTTGGGATAAGGATTACAAATCTTATTGCTGTTGAAGATAGGCTAAAAAATGCGAGGAAGTGAGAGATGTTTGAACTTGCGGTAAAAGCATTCTTCTCATTTGCTTTGATAATTTTTTTGATGGTGATTGTTTTTTATGTGCTTAAAAAATTCTATCCGCAGATTTCCGGTTCGTCAAATTCATCCGTTAGTATGCGCGTTTACGCCCAGTTACAGCTCCAACCGAGGAAAGCAATTTATCTTGTGAGAGTTTTGAACAAAGTTTTAATTCTTGGCACAAGCGAAGGCTCGTTGACTGTTTTATCCGAGATAAGCGATCCGGAAATTATAAAAGCCCTTGATGAAATTTACGTCTCCGGAGAAAGGAGAAACGGGAAATTTTTCAAGTTAAATCAGGGAGGTGCGTTTTAAGATGCGAAAATTTTTAGTGATTTTGTTCTTCATTTCTCTTCTCGTTTGTGATTTAAAAGCGCAATCGAGGGCATCTGCCCAAGATGTGCTTCCAATCCCAAAGATAACAGTTGAGGTTGGAAAGGCTCAAAAGTCAAGCGATGTCGCGGTTACTTTACAAATTTTACTTTTGATGACCATACTTTCGCTTGCTCCTGCGATAATAATTTTAACGACTTCTTTCACAAGGATAATTGTTGTTTTCCATTTCGTGAAGCAAGCTCTTGGGGTACAGCAGATGCCACCGAGCCAAGTTCTAATTGGTCTTGCTTTGTTTTTAACTTTTTTCATAATGTCGCCAGTTTGGGAAAAAATTAATAGCGATGCACTTCAACCTTATCTTAAAGGTGAAATCACACAAGCGCAGGCGTATGAAAGGGCTATAAAACCACTTCGCGAGTTTATGTTCAGACAGGTTCGAGAAGATGATCTTGCTCTTTTTGTATCGCTTGCAAATTTACCAAAGCCAAATAATAGAGACGATATCCCAACGCATGTCCTGATCCCAGCTTTTGCTATAAGCGAGTTGAGGATCGCATTTCAAATCGGTTTTCTAATTTATATTCCGTTTTTGGTGATAGACCTTATCGTCGCAAGCGTCCTTATGTCAATGGGGATGATAATGCTTCCACCGGTTATGATTTCACTGCCGTTTAAAGTTTTGCTTTTCATCTTGATAGATGGCTGGCATTTGCTTGTTCAATCTTTAATTCAAAGTTTCCATTAAGGAGGGCGTAAGATGACGGAACAATTTATAATTCATCTCGCAAGGGAGACATTTTTCACCGCATTTTTGATATCAGCGCCAATTTTGATCGCTTCTGCAATAGTTGGGTTGATAATTTCAATTTTCCAATCCGCAACATCGATAAATGAGATGACGCTTACCTTTGTCCCAAAACTTATTGTTATCGCTATTGTTACGGTCATTGCTCTGCCGTGGATAATTGATGTGATCGTAAGTTTTGCAAAAGGTTTATTTGCGCAAATTCCCAACATAGCGCGTTGATTTTATGGAATTTTATTTTTCGACATTTTTTGCGTTTATTTTAATCTTCGTGCGGGTTTTGAGCTTGCTCTCAAGTGCTCCGTTTTTCGGGCTTCAGGTTATACCGTTTCAACTGAGATTTTGGTTGAGCATATTTTTGAGTTACATTTTTTTGCTTATACTTGATTTGAATAGTTTAAATCTCTCCGTTGAAATCATCGGCTTCATCATTTTGGTTGCTAAGGAGGCAATGGTTGGTTTGATAATCGGTTTTTCGAGTTGGGGAATTTTTTACGCTGTTCAATTCGCTGGGCATTTGATCGGGTTCGACATAGGTTTTTCCACTTCAACTGCTTTTGACCCAGAGCATTCGGAGCCAGTCCCAATTTTGAGCCATTTTAAACATTATTTTGCGTTTGTGATTTTTTTGATGTTAAACGGGCATCACTTTTTAATCAAGGTTTTGAAGTTGAGTTTTGAGATAGTTCCGATTTCAAGATTTGCGGTTGGCTCGGGGTTTGCTGATTGGGGAGTGAAATTGATTTCTTTTGTTTTCATCTCTGCCCTCAAAATAAGCGCACCGATTTTGGTCGCACTGTTTCTAACTGATATAACGCTTGGCATTCTTTCAAGGGTTTTCCCTCAGATGAACATTTTTATGTTTGCTTTCTCAGTTAAAATTATCATCGGGCTTGTCGCTTTGATGATAACAATGCCG
>FWWL01005830.1_pt1 | contig 18567 bp, 12 predicted proteins | sample 2228331 | NCBI WGS metagenome assembly FWWL01 (sample SAMEA103939775, study PRJEB20133) | metagenome
CGTCCGCGACCCGCTAGGGGAAGGCGATGTTGAGAGCTTTATCGCCGTTGGCGCTCGCCGCGATGTTGGCTTCCTGTGCCGGCGGCCCGCCGCGAATCCCGACGCGGATGATCGACCGGGCGCTGGCCAATTCCAACCTCGCTACGCCGGGCAAGGTGGTCGCCGCAGAACTCGCCTTCGCCCGGGCCGCCCGGGAAGACGGGCAGTGGACCGCCTTCCGCCGCTTCGCCGGGCCGGATGCCGTGCTTCATGGCAAGTCGGGTCCATTCGCTGCCGCGCCTTGGCTCGCCTCGCAGCGCGATCCGGCCGAGACGATCCAATGGGCGCCGCGGTCCGTCTGGATGAGCTGCGACGGCGCACTTGCCGTCAGCCGCGGCCGCTCGCGCGATGCGGACGGGATCGTCGGCACGTTCGTGACCGTATGGCAGCGCCAGGCTGACGGCGAATATCGCTGGATCTACGACGTCGGCGCGCCCGACGTGCCGCAGCCGCCGGTCAAGCCGCAGGCGGGCGAGGGCGAAATCCTTGTCCTCGGCGACGAGACGGTGCAGGGCTTCGTGGCCGATTGCCCCGATGCGGCCGATCCGCTGACACCGCCACCGGCGACCCCGGTCCCGACCCCGACTTCGCGCAGCGGCGGCGGTGCGTCGCCGGATGGAACGCTGCGCTGGCGGTGGGAGCACGCGCCCGACGGCACGCGGCGACTGGTCGCCGAGTTTTTCCAGGCCGCCGGCTGGAAGACCGCCCTCGAGCAGAGCTTCGCACCATGACCGAACTTTTCGTCTCCGCCTTCATCACCCTGTTCGTGGTGATCGACCCGCCGGGCTGCGCCCCGATCTATGCCGGGCTGACCAAGGGCGCGAGCCCTGCCCAAGCGCGCAGCATGGCCCTTCGCGCCACGATGATTGCGTCGGTGATCCTGCTGATCTTCGCATTGTTCGGCCAGCAATTGCTGGGCGCGCTGCATATCGAGCTCGACAGCTTCCGCATCGCCGGCGGGCTGATGCTGTTCTTCATCGCCTTCGACATGGTGTTCGAGAAACGCACCCAGCGCCGCGAGGAACGTGCCGAGAAGATCGCCGCCACTCCCGAGGTCGAAGACGTCTCGGTCTTTCCCATGGCCATGCCGATGCTGGCGGGGCCGGGCGCAATCGCGGCGATCATGCTGCTGATGAACGAGGCGCCGGACTGGAACGGCCGCATCGTGGTGCTGGCTGCGTTGGCCGCGGTCCTCGTCATCACCGCCGCCGCACTGGTCGCCGCCGGTCCGCTCATCCGCGTGCTGGGCGACCGGGTCGAGGCGGTCATCACCCGGCTGCTCGGAGTGCTGTTGGCCGCCTTGGCGGCGCAGTATGTGATCGACGGGCTGAAAAACAGCTTCGGTATCTGATGGCTATTGCAGCGTGACCCGGTCGTCGTCGCCATCGCGGCGGCCGAAGAAATACATCAGCTGGATCAGCAGTTCGCAGCGTGCGGCAAGGTCGGGCGCCTCGAGCAGGGCCTGCTTGCTGGCCGAATCGAACGGCGCGATCTGGCTGACGCCGTTGATCAGGGTCTGGTCGTCTAGGTTCTGGACCGAATCCCAGTCGACCGCATAGCCCTGCGCATCGGCGAACCGCCGCGCCTCGCGTTCGAAGCCGGCGCGCTCGATATGGCTCAGCACCTGGTCGCCGTCTTCGGGGATCATGGCCGCTTCGACCTGCCGGAACGGCGTCTGCACATCGAGCTCGCGAGTCAGGCGGAAGCGGCTCTCGCCTTCCAGGATGAGGTTGTAGCGCCCGTCGTCGAGCGCTTCGATCTCGTGGATCTTGCCGATGCAGCCGACCGAATAGAGCGGCGCGCCTTCGACCGCCTCCTGCGGCTGGATCATCGCGATCCGCCGGTCGCGCGCCAGCGCGTCGCCGACGAGCGAGCGATAGCGCGGCTCGAAGATGTGCAGCGGCAGGTGCAGGCCGGGAAACAGGATCGCGCCGGACAGCGGGAAGATCGACAGGCGCACGGCGCGCTCGCTCATCCGAACAGGATCTTGGACAGGCGGCGACGGGTGGCCACCACCCATGGATCCTCCAGTCCGACGGCTTCGAAAATCTGCAGCAGCTTGGTCCGCGCAGCGCCGTCGTTCCATTCCCGGTCGGCCTCGAAAATGGCAAGCAATTCGTCGGCTGCGGCGTCGCGGTCGCCTGCCGCAAAGGCGGCCTCGGCATAGGCATAGCGTGCGTCCATGTCCCCGCCCGCCGCCTTGTCGCGCAGTGCCGCCAGCTCGCTGTCGTCGACCTTGTTGGCGGCCAGTTCCAGCGCCGCCTTGACGCGTTCGATGGCAGGATCCCTCGCCACCTCTTGCGGGATATCGGCAAGGATCGCCTGCGCTTCCTCGCCTTGGCCCAAGGCGATCAGTGCGCGCAGATAGCCGGACATGGCCGCGGCGTTGGTCGGGGCGAATTCGATCACCTGCTGGAAAATACCGGCCGCACGCTCGGCATCGCCATCGCCCAGCACCTGTTCGCCCATGGCGACGAACTGTTCGATCTCTTCGGCCGAGGGCCCTTGCGGCGCGCCTTCGCCGCCCGCATCGACCGGCAATTGCGCGAGGATCTGGTCCAGCGTCTGTTTCAGCTGCGATTCCGTGCGCGCGCTGGTCAGATCGGCCACCGGCTGGCCCTGGAAAATGGCATAGACCGTGGGGATCGAACGCACCTGGAACTGGGCGGCGATGAACTGTTCCTCGTCGACATTGACCTTGGCCAGCACGACGCCCTTGTCGGCATAGTCGTCCGCGACCTTTTCCAGCGTAGGGGTCAGCGCCTTGCAAGGGCCGCACCATTCGGCCCAGAAATCGAGCACCACCAGTTTGGTCATCGACGGTTCGACCACGTCCTTGCGGAACCGGTCCACGGCCTTCTGTTCTTCGATGCTGAGACCCATGCTGGCCAAGTGGCTTTCCCTTCGAGCTGGTTGAGCGCGGTCGCCGGGGCGACTCATATGCGGGCAATGTGGGCCTTCTGGCGCATTTGTGAAGGGCGCACAAAGGACGGGTGCCAAAGGACGAGCCAAATCGAAATTTCCCCTTGCGAGCCTGCAACGTCGCTGCTAACCGCGCGCTTCCCCGGCGACGGAAGGCTCCGATGCCCCGTCGCGGAACGTCAGTGAGCGGGCGTAGCTCAGGGGTAGAGCACAACCTTGCCAAGGTTGGGGTCGGGCGTTCGAATCGCCTCGCCCGCTCCATTTTCCGAAAAATCGGCGTTGGTCCCCCGGAAATCTCGCTTGGTCGAGATTCCGCTTGCCATGCGCTGCGCGCAGTGGTTCAGGCGCAGCGCATTATGTGACAGTGTAACATCACGTTCAGTTGGTTCGATCCAGGATAGCTGGTCCGACGACAACCGAGAAAGATCGCTCCGCCCCCATGAAAACCCGTCCGAATTTGCCCCGTCTGTCCGTTTCCGCCTTTGCGATCGCCTGCGCCATGACCGCTGCGCCGCTGCTGGCGCAAACTGCGGCGGAGGAACCCCCGGTCCGCTCGCAGCCGGACGACGACCTGCATTCGCGCCAAGGGGCTGATGGCACCGAGATCGTCGTTACCGCGGCCGGCCTCAACCAGCTCGATGTGCTGGCCGGGACCTCGGTCATCGAAGGTTTCGAACTGCAGCGATCGCTCGAAGCCAATATCGGCGAAAGTCTGGTGGAATTGCCCGGCGTGACGGCCAGCGGCTTTGCCCCAGGAGCGTCCCGCCCCGTGCTGCGCGGCTTTTCGGGCGACCGCGTGCGCGTGCTGGTGGACGGGCTCGGCTCGATCGATGCGTCCAATACCTCGGTCGATCACGCCGTGACGATCGACCCGCTGACCGCCGAGCGGATCGACGTACTGCGCGGTCCCGCAGTGCTGCTGTATGGCAGCCAGGCGATCGGCGGCGCGGTCAACGTGATCGACAAGCGCATTCCCCGCCGCATGCCCGAAGAGCCGGTCCATATCGACGGTATCCTGCGCGCCGACACGGCCCTCGACGCGCGCGAAGGGGGCCTCTCGGTCGACCTGCCCGTGGGGTCGATGTTCGCCGTCCATGCGAGCGGATCCTATCGCACCACCAACGACCTCGAGATTCCGGGTTTCGCCGTCGCCCCCGATCTGCGGGCCGACCTTCTGGCCGAAGCCGACGAAGAAGAAGCGGACGGCGAGATCGAGGAAGCCGCCGAGCTCCGCGAGGCTGCCAACCAGTCCGGCTTCGTGCCCGGCACCGCGACGGAAACCTGGACCGCCAACGCCGGCGTCACCCTGCTCGCCGGCGAAAGCAACCTCGGCATCGCGGTCGGCTGGTACGACAGCACCTACGGTATCCCGCTCCGCCCGGGCGTGGGACATCACGGCGAAGAAGGTGCAGCGGAAGAAGAAGGCGAGGAATCGGTTTCGATCGGCCTCGAGCAGTTCCGCACCGACCTGCGCGGCTCGCTCGACCTCGGCGAAGGCTTCTTCGGCGAACTGACGACCCGCGCCGGCTTCAGTGACTACACCCACACCGAGTTCGAAGGCGACGAGATCGGCACGGTGTTCGATGTGCAGGGTCTCGAAGCCCGGGCGGAACTGGTCCAGAACCGCAAGGGCGGATGGGGCGGCTCGACCGGCGTGCAATATTACACGCGGGACTTCGACGCCTTCGGGGCCGAGGCCTATGTGCCCAATAACGTGACCAACCAGCTATCGGTGTTCACATTGCAGGAATTCGAGACCGGCCCGGTCCATCTGGAACTGGCCGGCCGCTACGAAACCACCGACGTGCGCGCGCCCACGCTCGGCATCGAGCGCAGTTTCGATACTGTATCGGGCGCCATCGGTATCGCGCACGAGACCGGAGATGGCTTGCGCTTCGGGATCAACGGCAGCCGCGCCGAGCGCGCCCCGAGTGCCGAGGAGCTGTTTTCCAACGGTCCCCATATCGCCACGCAGGCCTTCGAGATCGGCGACGTCAATCTGGGCAAGGAAAGCGCTTGGGGCGCCGAAGCCTTCGTCCGCGGCCGCCTGGGCCCCGCCACCATCAGCGTCGCGGCGTTCAAGAACTGGTTCGACGACTACATCTATCTCAGCGAGACCGGCCTCGAGCAAGACGACCTACCCGTGTTCCAGTACCTGCAGGCCGATGCGACCTATTGGGGCGTCGAGGGCGAGGTCGAATTCCCGCTGGTCGACACCGGACCGTTGAAGGTCACGGCGGACCTGCGCGGCGAATACGTGCAGGCGGAATTGTCCGACGGCACGCCGTTGCCGCGCATTCCCCCGCTCAGCCTTCTCGGTGCGCTCGAGGCCGATTTCGAAGCCTTTAACGTGCGCGGCGAAGTCGAATGGTTCGACGGGCAGGACCGGACCGCCCCGTTCGAAAGCGCCACCGACGGCTTCACGCTGGTCAACGCCTCGGTCGCCTGGCGGCCGATCCGCGGCAACGACAATGTGACCTTGCTGGTGAAGGCGGACAATCTGTTCGACGTCGATGCCCGGCGCCACTCGAGCTTCACCAAGGAATTCGTGCCGCTGGCCGGGCGCAATATCCAGGCCAGCGTGCGCTTCAGCTTCTAACTTTCGAACTCGAAGCTGATCTCCGCATTGGCTTCGAGGCGCTTGACCAGGTCTTCGCCGAGGAACGCACCGGGGGTGCCGACACCGCCCCCGGCGGTACAATCGAGCAGGGCCATGCCGGTTTCGGCGAGCATCCGGCTGGTCGAGCCGTAACCCGGATCGTACTTGCCCTTGACACCTAGGCGCACTTCCTCGTCGTTGTGCCCGGTCTTGCCGATGAAAAGCACGTCGTAGAAGCCCTGTTCGCGCTGTTCCTTCGTCGGGCCTTCGCCGGGCCTTGGCGGCTTGGCGCCGAAGGGGTTCTTGAGCATTTCGGTGACGGCATTGGCCGCTGCCTTGCCGGCCTCGCCGGGGCTGGTCAGCATCATCTCGTCATACTTGAAATTCTCGCCATAGGGATGGCCGAGGAGGAAATTGGTCCGGTGGACGTTCTTGGTATTGATCGTCGCCATGATGAAGGGCGCGGCCCACTTGCCGGTGTCCTCGTCGTATTCGGGGATCAGGCCGGTGGGCTGGTTGGGCCCTTCGAAGCCCGGCGTGAGGCCGAAGGGGCTGGAAAGGATCGGGATCAGCTTTGGGTTCTTGGCAACGGCCTTGACCGTGGCGGTGAGGCTGGCGGCGGTCCCGCCCGAGAAGGTGCCGGCCATCGCCCGCACGCGGCCCTTGACGCGGCTGCAGGGCTTGCCGAATTTTTCCTGCGAGGCTTTCTGCAGCATCAGCACGCCGAGATCGAAGGGGATCGAATCGAACCCGCTGGAGAAGCACATGCGCGCGCCGCTCGTTTTGGCCGCTTCGTGGTGCTGGTCGATCTTCTCGCGCATCCAGCCCGGCTCGCCGCACAGGTCGGCATAGTCGGTGCCGGTAGCGACGCAGGCCGCGACCAGTTCGTCGCCATAGAGCTGGTAGGGGCCGACCGTCGTCAGCACGACCTTGGTGCGGCGGCACATCGCCGTCAGCGTTTCGGGGTCCGAGGCATCGGCGATTACCAACGGCGTCGAGGCAGGCGCCCCGATCTCGTCGCGAACTTCCTCCAGCTTGGCGAGGCTGCGGCCTGCCATCGCCCACTTGGGCGCATCGGCCTTGCCGCCGTACTGTCGGACGAAATGCTCGGCCACCAGCCGCCCGGTATAGCCGGTGGCGCCGTAGACGATGATGTCGAATTCGCGGTCAGACATGTGGCTCTCCTTTGAGCGCCTGAATGGGCGCAGATGCGTATCGAGTCAAAGCCGCTTCGGAACTTGCCTTCCTGCGTACTCGGCGCAGCGCAAAGTTCACACAAAATTCACTCGAAAAACAGGTTCGCGCAGTGACTGCTCGGTGCCCATTGCACATCGGAATTTGCTTGTGTCGCTGGCAAGGCAATCCAGACAGAAAGCAGCTTGGAAGCGCAGGCACATCATCCGCAGGGGTGAAACAGATTTTATCGATGTAGGAAAATCAAAACCGGAATTGCCTGCTGGCAAGGTCGTACATGATCTCCTCCGATCCGCCGCCGATCGCCATCACCCGCACCTCGCGATAGATACGCTCCACCCGCCCGCCGCGCATGAAGCTGGCGCCGCCCATGATCTGGCACGCCTCGCGCGCGCAATATTCCATCGTCTGCGTCGCCTGCACCTTGAGCAGGGCGAAGTCGCCGGGGAAAGCGCAGCCGGTCTTCACCGTCCAGGCCGCATGATCGATCATCGCCTGCGTCGCCTGGATCATCTGCAGCATCCGGGCGAGTTTGTGGCGGATCGCCTGCCGCGTCACCAGCGGCCGACCGAACGTTTCGCGCTGGCGGGCCCAGTCGAGCGCATCTTCGTAACAGAGCCGGGAGTAGGCTGCGGCCTGCTGGGCCATTCCCAGCCGCTCGCCGTTGAAATTGCGCATGATCCCGCCGAAGCCCTGGTTTTCCGGCCCGATGAGATTGCTCGCCGGGACCTCGACCGCGTCGAAGTGGATCGTCGCCGTGTCCGAGGCATGCCAGCCCATCTTGGTGAGCGGGGTGCGGCTCACCCCGGGCCGGTCCATCTCGACCAGCAGCAGCGAGATGCCGCCCATGCCTTCACCGCCGGTGCGCACCGCCAGCGTGATGTAGTCGGCGCGCATGCCGCTGGTGATGTAGGTCTTCTCTCCGCTCACGACATAATGGTCGCCGCGCCGCTCCGCCCTGGTGCGCAGGTTGGCGACATCCGAACCGCCGCCCGGCTCGGTTATGCCGAGACAGATTATCTTCTCGCCGCTCAGCACCTGCGGCGCGATCCGCTGCTGCATGTCCGGGCTGCCCATGGCGATGATCGGCGGCAAGCCAATCCCGTGTGTAAGCAGCGAGGCGGGAATACCGCCGGCGCCGGGCCGGCACATTTCCTCCGACTGGACCAGCGAGTGGAAGATATCGAAACCGCCTTCCTCGATCGCCCCGCTGCCACCCAGATGCTCGGGATAGCCGAGGCCGATGACGCCAGCCTCGGCCGCCTTGCGGTGCAACTCGCGCGGCAATTCACCGGCTTCTTCCCATTCGGCGACATTTGGCATGATTTCGCGGGCGACGAAGCTCCGCACGCTCTGGCACACGGCCTCATGCGTGTCGTCGTAATGCGGCGAGCGGGCGCGCCACTGGTCGAACAGCGGGGTTTCAGCCATCGATTGCCCCCATCGGAATGCGTGGCAGCACGCCGGACTGGCTCGATATCGCCAGCAGCCTCCCGTCTTCGGCGAAGTGCCGTGCCGAACCATGGACGACGCCGCGGGAGTAGGCCGCGAATTCTGTGACCGAGAGCACCCAGCCCGTCTCGCACCCCTGTACGAAGCGCAGCATCGCATCGAGGCTCGACGAACCAGGCCCGCGTGATCCGGGATGCGCCCCCAGGAAGAAGTCGGAGATTATCGCCAGCCACCCGGCATCGACAGCAAACCCGGCGCGGCTGCGGGTCCAGATCGCCTGCATCCCGCGCGCCGTGTCCTCGGCAGCGATGCGGTAGTCCATCTGATCGAGTAACCCGCCCGGCGCCACCGGGTAAGTGTGGGGCAGCTCGGTGCTGTCATCGGGACCGGGCACAGCGGGCATCTGGGCGAACAGCGTCTGTTCGCTCGGCTCGCGTGCGCCCAGCGCCGCACTGGCGCGATGCGTGGGGCGGCCGTTGACGCTGGCATGGGCGGCGTATTGCGCCACTGCCCGTCCTCCGCCGCACTGCTCGCAAGAGACATCGAGCTGCTCGGCGTGCTGCGTCGGACTGAGGAATTGCACATGCGCGAATTGCAGCGGCAGTTCGCTGTCCAGTTCCATCGCGTCGATCAGCGCCGCCAGCGCGACCCCTCCCATCACGTGCGGCGCGCCTTCCGGCCCGACGGTGGCGGCGGGCGTGACGGGCAGGAGGTAGCGACCCTGTCCTTCGCTATTCCCGGTGCTTGGCACGCAGCGCCAGAACGGGAAGCGACCGCTACTCACAGGCGGGGGAGGGTAACGCCGCGCTGGCCCATGTATTTGCCTGCGCGGTCGGCATAGGTCACTTCGGGCCGTTCGTTGCCAGCCAGGAACAGGAACTGGCACGCGCCTTCGTTGGCGTAGATCCTGGCGGGCAGGGGGGTGGTGTTGCTGAATTCCAGCGTCACGTGACCTTCCCAGCCCGGTTCGAGCGGGGTCACGTTGACGATGATACCGCAGCGGGCATAGGTGCTCTTGCCCAGGCAGATCACCAGCACATCCTCCGGGATGCGGAAATACTCGACCGTCCGCGCCAGCGCGAAGCTGTTGGGCGGGATGATGCAGACATCGGTCTCGCGGTCGACGAAGCTGTTGCTGGCAAAATCCTTCGGATCGACCACCGCGCTGTCGACATTGGTGAAGATCTTGAACTCGGGCGCAACGCGGGCGTCGTAGCCGAAGCTCGACAGGCCGTAGGATATGCACCCCTCGCGCCGCTGCGCCTCGACGAAGGGCTCGATCATGCCCTCGTTCATCGCCTTGTCGCGGATCCACTTGTCGGAAAGAATCGCCATGCGGAAACGATTCCCCATCGGCCCGCGGCGCGCAAGCGGGCGGCGCGATCTATCCCCCTTCGCGCTGGGCGCGAAAGTCCGGGGAACGTGCTACTTCAGCGCCCTGGCACCCAGCGAGGGATTGAGTCCGGTCACGTAGTTGAGCCACTTTTTTGGCCGGCGCAGCATGTCCTTGGGGTAGGCGACCTTCAGCCCGACCAGTTCCGCCATGCGGCCGACGAAGTGGATGCAGTTGCGCTTCTCGAGGTCGTAGTAATTGCCCGGAGCATCGCGCCAAGCCGCCATTTCCTGCTTGATCCGCGCATATTGCGCGTCGCTGATCGTCACGGTGAAATGCCGGTTGGTCTTGGCGATGGTGTTCGGCTTTTCCGAAATCACCGTCTGCTTGACCGGCCCGTTGAGGATGGCCGGGGTCGTCTTCAGCGCGGAGAAACCGAAGTTCTCGTTGACCCTGGTGCCGTTGCCGAGCGTCCCTTCGAGCACCACGAAGGCATGCGGATAGCGCCCGAACAGCACCGACCCGTCGAACGAATGGAACGACATCTTCACTTCCGCCATGGCCGCAGGCGACCAGGCGAGAGCGAAAACGGCGACGAGAAGCTTGAGATAACGGCCCATGGCGCGTCTTCTAACCGGCGAATCGGGGGAAGGTAACCCCCCGATTTCCGTGGCTTGCTATCCTGCCAGCAGCGTCGCGTTGCCGCCTGCCGCCGTGGTGTCGATGCACACCACGCGCTCGGTGGCGAAGCGGGCGACATAGTGCGGACCGCCAGCCTTGGGCCCGGTGCCCGAAAGGCCCTCGCCGCCGAACGGCTGGCTTTCCACCACCGCCCCGATCTGGTTGCGGTTGACGTAGAAGTTCCCGACCCGTGCCCGCGCCTCGACGAAACGGCGGGTGGATTCGATCCGGCTGTGCAGACCCAGCGTCAGGCCGAAGCCGGTGGCGTTGATGGCCTCGACCACCTGTTCCAGCTGGTCGGCGCGGAAGCGGGCGACATGGAGGACGGGACCGAAGTTCTCGCGCTTCAAATCCGCGATCGAGTCGATCTCGATGATGGTCGGCGCGACGAAACAGCCTTGGGCGGCGGACGCGGGCAGGTCGCGCCGCCAAACCTGTGCGCCGCCCTGCTTGCGGCGGGCGACATGGCGCTCGAGCGCTGCCTGTGCATCGGGATCGATCACCGGGCCGACGTCGGTGGCGAAGTCCGCCGGATCGCCGATCGTCAGCGCTTCGAACGCACCCCGAATGATCTCGAGCATCCGGTCGTAGACATCGTCCTGCAGGTACAGCACGCGCTGCGCCGAACAGCGCTGGCCGGCGCTCTGGAAGGCGCTGGCGACGACATCGCGCGCGACCTGTTCCGGCAGCGCGCTGCTGTCGACGATCATCGCGTTCTGCCCGCCGGTCTCGGCGATGAAGGTCGCGATCGGCCCCTCGCGCGCGGCGAGCGAGCGGTTGATCGCGCGCGCCGTGTCGGTCGAGCCGGTGAAGGCGACACCTGCCAGGCGCGGGTCGGAGGTGATCATCTGCCCGACGTCGCCCGCACCCGGAAGCAGCTGGAACACCTCTTCCGGTATACCGGCCTCATGGCACAGCCTGACCGCCAGCGCTGCGATCAGCGGGGTCTGCTCGGCCGGCTTGGCGACCACGGTGTTGCCGGCGGCCATGGCGGCGGCGGCCGGGCCGATAAAGATCGCCAGCGGGAAGTTCCACGGGCTGATCGTGGCGAACACGCCGCGGCCCGCCAGGTGCAGCCGGTTCTCCTCGCCGGTCGGGCCGGGCAAGATAGTCGGGGCCGTGAACTGGCGGCGCGCCTCGGCGGCGTAGTAACGCAGGAAATCGACCGCCTCACGCACTTCGAGCACCCCGTCGAGCACGGTCTTGCCCGCCTCGCGGCGGCACAGGCTGATGAATTCGTCGGTGTGCGCTTCGAACAGGTCGGCGGCTTCTTCCAGCAGCAATGCGCGCTTCTCGCCGCCGAGCGCGTTCCAGCCCGGCTGGATTGTCTCGGCGCGGGCAATGGCGTCGTGCACTTCCTGCGCCGTCGCATCGCGGCGGGTGCCGACTGTGTGGCCGAGATCCTGCGGTGCGGTGATCGGGGCTTCCTCGCCTGCCTGCGCTCCCGGGAAGGTCGGCCCGGCGTGCCAGTGACGCTCCTCAAGCGCGGCCAGCCGTGCCATCAGCGGCTCGCGCACCAGCGGATCGGCGAGGTCGACGCCCGCGCTGTTTCTGCGATTCCGGAAGATGTCTGCAGGCAGCGCAATGTCCGGATTGCGGCGCGGCGCGAGCGCGGCCAGTTCCGCCACCGGATCGCCCGCCAGCTCGGCGGCAGGCACCTCGGCATCGGCCATGCGGTTGACGAAGCTCGAATTGGCCCCGTTTTCCAGCAGGCGGCGGACGAGATAGGCCAGCAGATCTTCGTGCACACCGACAGGCGCATATATGCGGACACGGGTCTTGTGATTGCCCTCGGCCGCGGCGAGGGCGTCGTAGAGCTCCTCGCCCATGCCGTGCAGGCGCTGGAATTCGAATTCGGGCCCCTGTTGGCGTACCTCTCCGCTGCCGGTGGCCATGCTGCCGGCCAAGGCCTTGATCGCTCCTACCGTATAGGCGTTGTGCGTGGCGAAGGCCGGATAGATGGCGTCCTGCGCCTGCAGCAGCTTTGCCGCACAGCCGAGGTAGCTGACATCGGTCGCCACCTTGCGGGTAAAGACCGGGAAATCCTTGTAACCGCCGACCTGGCTCAGCTTGATCTCGCTGTCCCAGTATGCGCCCTTCACCAGTCGGACCATCAGGCGGCGGCCATGGCGGCGGGCCAGCTTGATGACCCAGTCGCACAGCGGCGCGGCGCGTTTCTGGTAAGCCTGGATGACGATGCCGAAGCCTTCCCACTCGCTCCCGTCGACCTTGGCGAACAGGGCGTCGTCGGCGACCAGTTGCTCGATGATGTCGAGCGAGATTTCGAGGCGCTCGGCTTCCTCGGCATCGATGTTGAAATGCATGTTGGCCGCGCGCGCCTGCATCGCGAGATCGCGCAGCATCGGCACCAGCGCAGCGACCGCGGCGTGCTGGTGGAACACGTCGTACTTGGGATAGAGCGCCGACAGCTTGACCGAAATGCCGGGGCTCGACCGCATCGACCCGTCGCTCTCGGTCGCCAGCCGGGCAATTGCCGCCGCGTAGGACTGGCGATAGCGCTCCGCATCGGCAAAGGTCAGCGCGCCTTCGCCCAGCATGTCGAAGCTGTGGGTGATGCCCTTGGCGCGTTCGGGCCGGGCGCGCTTCAGCGCCTCGTCGATGGTCCGGCCATAGACGAACTGACCGCCGAGGATCTTCATGGCCTGCAGCGTCGCCTTGCGGATAACGGGTTCGCCCAGCCGGTTGATCGTGCGCTTGAGCGTCGTGCCCATGCCGCGCTGCTTTTCGTCAGGGCGCTCCAACACTTCGCCGGTCAGCATCAGAGAGAAAGTCGCCGCGTTGACGAAGGTAGAGCTGCTTTCGCCGAGGTGCTCGCTCCAGTCGATGTCGCCCAGCTTGTCGCGGATCAGCGCATCGGCGGTGGCGTGATCGGGCACGCGCAGCAATGCCTCGGCGAGGCACATCAGCGCGATCCCTTCCTCGGTCGCGAGGCCATAGGTCTGCAGAAAGGCATCGATCCCGCTCGCCTTCCGGCTGCGGGCATCCTCGATCAGCCTGACGGCCAGTGCCTGCGCCTCGCGATGCACGCCTTGCGCGGCAGACGCCTGCCGCAGCCGCTCGGCCGCGCAGGCCTCCTCCTCCATCCGGTAGGCCTGGCGCAGGGCAGTGCGGTCGAGCGGGGCGAAGTCTGGCATGGGTGCGGGCATCTCTCGGGCTGGCGAGTCAGGCTCAAAATTCGCCCGTGAACCCGAAAATTGACGTGATCAAGGGGCCTCGCACTGGTGCAAAGGAGCGGCTATGCCCGCCGCAACAAACGAACATGCGCAGGGGAGAGGACGCGATGGATATTGCCAGGCTGATGTATCGCGACGGGCTGATGGCGGGCGAGCGCATCCTCGTCACCGGCGGCGGCACCGGGCTGGGCAAGGAAATGGCCGAGGCGTTCCTCAAGCTCGGGGCGGAAGTCCACATCTGCGGCCGGCGCGAGGGCAAGTTGCAGGAAACCGCCGACGAGCTGATGGGCCGGCACGGCGGCAAGGTAACGGGCCATGCCTGCGACATCCGCAGCCATGAGTCGATCAAGGCGATGATCGACCGGATCTGGGAAGGCGGCGCGCTGACCGGCGTCGTCAACAATGCCGCGGGCAATTTCATCAGCCGGACCGAGGATCTTTCCGTCAACGGCTTCAATGCCATCGCCGACATCGTCTTTCGCGGCACCTTCTACGTCACGCACGAGGTCGGCACGCGGCTTATCCGCGAGGGCAAGCGCGGCAATTTCCTCGCCATCCTGACCACCTGGATCTGGAACGGCGGGCCCTTCACCGTGCCATCTGCCATGAGCAAGAGCGCGATCAACAACATGACCCAGAGCCTTGCGGTCGAATGGGGCCGCTACGGCCTGCGCTTCAACGCGATCGCCCCGGGGCTATTCCCGACCGACGGGATGAGCGCGCGCCTCAGCCCCGGTGGCCGCGGCGGCAATTCGGGCGACCGGATGAACCCGATGGGCCGGCATGGCGAGATGCATGAACTTGCCAATCTCGCGGTGTTCCTGATGGGTCCTGGTGCGGAGTGGGTCAACGGCCAGACCATCGCCATCGACGGCGCGGGATACCAGGCCAACAGCGGCAATTTCTACCAGGCGCTGGCCCCGCTCGGCGATGCCGAGTGGGAGCAGATGCGAGACATGATCAAGGGCACAAACGCCAGGGACAAGGCCGAGCGGACGACCCAAGACGTTGTCTAATGACCTTGACCTTCGACTGGCATGCCTTTCCGGAAAGTGTAGACCGGATAGTTGCCGTGCCCGACGGCGTACACGTTGAGTTCGTCGATCCCAAGCGCGTCGACGGCCCTTTGCAGGAACCGCCGACAGGCTCCGCAGGCAGCACGATCGACGCGCAAATCGACGCGCTTGCCGCTCATTGCAGCCGGGCGCGTGCCGGCGTCCGTTACGTGGCTCCACAGGCTCATGATGGCCTGCATCTCGGCGTGGTCGGCGAACTCGGCGCTGTTGAGATAAATCATGTTGCCATCGGTATCGCGCGGCATGTTGAGCAGTTCCAGGAAGGCCTTACGCCTTGCGCGCGACAGCGTCGTCAGCATCGCCGATGCCTGACTGTTGACCCCGAGATGGCGCATCGAACCCGGATCCTCGCCGCCTAGTGTCGCCAGCGCGAATGTTGCTTTGCTATCGAGCGAGGGGTCATATTCTGAATAGCCGTTAAACAGCCGCATCTCGTTGATCATGTCGAGTGCAGGCTGCGCATCCTGCGCACTGGCATGGCGTAATTGGATGACATCGTCGGTGACATGCAGCCGGGTCTGGCCAACGGGAATTTCGACATCGGTATCGCCCATGCGGACGACGATGGCGCCGTTGCGGAAATCGACCACATCATATTGCTTGGTCGCGCCTGGGCCGGCGGCTCCAATCTGCGGCAGGTGCTCGATCTCGACCCGTGGAGGCCGCCGTCCAGTGGCAGCCTCGAACGCGAAGCGCAGTGCTTCCGGCGGGAGGTCCGCGCCGACCAGCGACATCAGCTCCGGCCGCCCCTCCGCCATCAATCTCTGCAGGGTCGCGTTATAGGCTTCGGAATCTATGCGCTTCCATGCCGGCTTGGCCCCCTCTACCCCGGCGTTGGAATCGACCGCCAGCCCCGTCAACCGCTCGAAGTCACTCCAGCTCAGCGCTACGTCGGAAAGGTGCGGCGGGTTTTCGCCGCCAAGTATGCCGACCAACCGGTCCATGGCCGGGTCATTGGCGAATGTGGTGTCTCCGGTGACGGCCTGCATGGCGGTGTCGAACGGGGCAGGGCTGACACTGGGCCCGTCTTCGCCCTCGTTGACGTTGCGTCGTGGCGGCGGGTTGTCGAAGAGGATGTTGTGGCCGTCGAGAACAATGCGGTTCCGTTCCAGGATGCCTGCCATGTGGTGTTTGGCGATTTGCACCGGATCGGCGGTTGGGCCGGCAGCCTTGATCTTGTCAACGATTGACCCAATCCGCCTTTCGAAGGCCCCGTCACCCGCGGTTTCGACACTGGCCATTGCCCGATCGAACGCCCTTATCGCATCAGCCAGCTGTGGCTCGTCGCGCAGGAAACCGCGGATATATCCGGTATCGTCCGTCTTCCCGGGCTGGAACTGTTCGCGGCGGACTGCCGTTGCGGCTGCCGCAGCCTCGGCGGCATCCGGCCGCACGGTATCCGTGTTGGGCGAGACAGAGGGATCGGGTCCCGCACTTGTCACGGTTGCCGGCGGAGCCTCGACCATTGGCATCACCGCGTCGGTTGTCGGGCGTTGCGACGGGTTGATCTCGGCAACGGCCATTGCAGCGGGTGGTGCAGTGGTGCTTTCGGCAGTCGCATGGGACGCACTTTCCGAGGCGGCAGCGCTATCGAGCGAGCGCCTCCTGACCGGTCGCATTCGGCGAATAAACACCTGGAGCGAAGCACCGACGTCGTTGGGATGGATGTTGACGCTGGCGAAGAATCGTTGCGCCAGTTCGAGTTCGCGAGCGGAGAACACCGGATCCGCGCCCTCCGCTGTCTTCGCGTTTCTGGCCGCTTCGGTCAGGCGTCGGCTTATTGCTTCGAGGAAGGCCGGGAGCTCGCCTTCGCCTCTGCCTGCGAGGTCGGCCAGGCGGTCAAGCTCGGCGGAAACCACCCGCCGTTCCTTGGCGTCGGTGATCGACAGCAGGTCGGCAGTCAGCTCGCCTTTGGTTATAGTGTAGGCGGCTTCGCGCTGGGCCTGTTCGGGCGTCAGGCGGTACTGGCGGGCCCGCAGGCCCTCGACCGAGCCGCCGGCATCGGCCCGGAGCGTGACGCTCAGATGCCCCCGTAATTCCCGCCCGCTTTGCAGCCCGCCCGGGATCGATCCGAACACGACCGAACGATCGCCCGCGCCTACATTCGCCCTGACGAAGCTCTCTACCAGCAAGGCCTTGCTTGCAGGCGGCAGACTGTTGACGTCGCCACCCTCCGCCCTCAGAACAGCGGCAATTTCGGCGCGTAGCGCGGCAGGGAGATGGGCCTCGTTGGCGGCGTCCGTAGCCCATTGGAGCAATCGCGATGGAGGATCGGTGTCGAAGTGCACCATCGCCCCCAGCGTAGCCCGATCGACCAGTATCGGCACCACCTGTTCCATCGTCTCGAAGCTGCCGCTGGCAGAGCGTGCCCGATCCCCTAGAGCAACGCCGAGGTCGTTGGTGAACGCGCTGCCGCCATGCGCACCGTCAGGGGTGGCAGTCCCTTCTTCGATGACGCCCCGCGTCCTTGCCGGGGTGTGTCGCTCGAACACGATCATCTGGCCTTCCCTGCCCGAAGCGCTGAGCAGGCCGTCGACGATCCGCCTGCGGCTGTCGACGCTCAGCAAATCGGTGTTCACGATGGCATAAAGCCGCGTCATGTTGGGTGTACCGTCCTGATCGATCAGGCCCAACTGGCGCATGCGGGTATGAATCTCCGGCGTCGGGGAACCGCCGGCTTCGCGCAGGGAGACTGCCAGACGGTAGACCTCGACACGCTCATGCCCGGTGAGCGGCAAGTGCCTTCTGGGATCACTCCCGCCAATAGGCGTGGGCGCTGGAGGCATCGATATTGTCGGCACTGCGTCCGGCGTCGACTGCGGTCCGCCTTCATCGGCGGCGCGGGCGCGCGGCGACCCGCGCCCGCCTGGCCGGTCGAGGTCGATGCCGACAAGGCTCTGGATGATGCCATGATAATCTTCGAGGCTCGGGACCGAGAAGGCAATGTGCTCTGGCCCTTCAGCCAATGGATTGCGGAAGGCGACGTCGAACATCACGCCCTCGGCGGTTTCACGTGCCCTGTAGGTGGTGACGTATTCCTCGCCATTGATGCGAATTCGGATTCGCGCTTCCAGCCCGGCACCCCCTTCTCCCCGCAGCCGCATCGAATTGAAGTCCCGGGCGAGCACGCCCATGTCTCCGGCCATGCCCGATGGAATGATCCGCGCGAGGATCGACGTCAGGTCGCCCGTGAAGGATTGGCCGCTTGTGACCAGCTGCGGGTGCGAGTGTTCAAGCGTGACATAGCCCATGCCGGGCCTGTCCACCTCACCGCGGAATCCCTGCATCACCGCATAGCCATGCTCCGGATGGTAGAACAAGCCCACCTCGCGGTTGTAGTCATGTCCCATCAGCGCTTCGAAATTGCGCATCGCCACATCGCGGTCATGAGGCGGAGGTGATGTCACCATTGTTCCGGCCGGCACTGCGCCAATGTCTTTCAGCATTTGCGCCGTCAGTGGCTGATCGATCCGTATCGGAAGGTCGATGGCATCACCTCGCGGATCGGTGGCCCGGCGAAGCCGGATCAGCTGGATCGCCTCGCCCAGCGGCAGCTTGTCGCCACTATAGGCAATCTGACGTTGCGCTTCGGTCGGAGGAGCGGTGTCGAGAAGCGATCGCAGCGTCGTGGGTTCAACGTCGTCATCCTGCGGTGCTCTGACTGTGACGGTACCTGGCGGCTCATTGTCTTTCGCGGCCTCCGGTGCAGCGCGCAGACGCGCCATTTCCTCGGCGCGGTCCTGTTCCTGCGAATGCTCGACCCAGCGATGCTCGGCGTCGTCGCCCTTGACGTAGCGCCGCCGTGCACCCTCCGCGACGCCTTCCATGCCGCTCTGGAAGCCGCTCTGCAGGCCGGCCTGGAACATCTCCTCGGCCATCACGTCGGCGGACACGCGCATGTTCCGCATGTAGCGGTCGTAGCCGAACTCCGCCCCCTTGCTCAGCGATCCGCTGAGCCCGCCGACGAGGAACCGGGCCGGTATCCCGCCGCCGAACTGCATCAGCCCGTGGGAAATGCCCGCCCCCGCCGCACCGCCGACGAAGCCGCGGCCGAAGCCATGCAGCACATTGGTCCAG
>FWWL01005832.1_pt1 | contig 18556 bp, 17 predicted proteins | sample 2228331 | NCBI WGS metagenome assembly FWWL01 (sample SAMEA103939775, study PRJEB20133) | metagenome
TGACGTAGGTCTTCGCATAATAGATGTATCAAATCTTTCAAGTCCTTATGAAGTAGGGTTCTACGATACACATGGCTATGCTTGGGGAGTTTATGTTTCAGGAAATTATGCTTATGTGGCTGATTTTGACGCAGGTCTTCGCATAATAGATGTATCAAATCTTTCAAGTCCTTATGAAGTAGGGTTCTACGATACACCTGGCTATGCTTGGGGAGTTTATGTTTCAGGGAATTATGCTTATGTGGCTGATCAGTATGCAGGTCTTCGCATAATAGATGTATCAAATCCTTCAAACCCTTCTGAAGTAGGCTTCTATGATACACCTAGCGATGCTTATAGAGTTTATGTTTCAGGGAATTATGCTTATGTGGCTGCTGATACGGCAGGTCTTCGCATAATAGATGTATCAAATCCTTCAAGTCCTTATGAAGTAGGCTTCTATGACACACCTGGCTATGCTTTGGGAGTTTATGTTTCAGGAAATTATGCTTATGTGGCTGATCATACTGCAGGTCTTCGCATAATAGATGTATCAAATCCTTCAAGTCCTTATGAAGTAGGCTTCTATGACACACCTGGCTCTGCTTTAGGAGTTTATGTTTCAGGGAATTATGCTTATGTGGGTGATGATTGGAAAGGTCTTCGCATAATAGATGTATCAAATCCTTCAAGTCCTTATGAAGTAGGCTTCTATTATACACCAGGCTCTGCTTGGGAAGTTTATGTTTCAGGGAATTATGCTTATGTGGCTCATAGTTATGCAGGTCTTCGCATAATAGATGTATCAAATCCTTCAAATCCTTATGAAGTAGGCTTCTATGACACACCTGGCTATGCTTATGGAGTTTACGTTTCAGGAAATTATGCTTATGTGGCTGATTATTGGGCAGGTCTTCAAATTTATAAAAATCTTTTGGTTGATGTTAAAGAGAGTTCAAAATCTTATAAAGAATTCAGTTTCTTTATTTATCCAGAAAAGGAAAGGGTTATATTCAAATTCTTTATAAAAGAGAAAAGCAAAATAGTTTTAAAAGTTTATGATACTCTTGGAAGAGCTATCTTAGAACCCTTAAAAGGCGAATACTCCCCTGGATTATATAAGATTCCACTCAAAACAAAAACAAAAGGCATTTACTTTTATAAATTAAACACAAAATACGGAGAAAATAAAGGAAAATTTGTTATTTTTTAAATAAATAACGAATACCTTTAGATTGCTCTGGAACCCGCGTAAAAGGGGGTATTTTTCTGGATTTGGTACAACTACTCTTTTAAATCACTCCTTACCCCATGTTTGACAATTAAGTTCTGGAGGGCTTGAAAATTAAGCATTTTAAAATATAGCTTTTCCACTATCTTTGATTCCATCTTACATTCTAATTTAGTGTGCGATAAATCGCACCGCTACAAAGTATTGACTTTATTAATGTTTTAGAAGATTAGTTAGATTTGGACTACTCCCTTAAAGGTGAAATAATTTTAAAAAGTTTAAAAAGAATTTTACCCGTAAATTCTGGCAAACATATTGCCCGCTTCTAACTTCAAAATCCTTTTATTCCTCCTTCTTGTAATGAAAATATAAAAGAAAAAACTTTCTTTTCCTCTCCCCTCCCCCAGTAAACTTACTCCTTCAAAAACACTTATTTTCCTATTCTTCAAAGGTGGTTGTTCTTGCTATGTCCTCTATGCTTACCCTTGAAACATCTATCTCATTTAATCTTTCTTTAAGCATTTCAAAAGCCTCATAAAAATCAACATCAAGCTTCCTCTTCCTTCCAAAAGGGTTTGCCTTATTTACAACAAACTGCTTTATAAAGGGATGATTGATACCCCTTTCCTTAATCCTTATTACAATATCCTGAACTACCTCATCCACCTCTCCAAGAACCCCGGCTCTCTTTTCTCTTTCTATATAAGCCTCCTCAAAGGAAATGTCAAGAAAGTTGTCTATTTTTTTAAGAAAAGAATGGTATGCTCCCCCTGAAAATTTCGGTTTATTTTCATAAAGTAAACCAAGAGTTATATAAGGTGCTTCCTCAAACTGAAAGGCATATTCACTTTCATATTTATCAGGCTCCTCCTGCATTATTGCCTTATACATCCTTATAACCTCAAGAGATTTCTCCTTTAAATTGTGCGCCTTTTCCGTATTAAGAGCAAGAATCTGATAAGCAACAGAATACTCAGGAATAAGTATCCCTATTATTTTACTCTTACCCAACCTGTACATTGCCTCCCTTCTATGATTTCCATTCGGAGTCCAATATACACCCGGTCTCGGTCTCACAACTATTATCGGGTCAAGATACCTTCCTATGGTATCAATTACCTCTAATAATCTTTTTACATGAGGGTCAGAAAGATCCCTTTGATAAGGGGTAGCCTCAACCATATTAACAGGAAGTTCAACAAGAAGCTGATATTTATCTCCATAAGGTTCCTTATACGCACACAACACTTTAACACCTTCCCTTTCCACTTCCTCAATAAGCCTTTGAATTTCCTCAGGAATATTCTGCATATTTTTACCTCCTTTTTATTGTAAAATTATATATTTATGGTCAAAATTTTTCAAATTTTATAATTTTGTTATTGTGCGATAAATCGCACCGCCACAATAAGTTATGTTTTATTTTGTAGCTCAACCTTTTGATGTTCCTCCTTCCCCCTACTAAATTTCTCAACCCTCCTTAATCTCTCCTGAACCCAATAAATAAAAAAGAACTCCCATTCTAATTGCCACCCCATTTGTAACCTGCTCGTGAATCACACATCTTTTATCCTTTAAAACCTCATAATCAAGCTCAACCCCCCAGTTCACAGGGCCAGGATGCATAATTATTGCATCTTCTTTAATCAACTTTAACCTTTCAGCAGTTATTCCATAATATCTCCTATAATCCTCAAAAGAAGGTAAATAACTTGCACCTCCCCTTTCCTTCTGAACCCTTAAACCCATAACAACATCCACCTCTTTTAAAATCTCATCAATATTATTTACTGTTTTTGCTCCTATTTCCTCAAATTCATCAGGAACAAGGGGTTTCGGACCAGCTAAGTAAACTTCTGCTCCAAACTTTAAAAGACCAAATATGTTTGACCTTGCAACACGTGAATGCAAAATATCACCTATAATAAGAACTTTTTTATTCTCTAAATCCCCTAAATGCTTTCTCATAGTAAAAATATCAAGCAATCCCTGTGTGGGATGTTCGTATATTCCGTCTCCTGCATTTATAACACTTGCCTCTGTGTGTCTTGCAAGAAAATGAGGAGCACCACTTGAAGAATGCCTTATTATAAAACAATCAACCTTCATTGCAAGAATGTTTTTTAATGTATCAAGAGTTGTCTCACCTTTTAAAAGGGCAGAGGTGCTGGCAGAAAAATTTATAACATCCGCAGATAATCTCTTTGCAGCAAGTTCAAAAGAAAGTCTTGTTCTTGTTGAAGGCTCAAAAAATAAATTACATACTGTTTTCCCCTTTAAAGAAGGAACCTTTGGAATCGGTCTTTTTAAAATTTCAAGAAATTTCTCCCCAAGATTTAAAATAATCTCTATTTCTCTTTTTTCTATATCCCTTAAACCAAGAAGGTCCTTTTTTTTCACCTTAAAATCCCAATTTTATTATGTAAAATAATTATAAGAGGAGCAAAAACAAGAGAAACAATTGCCATAAGCTTTAAAAGAATATTAAGAGAAGGACCTGCTGTATCTTTAAATGGGTCACCTACAGTATCTCCTTCAACAGATGCCTTATGAGCCTTTGAACCTTTACCCCCAAAATTCCCTGCTTCAATATATTTTTTTGAATTATCCCATGCTCCACCAGCATTTGCCATAAAAAGCGCTAAAGGAACACCTGTCACAAGCGAACCTGCAAGAAGGCCCCCAAGTGCCTCCTTACCAAAAAATATTCCTATTACAATTGGTGTTATAAAAGCAACAACTCCTGGAACTATCATATTTTTAAGCGCCCCCTGTGTTGTAATGTCCACACACCTTGCGTATTCAGGTTTTGCCTTACCCTCCATAAGACCCTCTATCTCCCTGAATTGCCTCCTTACTTCTTCAACAACAAGCCCAGCAGTTTTTCCAACAGCCTTTATTGCTGCTGCAGAAAAAAAGAAGGGTATAACTCCACCAATAAAAAGTCCTGCAACAACCTTGGCATCAAGAATATTTAAATTTAGTTCAAAACCAGTAATAGATTTAATAGTCTGTGAATAAGCTGCAAAAAGCGCAAGCGCCGTTAAAGCCGCAGAACCAATTGCAAATCCCTTACCAATTGCTGCAGTTGTATTTCCAGCTGCGTCAAGAGAATCTGTTATTCTTCTAATATCTTCCCCAAGATGAGCCATCTCTGCAATTCCACCCGCATTGTCGGCTATAGGACCATAAGCATCCACAGAAACAGTCATCCCTGCAATCGAAAGCATACCTATTCCAGCAAGAGCAATTCCAAAAAATCCACCCGATACATAGGCTATAAGAATTGCTACACCTATAAGTATGATAGGCACAACAGCACTCATCATTCCCACTGAAATTCCTGTTAGTATATTTGTAGCAACCCCTCTTGTAGATGCATCAGCTATTTCTTTCAATATTTTTTTGTTTATTGTATAGTATTCAGTGAGATATCCTATAAGAACACCTGCTAAAAGACCCGAAAGTATTGATAGGTAAATTTTAATTTCTCCATAATAAAACCTTGTCGCAAGAAAAGAAAATATTGCAAAAAGTAAAGCAGAGAATAATGTAGCCCTTAATAAAGCACCTGAAGCATTTTCCTTTGCTCCTCTTATTACAAAAACACCCATAATGGAAGAAATTATTCCAAGAGCTGCAAGGAAAACAGAAAGAAATACACCTTTTATATCCGCATTCGCAGCAGCAATTACCATTCCAGAAAGAATTGAACCTACAAAGGATTCATAAAGGTCAGCCCCCATACCTGCACAATCTCCTACATTGTCTCCTACATTATCTGCAATTACAGCTGCGTTTCTGGGGTCATCCTCAGGAATACCAGCTTCCACCTTTCCCACAAGGTCTGCTCCAACATCCGCAGCCTTTGTATATATCCCACCACCAACCCTTGCAAAAAGTGCCACAGAAGAAGCCCCCATTGAAAATCCTGTTAGAATAGAAACAACATATTTAATGTTATCAGGAACATTTTTAAAAATACCTGTATAAATTGTAAATAAAAGTGCAAGCCCAAGTATTCCAAGACCTACAACTGTCATTCCCATTACAGAACCACCAAAAAAGGCTATCTTTAATGCCTCATTGAAACTCTTTTTGGCTCCCTCTGCTGTTCTTGCATTTGCTCTTGTTGATATTTTCATACCAAAAAAGGCTGATAAAAGAGAAAGGGTAGCTCCTGTAACATAAGCAATTGCTGTTGAAAGGGAATAAGAAATTCCATTATAGGAAAGCCCAACAAGAATTAATATAACTACAAATAACATAAACCAAAAAATTGTCTTAAATTCTCTTTTTAAAAAAGCCATCGCTCCCTCATAAACCGCATCCGAAATTTTTATCATATCATCTGTTCCAGGCGAATGAGATAAAACATATCTTGCCATAATAAGTGAATAAATCACCGAAACTATTCCGACCACTATTGATGCAAATATCATATTCATTTTTTTTCTCCTTTATCTTTCTCAGGGACTTGAACCCCTTTCTTCCAAGGGTAGCTATTTATGTAATTTCCAAAACCACCAATATCGTAATTTTTCAAAAACTTATAAATACCTTCCTCTATGTAAGGGAAAACCTTATTTTTTAAAAATTCTATTTCCTCTTTATTAAAATCCATTAAAACATAATCTTCTGCTTTCAGATTATAATCAAAACCTATTCCTATTCTCAATCTCTTTATTTCCTCCGTTTCTGCATAATAAATTATTGATAAAAGCCCCTTGTGCCCCCCTGAGGACCCTTTTTGTCTGAACCTTAATGCTCCAAAGGTAAGATTTAAATCATCCAGAAATACTATTAAATCCTCAACTTTTAAAGGAAAATTATCCTTTAACTCCATAATTATTTTCCCATTTTCATTCATATAAACTGCTGGTAAAATACCAATAAAATTTCCCTTTTCTGCATAAAAAAAATTTCCCTTGCCCGGTAAAAATTTTTTTTCTCTAAAAAAATACTCTATAAAAAGATAACCCACATTATGCCTTGTAAAATAATATTTTTCCCCCGGATTCCCCAGACCAAAAAGAAAAAATTTCCTCACTCTTCTTTTTTTTTTTTCTTCTCCTCCCTTTCTTCAGTCTCCTCTACCGGTATTTTTTCCTCCACCATTTCTATTTGAGCTCTTCTTGGAACCAAAATAGTACATACAGTTTCATCTGGATTTTCAACAATACTTATACCCTTCGGTAATTTAATGTCTTTTATATGAATACTTTCCCCAAGTTTAAGTTCTGAGATGTCAATTTCAATATGCCCTGGAATTCTTGAAGGAAGAGTTTTTACATGAACCTCGTGAAGAATATGCTCAAGAATTCCTCCCATCTTTACACCTTGTGCTTCTCCTTTTAGAATAACAGGAACAGGAACCGTAATCTCCTCCTTCTCGTGAATAACCTGAAAATCTATATGTATCGGGTATCCATATAAAATATCTCTTTGAATTTCTTTTATCACAGCATCAAATTTTTTATCATTCAATTCAATTTCAAATATAACAGTTTCTCCGTGTATCTGATGGAATATTTTTTCAAACTCCTTTCTATTTATAAAAAGATGATAGTTTTTTTCACCGTGTCCGTAAAGTTCACATGTTACAAATCCCTTTTTTCTTATTCTTTTTGATTCCCTTGTTCCTGTTTTTTCCCTTATTTCGGCTTTTAATTTAATTTTTTTCATTTTTCTTTCCTCCCTTTTGTTTTTTACACAAAAAGTTCACTTATGGATACTTCCTCATGTATTCTCTTTATTGCCTCAGCAAATAAGGATGATATATCAAGAATTTCAAGTTTCTTAAATTTTTTATGGGGAGGAATTGGTATTGTATTTGTCACTATTACTTTATCAATAGGAGAATCTTCAAGTATATCCTTTGAATTTGCTGAGAATAATCCGTGTGTGGCACATACCCATATACTTCCTGCACCTTTATCTTTCAAAATTTTTGCACCATTTGCTACTGTTTTTCCTGTATCTATTAAATCATCAACAATTAAAATGTTTCTTTTTTCCACTTCACCAATAACATTCATTACTTCTGCCATATTAGGTGAAGGTCTTCTTTTATCAATAAGGGCAAGAGGCAAATTCCCCAACCTCTTTGCGAAAGCTCTCGCTCTATTTGTTCCTCCCACATCAGGAGATACAACTGTAAATTTATCTGCTGGCAGAATTCTTAAATATTCACGAAATACAGAAAAGGCATATAAGTTATCTACAGGAATATCAAAGAACCCCTGGATCTGGTCAGAATGAAGGTCACAGGTTAAAACCCTATTAGCTCCCGCACATTGAATCAAATTTGCTACCAGCTTTGCTGATATAGGAACTCTGGGGGCATCCTTTCTATCCTGTCTTGCATAACCAAAATAGGGAATCACAGCTGTTATTCTTTTTGCAGAAGCCCTTAAAGCAGCATCAATTAAAAGCAAAAGTTCCATTAAATTGTCAGCTGGTGGATGCGTGGATTGCACTATAAAAACATCACATCCCCTTATGTTTTCTTTTATTTGAATCCTTATCTCCCCATCCGCAAACCTTGAAACCTCAAGATTTGTAGGTTTTACTCCCAGATTTTCACATATCTTCTCCTTTAAATCCCAAGAGGCTGTTCCACCCAATATTTTAATTTTATCCATAAATTTTAAAAAAGCTCCTTTACTATATTCTCAAAATAACTTTCATCCCTGTAACCTATAATTTTTTCCACTATTTCTCCCTTTTTGTTTACGATAAATGTGGTGGGAATTGCCCTTATACCACCAAATTTTTCTACAACCTCCTTATTCCCCATCATAACAGGATAATTTATATTATATTCCTTAATAAAATTTTTTACCGTGGATTCTACATTAAACCCTCTGTCAAGGGAAATACCAACAATTAAAAGTCCACTTTCTCTATATTTTTCAAATAATCTAACAAATCCAGGAATTTCAGCTCTGCAAGGAGGACACCAGGTAGCCCAGAAGTCAATTATTATAACTTTTTTACCCACATGTTCCTCTATATTGAAGGTTTCTCCATCAAGGGTTTGAAGGGTAAAAGAAGGAACCCTGTTCCTTAAAGTCTGTGAACAGGTAATAAGATAAATAAGAAAAATAATTAAAAATTTTTTCATTTTCCCCCTTCTCCTTTTATATTTTCTTCAATTAATCCTGATACCTTTTTCAAAAAGTTTTCATCCTCATTTTTAAAACCATCCTTCATCTCTGTTTTAATAACAAGCTTACCCCACTCTTCCTCGTTTTTATATAAAGGAAACTGTATCTCTGACTGGATACTTACCTCTTTTTTACCCCTTTTCTTTTTTTCTCTCCTTTTGTCTACAGAATATATTAATTTTTCATTATTATATATTCCTATAAAGGTGTAATCATCAAAAGTTTCACTCAAAAGCTTTATAATTTTTTGAACCTTATCTTCCTCCTTCTCGGATAAAATATTTCTTACCATTTTTAAGAAGCTTTCCTGTTTTAATTTTTTCTTATAATGAATAAGTTCTTCTTCCCAGGTGATTATAGAGTGGTAAAATAATTTGTCTCCCTCTTCAAGCCCTCTCGTTATCTCACTTATATGAACATTTTCAGCTTTAAATTCCTGAAGCGCATAATTAACAGCTTCCTCCGGGTTTGAATGTTCTCCACATGTATATATATCAAGGGCAACATACCCATACTCGGGCCAGGAATGAACAGAAATATGAGATTCAGAAATCACTATAACCCCTGAAACACCTTGTGGAGGAAATCTGTGAAAGGAAACAGCCCATATTTTTACATTTGCCTTATGCGCTGCATTAACAAGTATCTGCTGCATTTTCTCCACATTACTTATGATTTCAGGGTCACAACCCGAAGCTTCCACAATATAATGTTCTCCAACAGGCTCCATTTTATTTCCCATTTTAAAAGGGAATAGAACCCTTAAATTATATATTATTTAATGATAAGTAAAATTTCTCCAAATTTCAAATCTTAATATATTTTTAATATAATTAAAAATGGAAAAGGGAATTCTCTTTGTAGTTTCAACTCCCATAGGAAATATGGAGGATATTACTTTTAGAGCAGTTAAAATTTTAAAGGAATCCGATTTAATTGTATGTGAAGATACAAGGAGAACAAGTATTCTTTTAAAAAACTTTAATATTAAAAAGAAACTTTTTGCTTACTTCAAAGGACAGGAAAAAAAAAGAGCAGAATATATAATAAAAAAATTAAAGGAAGGAAAAAAGATTTCCCTTGTTTCTGAAAGTGGAAGTCCCTCTCTCTGTGACCCTGGTGCATACCTTGTAAGAAGATGTCATGAAGAAAATATAAATGTAGTGCCTATTCCAGGACCTTCTGCTCTTACCGCAGCATTATCTGTTTCTGGTATGAATGGAGATGAATTTGTTTTTATTGGTTTCCCGCCAAAAAGCAAAACCCAAAGAAAAAATATATGGGAATCCTTGAAAAATGAAAGAAAAACAATTGTTTTATACATATCCCCCCATAATTTAATAAAAATCCTGGAAGAACTGAAAGAAAATATAGGAAAAGAAAGAAGGTATTTTTTAATAAGAGAAATGACAAAAAAATTTGAAGAGTATAAATATGGAAAAATTGATGAGATAATTGAATGGTCAAAAAATAAAAAGGGTGAATTTACGCTTGTTATTGAGGGATTAAGAAAATGAAAAAAATAAAAGAAAATTTTGAAAAAAATATAAAACCCTTGCTTTACCTTATGGACAAAATCGGAGTTAAACCCTTGTATTTAACTTTTTTGGGCCTTTTAATGGCTTTTTTTCCCGCTTATTTTTATATTAAAGGAAACTTTATACTCGCGGGAATTTTTTTAATTCTCTTTTCTCTCTTTGATACACTTGATGGAGCACTTGCAAGATTTAAAGGAAATGTTTCAGAGTTTGGTGCCTTTATAGATTCTGTATTTGACAGATTGCAGGAGGGAGTAATTTTTTCCTCCCTTATTTATTTCTACAGGGACAAGTTATGGATTATCCTTTTGCTTTTTTTCTCCTTTCTTTTTTCTTTTTTAATTTCTTATACACGTGCAAGAGCAGAAGGTTTAAATTATTCCATTACTTTGGGTCCTATGGAAAGACCTCAAAGAGTAATCTTCCTTGGAATTTCTTCTATAACAGGAAAAAGGCTTTTTCCTTATCTTTTAATTTTATTTTTAATTTTAGTGTTTTTAACCTTTTTAAGAAGGATATGGAATGCTTATAATTTGATGAAGGTTAAAAATAGGGTTCAATCCCCGAAAGGATAATAAAAAAGGAGAAAATATATGTCAAAGATAAGGGTTGTAATAATAGGTGTCGGAAATTGTGCCTCATCCCTTGTTCAGGGAGTTTATTATTATAAAAATGCAAAAGAAGATGAATTTGTGCCAGGCATTATGCATGTAAATCTTGGTGGGTATCATATTGGAGATATTGAATTTACCTTTGGGATTGATATTGATAAAAACAAGGTAGGTAAAGACCTTTCAGAAGCTATATTTACAAAACCCAATAACACTTACAAATTCTGTGATGTTCCTAAATTGAATGTTCCTGTTGTAAGGGGAATGACCCATGACGGACTCGGAAAATACCTTTCAAAGATTATAGAAAAGGCACCAGGAGAAACTGCTGACATTATTAGACTTCTTAAGGAGACAAAAACAGATGTTGTTGTTAATTTTCTTCCAGTAGGAAGCGAAGAAGCTACAAAGTGGTATGTAGAACAGGTTTTAAAGGCAGGTTGCGCCTTTGTTAATGGAATCCCTGTATTTATTGCAAGAGAACATTACTGGCAGAAAAGATTTGAAGATGCAGGAGTTCCAGTTATAGGAGACGATATTAAATCTCAGGTGGGAGCAACAATTGTTCATAGAACTCTTGTTCAACTTTTTCTTGACAGGGGCGTAAAACTTGAAAGAACAAGCCAGTTAAATGTGGGTGGGAATACTGACTTTTTGAATATGCTTGAAAGAGAAAGACTTGAGTCAAAGAAAATTTCAAAAACTAATGCTGTTACCTCACTTCTCCCCTATGATATAGGTGAAGAAAATGTCTATATAGGACCTTCTGATTATGTTGCATGGCTTGAAGACAGAAAATGGGCGTATATGAGGCTTGAGGGAAGAACCTTCGGTGATGTTCCTCTTAACATAGAACTTAAACTTGAGGTCTGGGATTCTCCAAACTCTGCTGGTGTTATGATTGATGCTATTAGATGTGCAAAACTTGCCCTTGATAACGGTCTTAAAGGTGCAATTATTGAACCCTCAGCTTATTTTATGAAATCCCCTCCAAAACAGATTCCAGATTTTGAAGCAAAGAAAAGACTTGAAATATGGATTAAAAAATATGGTAAGAAAAAAAAATAATTAAGTGGGAAGCTGGGGATTTTTTATTACAGTAGAAGGAATAGAGGGAAGCGGTAAATCCACTTTGGCAGAAGGACTTTATAATAAATTAAAAGAAAAGGGATTCCCTGTTTTTATTACACATGAACCAGGAGGAACAGAAACAGGGGAAAAAATCAGGGAAATTTTGCTTTTTTCAGAAACTCTTTCTCCATGGACAGAACTATTTTTATTTCTTGCATCAAGAAGAGAACATGTGGAAAAGAAAATTCTTCCCGCCTTAAGAGAAGGCAAAATTGTAATATGTGATAGATTTGATGACTCAACAATAGCCTATCAGGGATTCGGAAGGGGGCTCTCTTTAAGAATTTTAAAAAGAATGAATAAAATTGCCACCTCTCAGCTTAAACCCAATTTAACCTTTCTTATTGATATAAATCCTGAAAAGGGATTAAAAAGAAGAAAAAGAATAGATAGAATTGAAAGGGAAAATATTGAATTTCATAAAAGGGTAAGGGAGGGTTATTTAAAAATTGCAAAGAGAGCAAAGAAAAGGGTTTTAGTCATTGATGGAGAAAGTTCCCCTGAAATTATTCTTGAATTTGCCTTCAATAAAGTCCTTGAAAGGTTAAAAGAAAAAGGTAAATTTATTTCACTTATTAAGTCCTTATAACTTAAAATTAAATTTAAAAGGGAGGAAAATATGAAAAAATTTATAGGTGTTACGATTTTACTTCTTATTCCCTTTTTTGTTTTAAAGGGAAAACCGGATAGAGAAGATAGAAAACCCTCTCTCACACTTGAATTGAGAAACTTTTCAAGAATTATTACCCTGATTCAGGAAAGGTATGTGGATGAAAACTATCAGAAGGATGAAAATCTTGCTCCTTTACTTGAGAAATCAATGGATTATTTACTTCAACAACTTGACCCTTATTCTGATTTAATGACCCCTGAGGAATGGGAGGAAATGCAAATCCATTCAACAGGACAGTTCGGTGGAATAGGTATACAGATTGGAATTAAGGATGGAGTATTGACAGTGATTACACCTCTTGAAGGAACACCTGCTTATAAAGCTGGGATTCAGGCAGGAGATCAGATTATGGAGGTGGATGGTAAATCAACAAAGGGCTGGTCTCTTGAAAAAGCAGTCAGGAATTTGAGAGGGACACCAGGAACAAAGGTTAAAATAAAAATAAAAAGACCCTTTATTGAAGAACTTCTTGAAATTGAACTTATAAGAGAAATAATCAAAATAAAAGCTGTTCCCTATTATGGAATAATTGAAGAAGGAATAGGTTATATAAGATTAAATGAATTTTCAAAAACTTCAAGAGAGGAACTTATGAATGCTATAGAAGAACTTGAGAAAATGAATATGAGAAAATTAATTCTTGATTTGCGAGGAAATCCCGGTGGCTTACTTGACGCAGCTATTGAAGTTGCCGATATATTTCTTCCAGAAGAAAGTGAAATAGTATCAACAAGAGGAAGAAATAAAGTAGTAGAGGAGGTTTTTAAAGCTATAAAAGAGGAAAAATTTACAGAGGAGATTCCTCTCATTGTTTTAATAGATAAAGGCTCTGCCTCTGCTTCTGAAATTGTCTCAGGAGCTCTTCAGGATTGGGATAGAGCACTTTTAATAGGAGATACCACCTTTGGAAAAGGTTCTGTTCAAAGGCTTTTTCCCTTAGATGGTGGATACAGGGTAAAATTAACTACAAGCCTTTATTACCTTCCCTCAGGTAGATCCATCCATAGGTTTGAGAGAGAAAGGGATACCACAAGCGCATTTTCAGAAGAAGAAACATCAAATAAAGAAAATAAAAAAGAAATTTTTTACACACTTAAACTTAAAAGAAAAGTTTTTGGCGGAGGTGGTGTTATTCCTGATATAACTCTTGAGAGTGTCAAATTATCCAGTGAAATTACAAAACTAATATCAAAGAGAAAATTTTTTGAATATACTCTTCGTCTCAAAAACCAAAATGTTAAGGAAATTGATAATTCTGAATTTGAAAGGTTCATTAATTATCTTAAAGAAAAAGAGATAAAAGATATTGACTTTGAAAAGTTAGAGAAGGAAAAAGAAAAGGTTATTTATTACATAAAATTGAATCTTGCCGAGGTATGGGAGGGTGAAAAGGGAAGATATAAGGAATTTATTAAACAGGATGAATGGATTAAAAGAGCTTTCTATATTTTAAAAAAGGTGAATAAAAAAGAAGAAGTTTTTAAATATGTTGAAAGAGATTAAAATATGCGAAAGATGCGGTAAAGAAATAAAAGAGGGCGGCGATTTTTATGAGATAGAAATTATTGTAAAGGCTGGATTTGATGGTGTGATTAAAGAAGAGGAGACGGAAATAGAGGAAATTTTGAAGTTAACAGAAGCCTATTCAGAAGAAGACCTTGAGAAAATGGTTTATGAAAAGAGAAAATATATTTTGTGTGTTAGATGTAAAGAAGTGTGGATGGCAAACCCTTTTTTAAAATCTTTTTAAGGAGAAGCTTTTATGTATGTTCTTACTCCTTCTGAAATGAAAAATATAGATAAGAAGGCAATTAATGAGTTTGGTATTGATGGAAAAATTCTTATGGAAAATGCGGGAAGAGGAGTTTTTGAAACAATTTTAATGAAAGGCTTTGAAACTTCTAAAATAACAGTGCTTTGTGGAAAGGGAAACAACGGCGGGGATGGTTTTGTTATTGCAAGATATTTCATTAATAGGGGAAGTGAGGTTAATATATATGTTTATGGAGATATAAATGAGCTAAAAGGAGAAGCTCTTTATCATTTTGAACTTCTTGAAATGCTAAAACCTAAAATAAAACCTCTCAATCCTTCTGATCCTGAGCTTAGATTTGACCTTTTGACCTCAGATATAGTGATTGATGCTCTTTTTGGAACAGGTTTTAAAGGTGAACTTCCAAAAGAGATCAGAATAATTTTACCCCTTTTAAAGGAGAAAAGAGGGAAACTTGTTGCTGTTGATATTCCTTCAGGGGTTGATGGAGAGACAGGAGAGGCTGAACCTCCTGTACCTGAAGCAGATTTAACAGTAACATTTGCTTATCCAAAACTTGGACACTATCTTTATCCAGGTAGAAAAAAAGTAGGTGAACTTTATCTTGTTGATATAGGAATTCCAAAACATTATGCAGATGAAATAAGAAGAAAAGTTATTTATCCTGAGGATGTATATCCCTTTTTACCCAAAAGGGAGAAAAATGTTCATAAGGGAAAGTGTGGTAGAGTTTTAATAATAGGAGGGGCAAAGGGATATGGAGGAGCAGTTTATCTTGCCTCAATGGGAGCTTATTATGCTGGAGCAGGGCTTGTTTTCACTGCTTTACCTGAAGATATATACCCCTCAATAGAATCAAAACTCATAGAATCTGTTAAAATCCCCTTGCCTTCAAAAAATGGACATTTAACTTCTAAGTCTTTTTCACCTTTAAAAAATTACCTTGACAGAATTGATGTAATTGCTTTTGGTCCTGGAATGTTGCGGGATGAAGAAACAAAGAATTTTGTAATTGAGCTTATGGAGAAAATAAAAGATAAAAAAGTATTAATTGATGCTGATGGAATTGTTCTTTTGAGTGATAAAAAGGAGATTTTTAAAGATAGAAAAGAGGCGACAATAATTACCCCTCATCCAGGTGAGATGGCACTCTTTTTAGGAGAAAAGGAAGCAGATGAGATTGATAGAAAAAGAATTATTATAGGTGAGGAGGTATCTTTAAAATATGAAATTATTGTGGTTTTAAAAGGTGCTCCTACTATTATTTCTTCAATTGACGGAACTTTTATATGTCCCCTTGGAAATCCAGGAATGGCAACAGGGGGGTCAGGTGATGTTCTCACAGGACTTATTGCAGGATTGTGGGCTCAGGGACTGCCCCCAGAAAGAGCAGCAAGAATAGGGGTTTTCTTACATGCCCTTGCAGGTGACTTTGCTTCTTTAGAAAAGGGAATATATTCAATGGTAGCAACAGATATACTCTATAAAATTCCCTCTGCCTTTAATTTTGAATTTAAAAAAAATAAAAAAGGTTTAATAGAAAAAATACTCCCCCTTTTTTGATTGCTTTAATTATTTTTTTTCTTTCAAAAATAAATGAAATTCCACCCCTTTTTAGTCCCCACTTTGTTTCAAGTGATGATAGATTTATCTATGTCACTTCAAAATACGGAATAGGAATATTTGATAAACACAGTTTTATTTTTAAAAAGGGAATAATACTTGAAAAAGAACCCTTATATGTTTTTCCTGACCCCTTTGGAACAGAAATATATGTTTATTATAAAGAAGGAAATCTTGTCTACTTTTATTTAGAAACTCCCCAACATGAAAGAATTAAGGGCTTTTTCCCAAATGCCACTTCCTTTGCTATAACACCTTCCACAATTAAAGTGGAATATAAAGACAATATAAAAGTCTATAATAAATTTTCAATGATTGAAACAAATAAAAATGAAAATCCAATTATATGGTGGGGTTTAAGAAGTATAGTGAGTTTTGAATCACCTGAAATATCTTTTCTTGCACCTTTTTTCAGTTTAAAAGAAGACGGAGAAAGAATAAATTACAAGCTAATATGTAAAGATGGAGAATATTATTTTGTGTGCACAGAGGGAGAGGGAGTTTATGTCTATTCAAAAGATTTCTGGAGAAAGGAGGCAGAACTTAAAGCAGGTTCAGGTGTCAAAGATGTCAGGGTGATAGGAGTTTTGGATAATGGAGATATTGTAATTGCAGGAAGGGGAGTTTTTTCTGAAAGAAAGGGGATTGTTATAAGAGAAAAAGAAAAGTGGAAAAGATATTCAAGATTTCATTTCGGTATAAATGCAGAGGATTTTTATTCTGGCTTAAATTATAAAAATAGAATGTTCCTTGGTTCAGAGGGAAAATTTATTATTTATAAGGAGGGGGAATTTAAAACAGTAGAAATTATAAGAGAAAATATTCCTGTTCTAAGTATAGAAATAGAAGCTCCTTTACTATTTATTGGCACAGAAAGAGGTTTTTTTGTATCTGACATAGAGGGCATTGATATAAATGTTTTTATTAAAGATAAAGCAGTTTATGCTGTTTGTCCTTCTGATAATTATATTTATCTTGGTATGTTTTCAGGACTGTTTGCTATTTTAAAAAAAGATAAAAAATTATTTAAAATACTTGACAAAAAGATGTTTCTTGACAGTAAAATTAAAGATATAAAAAAGGATAATAAAGGGAATATATGGGTTATGAGTACTAAAGGACTTTTAAAAATTGAGGAAAAATCAGATTCTTTTGAATTTTTTTATCCTGTTCCTCCCCCTTTTAACCCTTTAAATTTTGTGGAAAATTCTCTTTTTATTCTGGATGATAAGATTTTTGTTGGGACCTATGGAAATGGATTTTTGCTCTATGATTTAAAGTCTGATAGATGGGACCATTACTTTGATGAAAGCGGAATTTCAAAAAGAACAGTTTATACCTTTAATGCTAAAGAGGATACTCTTTTTGTAGGAACCGACCTTGGAATTTATATTTATAAATTAGACTAATGGGTAATTTTATTGAAAGAATTATAGCTTTTTTGCTTTTACTTTTAATTTTCCCCTTTATTTTATTGATTGCAATTCTTATATTTTTTGAAACAAAGGGGAATCCGTTTTTTTTTCAGGAAAGGGTTGGGAAAGATAAGAAAAGATTTAAACTTTTTAAGTTTCGTTCAATGTACCTGGATGGGGAAAAAAGGCTAAAGGAATATTTTTTAAAAAATCCAGAGGCAAAGGAGGAATGGGATAGATATAGAAAATTAATAAATAATGACCCAAGAATTACAAAAATTGGAAAATATTTGCGAGCATACAGTATAGATGAAATTTTACAGCTTGTTAATATCATAAAAGGAGATATGAGTTTTGTTGGCCCAAGACCCTATGTACCTGAAGAACTTGAAAGGTTCTCTATGGAAAATGAGGTTATCTTTTCTGTAAAACCAGGTTTAACAGGTCCCTGGCAGGTGGGGGGAAGGAATAAGTTAACCTTTTCAGAGAGACTTAAAATTGAGTCAGAATATGTTAAAAACAAAAATTTTAAGGAAGATGCAAAAATACTTTTAAAAACCATAATTTGTGTTCTTAGAAAAGATGGTGCTTTTTAATGAGGGTCCAAAAGTATGAAATAGTTTCCGAAATAAAAAAAGATTCTTTCATAGAAGTTTACAAAGCTTATCACAAGGTTTTAAAAAGATTTTGCCTTTTAAAATCAATTTCAAAAAATTATCCTGAGGATTTTGTTAAAAGGTTGGAAGAAGAGGCAAAAATCTGCGCAAATGTTGAACACCCTGAGGGTGTAAAGGTTTATGAGATATTTGAAAAGGATGATAAAATTTTTGTTTCCTATGAGTGGATTGAAGGTTATGACCTTTCAAAAATAATAGATATATGTGAAAGAGTTGAACCTGATATAGCACTTTATATTATTTACAAAGTCTTAGATATTCTTGATTATATTCACCAGAAGGGAATAATTCACAGGGATATAAAACCTTCAAATATTTTAATTTCTAAGGAAGGTTTTGTGAAACTTACTGATTTTGGAATTGCAAAGGGAGAAGATTCTCCAGAACTCACAAAACAGGGCACAATAATCGGAACACCTTACTATATGTCACCGGAACAGGTAAGGGGAGAAAAACTTTTGCCTTCCTCAGATATTTTTTCCCTTGGAGCAACTTTTTATGAGATGCTTACAGGCAAAAAAGCCTTTTCAGGTAAGGATACCACACAGATTCTTATTAAGGTAGAGAAAGAAAATCCTGATTTTTCAAGAAAAACCTTTAAGGGCATTAAAAAGAAGATAAAGAGGATTTTAAAAAAAGCACTTTCAAAAAATCCAGAAAAAAGATATAAAAGCGCAGAAGAGTTTAAAAGGGATATTTTAAAAATTATGGGAGAGGAAAAAATTCTAAAAGGAA
>FWWL01005834.1_pt1 | contig 18539 bp, 12 predicted proteins | sample 2228331 | NCBI WGS metagenome assembly FWWL01 (sample SAMEA103939775, study PRJEB20133) | metagenome
AATATGGGTTGGCCGCCCTCGACGGCCCTACCGGGAGTTCCCCGGGAAGTCACGCCTGCGGAGACCCCTCTGACGGCGGGACGGGCCGCCGGGCCCGGTCTACGAGTCACGGGTCGCTGAAGCAGGAAGGATGAAGTCGTCATGGAAAGAAATGACGATGGATTCCGGAACGGTATTCCAGGCCTCGACGTATCTCGACCGGATGTTACCCGGGCGGGACCGGCGACCCCGATGGAGGTCAGACGCCGGAGAGGCCTATCCGTGCCGAAAGCGCCGAGGTGAAGCGATGCCGGAAATGACGAAGACGGTCGTCGTCGGGGCTGATGACGCCTATCCGGCCGCTCGGGCGGCCTATGAGTACCTCGTCCAAAAGGGCTTCTCGGTCATCCCGATGGGGGCCCTGGTGACCGGCAAGGTCGAGCCGTGGCCCGAAGTCGCTTGGGAGGTCGCCCGAAAAGTCGTCAGCGGGGAGGCCGCCTTTGGAGTGGTCGTCTGCTACACGGGCACGGGCGTCTCCATCGCCGCTAACAAGGTCCGGGGCGTGCGGGCGGCCCTCTGTAACGACGCCAAGACGGCCCAGGGGGCCCGCCTCTGGAATGACGCCAACGTCCTGGCCATGAGCGGGCGCCTGGTGACCGAGGAAGTCGCCCGGGAGATCTTAGACGCTTGGCTGTCGGTGAACGAGCCGGACCCGTCCGAGCTTGCCAACATCGCCAGCCTCAAGCGGAGGGACGGCATCGAGAGCGATTGGCGTATCTCCGTCCCCTGACGACTCCGGACATTGCCCCGACGACCGCCTTTTGGGAATGTTTGGGAATCTGGGAACCCGGCCGTCTGGCTCCCTGTGGACCCTACGGCCGAACCCCCGAATTCCCGAACGGACAAGGCACTAAGTCTGCACCGCCACCTGCCGGGCTGTCCACGGAACGCCCAACACCCAGGACTGGACTTTCAGGGATGACCCTCCCGATGGAATCGTCTCTTCTCTCAGCCCCCGACCGGACTCACGGGAGGTCATCATGCACACTCGTATGAAAGGCGTACTATGGATAGTCCTCGTCGGCTCGAGCATCCCCTGGATTGCCGTCACGGCGCCGGCTTGCCGGCGAGAACGACCCGCCGTGTCGGTCCAGGTGCGACTGAGCCGCCCTCAGGTCCTGCCGGGTCAGGTCTTGGAGGTCCAATATCGCTTTGAGACCCTCCCCGACTTCCGGGGTATCCCCTACGACGGCTACGTGTTCGTCCATTTCATCGACCCCCTGGACACGCTGGCCTTTACGGCCGACCACCGGCCCCCCAAATCGACGCGCGACTGGAAGCCCGGGGAGGTCGTCGAGTACCGCCGGGTCGTGTTTATCCCGGATTACCTCTATCCGGGTACGTATCGGGTCGTCTTAGGGATCTATGACGCCTCGGGGGCCTATCCCCGCATCCCCTTGCAGGGGCCCAAGGAGACGAGTCGTCGGGCTTACCAGGTCGGGGAGGTCGAGGTCTTCCCCCCGCCCCTCCAGCCCCTGGTCCGTTACGTCGACGGCTGGTACGACCTGGAAGCGAACCCAGCCGACCCGGCCCAGCGATGGCGGTGGACGACCCGTCGGGCCGTCGCCCAGCTCCTGAACCCGAAGAAGGGCGCTCGCCTCTACATCGAGCTGGACTCCAATCGGGACGCCTTTCAGGACACCCCCCAGCGGGTGACGCTCAGCCTGAATGGCCGGCCCCTGGACGAGTGGGCGCTCCGAGACCCGGGCCCGGCCTTGAAGATCTACCCCCTGACGGCGGAGCGCTTGGGCCTCGAGGAATACGTGACCCTCGAGGTTCGGGTCGACCGGACCTTTGTCCCGGCCGTCCTCGGCCTGGGGTCGGACGCCCGCGAGCTGGGCGTCCGGGTCTTCCACTTGGTGTTGCAGGAAAGTGAGTGAATTTCTATCTTAACCCGAGTCGTGAACCTCGCACGTCCCGGGGCATCGAATCCCGGCCACCGGGGGCCGAACCCTCCCGACGCCTACCGATGGGGGTAGGCCGTGGTCCAATGGTTTGAACGTCCGATTCGACGGAGGCCGGACCGGCTGGTCTTTCGGGGTCGCATCCTCTTCCTGACGGAGGACCCGGCCCTGATCCGGCGGCAGTTGGAGGGGGAAGACCTCCTGTGGGACCCCTCCATCAAGCTCCGGGACGACATCAGTACGGACGAGATCACGCCGGCCAACGTCTGTTACTACTACGACGAGCGCATCGCCGACTACGTCTACACGGGTCTGAAGGCCGGCGGCGAGTTTCCCGTCCGGCCGGGCGACGTCCGGCGCGGCGGCTTCGTGGCCTCCGTGTCCGGCAAGCGGCGGGGCAAGGGGTCCAGTCGGGAGCACAGCCCCTTCGCCGAGATGAACGCCGGGATTCAGGTCGTCGTCGCCGAGAACATCGAGCGGATCTACAATCAGAACTGTCAGAACCTGGGCCTCCTGACGACCACGAATTTTGACCTCCTGGACGACATCCGTCGGGGCCGACCCGTCCCCCTGTCGGCCTTCACGGAGGGGACCGACCCCATCACCCGGCAGGTCATCGAGTACGGCGGCCTCTTCGGATTCAACGTGGCCCGCTTTCAGGGTCAGGCGTACGTCCCCCCGGTCCAGACGCCCCGGCGGCCGATGACGCTGGCCGAGAAGGTCCTCGCCCGCCACATGCGGGTCGACGCCGTCCGGGACGTCGTCGGCGTCCCGGCCGTCCGGCCCGGCGACGCCGGATTTGTCGTCACCGACTGGCGCTTCAGCCACGAGTACGTCACCCCGATGGCGGCTATCTACCTGGAGCGGCTCGTCGGCCCCGACGCCCGCGTGACGGACCCCGCCTCGGTCCTCTGCTTCCGGGACCACCTGACCTACCTCGACCTCGTCGTGCCGGAAGAAAAGCGGAAGATGGGCCTCCTCGACCGGGCCTACGAGCTGAAGGTCCGGCAGGAAGAGTTCTGCCGGAAGCAGGGGATTCGACTCCACGGGGAGTTACCGGACCGGCGGGGTTCCGAGGCGATTTGCCACAGCATCATGCTCGAGACCTACGCCCTCCCGGGGCAGGTCGTCGTCGGGACGGACTCCCATACGACCCACATCGGCGCCGTCGGGTGCCTGGCCTTCGGGATCGGGACGACGGACGTCTTCAACGCTTGGATCACGAAGGACGTCCGGGTCCGGGTCCCCGAGACCGTCCTCATCCGCATCGAGGGGCCTAAGCCCCGGGGGGTCACGGCCAAGGACATCGTCTTGGCCATCTTGCGGCATCCCTTCGTAAAGTCCGGCCAGGCCATCGGCAAGGTCATCGAGTTCGCCGGCGAGACGGTCCGGGCCATGAGCGTCGATGAACGGGCGACGCTGACGAACATGACGGCCGAGATCGGCGGTTTCACGGGCATCGTGGCCCCCGACGAGAAGACCGTCGAGTTCCTCGTCGAACGTCGGGGGATGTCTCGGTCGGAAGCCGAACGCCTCTGCGAGGGCCTCTTCAGCGACCCCGACGCCGAGTACGCCGGGGTCCTCACCTTCCGGGCCGACGAGCTCCGGCCCCTCGTGGCCCTGCCGGGCGACCCGGGGAACGGCATCTTCATCGATGAGCTCCCGGGCGAGGTCTGGGTCGACATCGCCTACGGGGGGTCCTGCACGGGCGGGAAGGCCGAGGATATGGACATGTACGCCCTCGTCCTCTACGAAGCCCTCGAGCAGGGCCGGCGAGTCCATCCGCGGGTCCGGTTTTACATCCAGTTCGGGTCCCAGGAGGTCCGCCGGTACTGTGAACGGCGGGGCTACCTTCAGATCTTTCAGGACGCCGGGGCGATCGTCCTGGAGCCGAGCTGTGGGGCCTGCATCAACGCCGGTCCCGGTGCCAGCACGTCCCCCGACCAGGTGACCATCAGCGCCCAGAACCGAAACTTCCCGGGCCGGAGCGGACCCGGCCAGGTCTATCTGGCCTCCCCCCTGACGGTGGCCGCCTCCGCCGTGGCCGGCCGGGTCACCGAGTACCGACCCCTGCACGTCGAGTGCGTCGAACGCTTCTTGCACCACCGAGGGGAATGACCGGGAGTTCGGGGGGGTCGGGAAGTCGTCTCCCAAGTCCCTCATCACCGTTCCGAGATGGGCTGGGGACCCCGTCTGCCCCCGGCTATGTTGCCTTCCTCCCCACCAGTGATTAAACTCGGATGACTTTTGACTCACGGACGGGGTCGAGGATGCTCCGACCCGTGGAGGAAGCCCATCTCGAGCAGGTCGAACGGGAGCTTCTCGAGGAGAAGGCGCACGCCCTGGGTCGGATCGGCCGCCGGCTTTGGGAGCTTTCCCAGACGCTGGCCGAACTCTGGGGGCGCTGGGCCGCCGGGGACCCCACGGTCGTGGAGTCCTATACCCGGACCCGTCGAGAGTTCCTGACGTACCTGTGGTACTGGTCCGTCCAGCGGGAGGCCGTCGGATTCCGGACCCATCCGTCCCCCGAGACGTGGCTCTTCGTGCCCCCGCCCCTGACGTCCGACGCCCCTCGGCCCTGCCCCGAAGGACCCACGGCGAGGGGCGAGTAGCGCATGGCGAATCGTCGATTCCCGATTCGCTATTCGTCCCTCGCCCTTCGCTGTCATTGGCCGTTCAGCCCCGGATGGCCGGGGCCTTCCCGGAGTGAGTCGATGACAGACCACGCGGACACGATGCGTCGGATCTGGCAACGTCTGATGGAGGCAGACCGTATCGGTATATGCTCCCATGCCTATCCCGACGGAGACGCCATCGGGAGCCAACTGGCCCTGGCGGAGCTTCTCTGGGCCCAGGGCAAGGGGGTGACCCTGATGAACCGTCACAGCGTCCCGGAGAACCTGCGCTTCCTGAAGGGTTGGGAGGCCATCCAGGTCGTCGAATCCGTCCCGGCGGGCCTCGACGTGTTGGTCTTCATCGAGTGTACGGAGCCCCGACGGGCCGATTTGACGGGCGGGGAGCGGTGCCCCCTGTGGGTCAACATCGACCATCACGCCTGCAATACCCGGTACGCCCACCTCAATTGGGTCGCCCCGGAGGCGCCCTGTGTCGGGACGATGCTGTACGAACTTAGCCAGCGGTTGGACCTCCCCGTGACACCCGCCTTTTATGAGGACGTGTACGTCGCCCTGATATCCGACACGGCGAACTTTCAGTACAACTTGAGGCCGGACACCTTTCGCTGGGCCTATGAACTGGTCCAGCGGGGGGTACCCGCCGAGGACCTCGTCCGTCGGGTCTTTGGCCAGTACCCGGAGCGTCGGTGGCGGCTCCTGCGGATGGTCCTGGACACCCTCCAGCTGAGGATGGACGGCCAGATCGCCCTGATGGCCGTCACCCAGTCCATGCTTCGGACCGTAGACGCCTGCTACGAGGACACGGAGGGCTTCGTCGACTACGCCTTGAAGACCCGCGGCGTCCAAGTCGCGGCCCTCCTCAAGGAAGTCGAGCCGGGTCACTTCCGCGTGAGCCTACGGGCCAACGGTCGGGTCGACCTTCTACCCCTGGCGCAACGTTTAGGAGGCGGGGGGCACGCCCGGGCGGCCGCTGTGGTCCTACGGGGTCCCCTGGAGGCGGTGCAGGCCCAAGTCCTGGCGGCCTTGGAGGGCCTCCTTACGGACGCGAGGCGGGTAGCCAACGGCGACGAGTAGACCCTTGGGCCGATCCGGTCGTCTGGGAGTCTGAGGGCCTGGGTCCCAGGGAGGGGTTCATGCGAGGCCGGCAGAAAACCACCATTCGTCCGGATGGGGCTGGGGCTACAGGTGAGGTATGTGGGAGTATCACCTGTTACGGACGCGACGCCGTTGAGGCCGCGCCGGTCGCTACGAGTGAGGCGGGTGAGATATGCGGGAGTATCATTCCTGGCATTTCGGGCGGCGGGTGTATTATGCCCTGATGGGGGTCGGGGCCTTCGTCCTGGCCACGACGGTATGGTACAGCGGGTATAATCTCCGCCGGAGTGAGCGAGTCTGGGAGGAAAATCAGCGGGCGACCCTCCGGGACCAAATCCTGCCGGTCCTGACGCACGGCTATCAACAGACGATTCGCCTGCAAGTTCAGTCCGTCGAGGACCTCCTGACATTCCTGGGCGCCCGCATGGAGCGGCTCCTCTCGGGAGCGCCTCCCGGCCCCCCGGAGGACGGGCCTGGCTACCGGCCCGCCCCGGCCGGCTTGATCGTCCGGACGGAAGACGCAGAGGACGAGATCTTAGTCCGCCGGGCCGCCGCTCGGGACCCCGAGGCCTGGCGCCTCATCCGGGCCAGTGAGGCCCTGGTCGAGGACTTTCGGACCCTCCGGCGACAATACCCCTTCGTGACTTACTTCTTGATGGCGGCCGGGGCGGCCGTCGCCTTGCTACTGCTGTATCTCCTGGCCGTCATGGTCGTGTACTCCTACGTCAAACGCCGCGTGTTCCAGCCCCTGGCGGCCATCGAGGACGCCCTGAACCGGGGCCAGGAGGTCGTCCCGCCCCCTCGGGCCCTCCGGCCTGTCGAGCGGCTCGCCCGGACGATTCGCCATTGCCAGCAGTCGGTCTGGGAGCACATCGACCGGCTCCGGCGGACGGTGGAGGAGAACCGCCTGATGCTCCAGACGGTTCAGGAGGCTTACGTCCGGCTCGACCCCCAGGGTCGGATTCAGGACATGAATCCGGCCTTCGAGTCCCTGTTCCGACGGCCTCGGGAGAACCTCATCGGGACGCCCCTGGAGAGCCTCTTTGGAGAGGACAGTCGATTTTTCATCCAGCACCGAGTCCTCCTGTGGGTCCGGGAGCCGGATGTCATCGAACGACCCGTCGAGATTCACACGGGCCACGTCCTCTACCTCCTTTTTTCGGCGTCGCCCCTGAGGGTCGACGGCCAGACGACGGGGGCCGTCCTGTTTATCCGGGACATGACGGAGCTCCGGCGCTTTGAAGCTCAGTTGGGCCATATGAGCACGACGGACCCCCTGACGGGCCTGATGAACCGGCGGAACTTCATGGAGTCCCTGGAACAGGCCATTCACCGGGCGCGGCAACGCCGGCAGTCTTTCAGCGTCGTGATCGCCAACATCGATTACTTCCGGGCAGTCATCTCCCAGCACGGCGTGGCGGCCGCCGACAGTCTCTTGCGGACCCTTCCGGGTCTCATCGAATGGCCCGAGAACGCCTGGGCCGGTCGGTACGGCGACGACGAGATCGCCGTCCTCCTTCCCGACACCTCCCTGGACGTGGCTCAACAGTGGGCCGAGGAGGTCCGGCGTCGGGTCGAGCAGACGGTCTTCACAGTCCAGGACCAGACCCTGCGGGTCACGGTCAGTTGTAGCGTCATCAGCTTCCCGGAGCACGGCCAGAGCCTTTCCGAACTCATCGGCCACAGCTATATGGCCATGTACCGAGCCAAGCAGATGGGCGGCAACCGCGTGGTCACGCCCCAGCGGTCTTCCCCCCTTCGGACCCCGATCCTGCAACTCAAAGAGCAAGGCCGGCTCGTTCCCTTCCTCCAGCCCATCGTGTACCTGCGCGACCATAAAGTCTTGGGGTTTGAACTCCTGGCCCGGATCATCGACAACCAGGACGTCATCCCGGCTCAGGACTTTTTAGGCGTCCTGGAGTCCCTGCCGCCGACCGACCAGATCGACCTCGACGCTTACCTGTACCGAAAAGCCTTGAGCCGGCTCCGCCGGCCGCCGGGCGTCTTGAGCTTCCTGAACCTGTCGCCGGCCTTCATCGTCTTGCCGACCGAGTTCCAGCGCGTGTGTCAAGAAATCGTCCAGATGGGCGTCGACCCCCACGGCGTCGTCTTCGAGATATCGGAGCGCTTCATCCCGCGGGACATCGAGGGGCTCCGCCGCGTGATTTACACCGCCCGGGAGTACGGCTTCCGATTTGCCGTCGACGACTTCGGGAGTGGGTTCTCTTCCTTTCAGTACTTCCGGGCCCTGCCGATCGACTTCCTCAAGGTCGACGGCTCCTATATCATCGGCCTCCACCGCTCCCTCGATAACCGGCGATTCCTGGAGGCCTTCATCTACTTGGCCCACCACTTCGACATCGAGATCATCGCCGAACACGTCCAATACCCAGAAGACCTGGAGGTCCTTCGAGACATGGGCATCCCCCTGGGGCAGGGCGCCCTACTGGGCCCGCCGCTCCCCTGCGACCAGTGGGACATCACCTAGGTGACCGCGCCCCGGGTCACGAACCGCTGAGGGAGGGTACGGGACCCGGGTCCCGCCCGCCCTACTGGCGACCTGCCGCCGACTGAAGGCGGGACAGGACGTTTTCCAGGTACTGGGTCGAAAAGCGCCCCCGCCGGAAGGCCTCGTCTTCCAAGATCCGTAAGTGAAGGGGGACGTTCGTCGGGATCCCCTCGACCCGAAAGAGCGTCAGGGCCCGGACCATCCGGGTGATGGCCTCCTCCCGGTCTTCCCCCCAGGCGATGACCTTCGCCAACAGCGAGTCGTAGTAGGGCGGGACCGTGTACGGTGAGTACAGCGCCGTGTCGACCCGCACGCCGAAGGCCTGGGGGGCGATGAACCGGGTCACCGTCCCAGCCGACGGCAGGAAGGTCCAGGGGTCTTCGGCGCAGACCCGGCACTCGATGGCATGACCCCGGACCTGCAAGTCCGCCTGGGACCACGGGAGGGCCTCCCCGGCGGCGACCCGGATCTGCTGACGGACGATGTCGATGCCCGTGACCATCTCCGTCACGGGATGCTCGACCTGGATGCGGGTGTTCATCTCGATGAAGTAAAAGTGGCCGTCCCGGTCGACCAAAAACTCCAGGGTCCCGGCGTTGACGTAGCCGACGGCCCGGGCCAGCCGCAGGGCCGCCTCGCCGACCTTCTGCCGGAGTTTGGGCGTCAGGACCGGCGACGGGGCCTCCTCGATGACCTTCTGATGCCGCCGCTGAATCGAACACTCCCGTTCGAACAGGTAGACGGCATTCCCGTGGACGTCGGCCAGGACCTGGACCTCGATGTGGCGGGGCTCGACCAGGTACTTTTCCATGTAGAGGTCCGGCCGGCCGAAGGCCCGGGCCGCCTCGACTTGAGCCGTCCGAAAGGCCGTCTCCAGCTCCCGCTCCCCCCGGACGATGCGCATGCCCTTGCCGCCCCCGCCGGCGGCCGCCTTCAGGAGGACGGGGTAGCCCAGCTTGCGGGCGAGCTTCCGGGCCTGCTCCTCGTCTTCGACGATGCCCTCCGACCCGGGGATGACGGGGACGCCCGCCTCGAGGGCCAACTGGCGGGCTTGGACCTTATCGCCCATCTTCCGGATCACCGAAGCCGGCGGGCCGATGAACTGGATGTTGCAACTCTCGCAGATCTCGGCAAAGTCGGCATTCTCGGACAGGAAACCGTAGCCCGGATGGATGGCCTCGGCGCCGGTGACCTCGGCGGCGCTGATGATGTTGGGGATGTTCAGGTAGCTTTCCGTCGCCGGCGGGGGGCCGACACAGACGGCTTCGTCGGCCAGGAGCACGTGCATCGCCTCCCGGTCGGCCTCCGAATAGACGGCGACCGTCCGGATCCCCAAGTCTCGACAGGCGGCGATGACGCGGACGGCGATCTCCCCCCGATTCGCGATCAGGACCTTCCGAAATACCATACGGGCCCACTATCCCTCGATGGGCTGGCGGAGTTCGCGGCCCTCCCTTCCCATCGGCAGTCCCATCTCGCTTACCTTTTGCCCATCACCCGCTCGATCTCGTCGGGGTCCCGGGGGACCTTCCCGCTCAGCAGGCGGTAGCCGTCGGCCGTGACGAGGACGTCGTCCTCGATACGGACCCCGATCTTCTTCTCCGGGATGTAAATCCCCGGCTCGACGGTGAGGACGACGCCCGGCTCGAGGGGCTTGTTGTAGTCCCCGACGTCGTGGACGTCCATCCCCAGGTAGTGGGACGTGCTGTGGGGGAAGTAGTCCCCGTACCCCTTTTCCCGGATGAACTCGGCGGCCGCCCGGTGGATGACGTCCCGAATCTTGACGCCCGGCCGGATGGCGGCCAGGGCCCGGTTCTGGGCCTCCAGGACGATTTCGTAGATCTCCCGCTGTTCCTTCGTGAAACGGCCGTTCGCCGGGACCGTGCGGGTCACGTCGGCGCAGTAGTAAGCATAGCGGGCACCCACGTCCATCAACACGAGGTCGCCGTCCTCGACCCGGCCCCGGTTCTGATTGTAATGGAGGATCGTCGTGTGGAGGCCGGCCCCGATGATCGACGGGAAGGCCAACTGCATGGCGCCCCGGCGCTTGAACTCATACTCGATGAGGGCCTCCAGCTCGTACTCGTACATCCCGGGCCGCACGGCCCGCATGGCCGCCAGGAGGGCCTCCCCCGTGATGTCGATGGCCTTCTGGAGGAGGCCGACCTCGAAGTCGTCCTTGATGCGCCGCATGTCGTCCAGGTGGACCGACAGGTTGATGACGGGCAAGGCCGGATAGCGCTCCCGAATCTTCTGAACCAGCTGGAGGTAGCGGGTCGGCGGGTCGTTCAGCCCGATCGGCTCGTTCAAGACGGCGACCGTCGGGTGCTGACCCAGCCAGCGGCCCAACATCGTCTCGAACTGGGTCGTCGGGAGGACGGTGGCGATGCCCGTCAGCTCGGCGGCCTCCTTGTCGGGTGCCAGCTTGGGACCCGTCCAGACCTCCTGCTGGGGGTCCTTCGGCGGCAGGAACAGGACCTCCTTCCAGGTCTCTCGGGGGGCCCCCGGCCAGAGGACGAGGGCCGCGTTCGGGACTTCCAGGCCGGTCAGGTAGTAGAAGTAGTTGTTCTGGACGAACTCGTCGATATCCGGCTCCGGGTTCGCCAGGACGATGGCCAGGGCGTCCCCCAGGAGTTGGGCCAGCCGGGCCCGGCGCTGTTGATAAATCTCCTTCTTGTATGCTTGGGGGACCTGGGAGAGCAGGGCCCCGGTGAAGAGAGTCGTCGCAAACAGGGTCATGAGTACGCCCCATCGACGAAACGGCATGGCGCTACCCCCATCCGGCGCCGGTACTACCGCCCCGACGTCTCCAGGGGAATCTCCTGGACGGGTCCCAGGGCCGTCAGGGGGCCGTCGAACTTGTCCGGCGTGCCGACGACCAGGACGGCCATCCCCTCGGGCTTCCAGTACGTCCGGACCACCCGCTCGACGTCCGCCCGGGTGACGGCCTGGACGTGGGGGACGTACCGCGCCAGGTAGTCCATCGGCAAGCCCGTCACGGCCAGCCGCAGGTAGTTGAAGATGACGTCCGCCGGCGATTCGTACTGGAACACAAAGGAATTGACGAGGGCCTCCTTGGCGGCCTGAACCTCCTCGTCGGTCACGCCCTCCCGGCGGATGCGGTCCAGCTCGTCCTTCAGGACCCGGAGGGTCTGGAGCGTGCTCTCGGCCTTGGTCGCCGTGGCGACGGTAAACGTGCCGGGGTAGTCGAACTGGACGGCGTAGCTACTGAAAGCGTAGTAGGCCAGGCCGAGCTGGCTCCGGACCCGGACGAAGAGGCGGCTCGAGAGGCCCTGGCCGAACAGGACGTTGGCGACCTGGAGGGCGTAGACGTCCCGGTCGTACGGACGCTTCGGGTCAAAGGGCGGGACGACGTAGCCCATCCGGACCTTGGTCTGGGTGACGTCGGCCTTCTTGACGAGGAAGATCCCCGGCCGGGTCGGCCGAAAGGCCGGCCGTTCGAGACGGGTCGGCGGGCTCTGCCAGGCGCCCAGGTACTTCTCCAGCCAACGCCGGAGCGTCGGGGTCGAAAAGTCTCCCCACACGCCGAGGACGAGTCGGTCGGGCCGGACATACTGTTCATAAAACTGCCGCAGGTCTTCCTGCCGGATGGAACCGATGTCCCGAGTCGTCGGATACCGCCCGTAGGGGGTGTCCGGCCCGAAGACGACCTTCTGGAATTCCCGACGGGCGATGGCCTCGGGGTCGTCGTTCTCCCGGAGGAGGGCGACGACCCGCTGACGCTTCGCCACGTCGAGGCGCTCGGGGTCCCACCGGGGGTGCATCAGCATTTCGGCCAGGAGCGCCAGGCCCGTCTCGAAGTGTTCCCGGAGCGCCGCCAAGCTGACCCGGCCATTCGTGAGGCCGATGCTGATTTCGACCTCAATGGCCCGCTGGTCGAGGAGGCTGTCGACCTCGTCGGGCGTGTGCAGGCGCGTCCCGCCGGTCCGCAAGAGCTGGCCCGTCAGGCCCGCCACGCCGGGCTTGGCCTCGTAGACGGCCCCTGCGTCGAGATACCCGACCAGCCGAATGAGGGGCAGGTCGTGGTCCTCCAGGACAAAGACCCGCAGGCCGTTTTTCAGACGCAACTCCTGAGGCTGGGGCGGCCGGAAGGGCGGGAGCTCAGGAAACCGGAGGTCCCGCCAGGAAGCCGGCATCTGGGCCCCAGCCCGTCCCCCGCCGGCCAAGCTCCAGGCCAGTACAAGCCACGCGATCCCGACTGTCCAGTGTCGGTCCGTCCCCATCGATGCACTCCCGTTCAGGAAGATGAATCGGGAATTCGGGAATCCGGGAGGCGGGGGACCCCCCGATCGGTCCGACCCTTCCCTCCGGACTCCCGGATTGCCGAATTGCTGAACTGCCGAGTTCCCGAATTCCCGGACTGCCGGAGGATCATCCCGACGATGCGCCGCTCCGGGACGCAGTAAGTCTGCACGACCCGCTGGACGTCAGCGGCCGTGACGGCCCGAATTTGACGAGGCGTCTCGAAGAACTTCCGCCAGGAGCCGGCGACCTTCTCGTAAAACGTCAGCTCCCGGGCCAGGTCCCCGTTGTCCTCGAAGGTCTTGTAAAAGTCGTGAAGGGCCTGGGCCCGGAAGCGTTCGAGCTCGTCGGGCCGGACGCCGTCCTTCTGGATCGAGGCCAGCTCGTCCAAGACCTCCTTTTCCAAGGCCTCCAGGTCCACGTCGGGGTTCGGGACGACCCAGACGACCAGCAGGTGGGGGTACCTGTCGCCGGGAAAGCCCGTGAACACGTTGACGGCCGCCGCCAGCTTCTTTTGGAGGACGAGCCGCTGGTACAACCGGGAACTCCGCCCGCGGGCCAGGACGTAACTCAGGGCCTCGAGGGGCCAGTGGTCAGGGTGCTTGAAGTCCGGGACGTGAAAGGCCATCACCAGGAGCGGCTGGGCGTCCAGATACAGGACGAAGCGGCGCTCGCCTTCAAAGGGTGGCTCCTGCGTCACGACCGGCCGGCGGGCCGTCGCCGGCGACAGGTCACCGAAGTACTTCTCGGCCCAGGCGGCCGCCTGGACGGGGTCGATGAGGCCGACGGCCGCCGCGACCATAGCGTCGGGTCGGTAGTAGGTCTGATAGAACGCCGCCGCCCGCGAGATGTCGATGTTTTCTAAATCCGAGGGGAACCCGATGCCGGGTCGGCCGTAAGGATGGGCCAGGAAGGCCACGCCGACGAGGCGATACAACAGCCGGCCGGCGGGATTGTTCTCGACCCGCAGGCGGAACTCCTCCAAGACGACGTCCCGCTCCTTGTAAAACTCCCGGAAGACGGGGTCCTTGAAGCGGGCCGATTCCAAGTAAAACCACAACTCGGCCCGGTTGCTCGGGAGGCTGAAGAAGTACTCGGTCGAGTCGGACGTCGTGAAGGCGTTCAGGCCCCGACCGCCATTGCGCTCGACGATCTGACCGAATTCATCGGTGATGACGTACTTTTGCGCCTCTGCCTCCCAACGCTTGAACTCGTCCCAGCAGGCCTGCATGCGGTCCCGGTCGGCCTGCTCGCCCTTCCACTTCTCTTGGAGGTAGCAGGCGTGGGCCTGCTCCATCTTGTCGAGGGCTTCTTTCTCTTTCCCCCAATCGGAGGTCCCGATCGTCGAGGTCCCCTTGAAGGCCATGTGCTCGAACAGGTGCGCCAAGCCGCTGGCACCGACCGGCTCGTCGACGCTCCCGGCGGCGACGTAGTTGTGGAAGGCCACGACCGGGGTGTACCCCCGGGGGAGGACCAGGAGCTTGAAGCCGTTCGGCAGGGTCTTCTCGACGACCCGCTGGGCCCACCGGGCCATGACGGGGTCTTCTTCTGCCTTGGGGGCCGGCCCCGGACCGGGCCGCTGAGCCGACGGGGCCGGGACCCCCAGGAGGCCGGCCCCCACCACGGCCAAGGTAGCGACGATAAAGCCACGCCACCGCCTCATAGGTGCCCCCTCACGGGCGACGTACAGGATGCAGGATACAGGATGCAGAATGCAAGATGCAAGACGGCTGACCGTATGACACTTTCATGGGCAGCCTCTGCAGTGGGGAGCCCCGGGAAGATGCGGAACCGGCGAGGGGGCGCCGGGGCCCGGATGAACGTTACGCTCCAAGCGGCCGTCGGAACCCGCCTGGGCCAGAAACCGGATGCCTACCGGAAGCAAGGACAGGCGCGGGCCCTTGGGCGGGCAGGGCAAGCGAACGGAGGGGTCTGGCTTGACCCCGGCGGGACCGATGGCCGTCCAGAGGACCACCGCCACCCCGACCCGCAGGGTCCCCCGGGCCAAGGGCGGGGGCGTCTGGAGGCTCAAGCGACCGCCCTTGGGGTCCCGGACATGCGCCGGTCATCGAAGGCCCCGACCCTGGCCAACGGCTCCGTCAGGTCCGTCGCCAGGGGGTCGTTGGATTGCTCCCCCAGCATAGGGGAGCCATGAGCCCCCGTCTATTCTTGGCTGAAAACTGTCATACGGTCAGGTCCGTCGCCACCAGGACCTCCAAGACCGTCAAGCCGGCTTCGGACTTCCGTCTCATGGGGTCACTCCGAGATGGTGTAATCGGCCCGGACGGGCCGAAGGAACGGCAGGCGGCCCGGGGCGACCGAATGAAGCCCCAGCTCGTACCTTCCGGGGGTCCCGGGGACGGGCCGGACGGCCAGCCGGCACCGCCCCAGGGGGAGTTCCCAGACCGTCCCTCCCCGGGTCAGCCGCTCGGCGACCTGGGGCGTCCGGGCCCCCTCCCGGAAGACGGCCAGGGCCTGCCGGCAGTGCCGAGCGGCCAGCAACCGCCGGTACTGGACGAGCCACTCGGCCATCCCGTCGACGAAGACCCCGACGACCACGCCCGCCAGGGCGACGACGACCGCCGTCTCCGCCAGGGTCCAACCCCCGGAGGAGGTCGCCCGCAACCGGAAGCCCCGACGGCCGGCCCGCCGTCTGAATCCCCCAAACGTCTGCCGTCTCATCGCCTCACTCCCCGCCCTGGGCCCCAGACCGGAGGGCGTCGCCCCGGCAGACCGCCGAGCCGTCCCGCCAGAGCCAGACGAGGAGCCGGCTCCCCGCCGGCACGACCCGCAGTTCGTAGGCTGCGCCTTCGACCGTAACGGCCAGGGCCCCCTCCCGACATCCCGGCTCGGGCCCCCGACAGGGACCGACCCAGGCGAGGGCCGGGTCCAGCCCCCAGGGCGAACCGTACGCCTCCAGGACCGGCCCCAGGACGTCGGCCAGGGCCGTCCGGCAGTCGACCGCCCGGAGGTCGCCCCGGAGCCGGGCCGCCGCCCGCCGGCTGAGATAGAACATGACGCCGACGGTCGAGAGGACGACCGCCGTGACGAGGACCGCCACGACGACGACGAAAAGGACCGTCCCCCTCACCGGATCCCCTCCAGCCGCAGGAGCTCCCACCAGTCGGCCCGCCGGTTCTGGATGAAGCGGGCCGCCGGCCACATCGCCGGGACCCACACGACCTCGCCGCCCAGGAGAACGACGGCCAGCTGGGGCCGGAGGCCAAACTGCCAGGCCGTCCCAAAGAAGGTCCGGACGGGCGCCGACGTCGCAAAACCAAAGGCCCGCCGGGGCCCCGGCGGATAGAACAGGTCCATCGAGATGGAGTAGGCGTACACGGGGTCGTCGGGCGGCGACGGCGCCTGAAGCCAAAACCACGGCAGGGCCGCCACGGCGTGGGTCTGGCAGTCCCACGACCGGACGGCCACGAGCACCAGGGGCCATTCGGGCGGGCCGTAGGCCCCAAAGACCCGCTCGACGGCCATGTCCTCGAGGACGAGGACCCAGCCGGCGCACATCGCCAGCCGGCCCGTCTGGGGACTCAGACAAAAACGGTTCCAGGGCCGATTCGTCGCCTGCCCGCCGGCCAGCCGCAGGACCCTCCGCCCGCCCTCGTCGTACAGCCGGGTCCGCACAAAGTAGAACCGGGGGCTCTCGGGGGCGACGACGACCGGCTGGCCCGACGGGAACTCCGACCTCGGGCCCTCAAGCGACCGCCGCCAAAGCGAAAGGGCGTACCCGTGGGGGACGACGCTCCGCCGGCCGGCGCCCCCGACGAGGACGACGACGTCCTCCGTGACAAGTATCTTCCGGGGGACGACGGGGGCGTCGACGCCCCCCAGCCGGACCCGCAGGGGCCACCACGAGACGACCCGCCGCTCGTCGGCCCGGTAGTGGACGAGGACCGTCGGACTCAGGTCCTCCGCATCCCACGCCCCGAAGACCCACCAGGTGTCGTACCCGTCCTGGCCCGAAGCGTAGGCCATAAGCCGCCGGGACGTCGGGACGGCGACGCACGACCGCTGGACCGGAGGCCGGGGACCCTCGGTCACGGGAAACTGAAGGAGGCACGCCCGGCCCGGCGGTCCCCCGACCCCGGCGACGACCTCCAGCCGCAGGCCCCCCGAGGGACCGACCCGGGCGACCGCCACGGGATAGGCCCCCGTGCAAACGCTTCCGGGGCGACCCGGGGGACAGTCGGGGTCGGCCGGAAGGTCGACATCGCTGTCGAACACGACGACGGGCCCCGGCGGCACGGGGTCGGCGCCCTGCCGGGACACGTCGAGGACCGTCACGTGGCGCCCGCCCATCAGGACGAGGTACCGCCGGTCGCCGACCTGAAAGCCCCGGACGACGGGACCCGGGATGGGATAGGCGACCGGCCAGGCCGTCACGTTGACGGCCCAGAGGATCCGCCAGGGCACGTAGTGCCAAAGCTCCCGTATCGTCCCGTCGACGCCCGCCCGAAAGGCCGTCAGGCCCTGGATCGTCGCCACGAAGACGACCCCGTCGGACCCAAGCGGCCAGGCCCGCTTCTCGGCGTCCGAAGGGTTGAAGAGCTCGACGAAGTCCGAAAGGCCCGACGTCGGCCGCCAGGCCCGAACGACCTGGGCCGGCACGAGGACGGGCCCCACGACGGCCGACCGCTCCCGGCAGTCCCCAAGCCACGAGCCGCACCGGTTCCGGAAGAGGCCCCCGCGGTCGACCTCGTCGGAGGCATCCCCCCGGTGGAACCGAAGGAGGCGCCGGGCGTCCGCCTCGGGAAGCCCAAGATGGGGCGCCACCGCTCGGGCGACCTCCGCCTCGTTGCCGTCCGTCAGCCGGACCGTCTCGAGACGCCCGCCCCGGGGGTAGGAGACGAACGCCTGCCGGGCCCGCCAGTCCGCCGGCTCCTCGGCCCACCGGACGGAGTCGTCGACGACCCGAGCGTCGCCGGGCCGGACCCAGGGCCGGTGGCCGACGCGGCTGACGGGCGAGCCCCCGGCCGCCTCCCAGACGGCGACGAGGTCCGTCCGCCGGACGGGCCGGTCGGGCGTCCCCTCCGAGAGCGGCCAGAACCGGGCGAGGCACCCCAAGCCGGCGACGGGCTGCGGCCCGAGGACCGTCCCGAGGGGGTCGGCGTAAAATTCGGCGGGCGAAACGACGGCCCCCCCGGGCCCCAGGGCGGACTGGAGGGCCTCCCTCGCACGGTCGTTGCTCAGGGGACGCAGGGGGACGCCGACAAAGCGGACCCGCCCGATACGGGCCCGGATGGAATCGACGACCGCCCGGAGGTCGGCCAGCTCCTCGGGCGTCACCCGAAAGTCGCTGGCCAGGATGACGACGAGCTCCCGACAGGTGTCGGCAAGGAGGTCCTTCAGATGGCCCCCGAAGAAGATGTACTCGTCCCGGACCTGGGTCAGGGCCTGGACGATGCCCGTCCACCGCTCGGAGCCCGCCGGGTTCCGGGAGAGGGCCGCAAAGACCGCATCGGGACTCCCATCGGCCAGGTTGCAGGGGAAGGCCGCATCGTCCCGGACCCCGCACAGGGAGTGACCGACGGCCACCGTGCGGCCCGAGGCCGTCACAAAGAGGCCGACCCCGTAAGCCCCCAAGCCCCCCGTCTCGGCCGTCCGCAAGACGGCGACGGCCGACCGCAGGACCTCGTCGCCCGTCAGGCCCTCGCCGTGCGGCCCGCAGTCCGTGCCGTCCAGACGCGCCCCCTCGGGAGCGCACTCCGAACGGGCCTTCGGGGGCACCCAGGAGTCGTTGCCCGGCCCCGACCGCTCGTAGCGGCCCGTCGCCGCCAGGGCCTGCCGCTCGGACGGCGCCAGGAGGTCCGGCGACGCCGCAGGGGCAAACAGCTCCCCGACGTCCCGGTCCTTCTCGCCCCCGACCTCGGAGGAGACCGTCGCCTGCCGGAGGGGCCTCTCGGGCCGGAGGCCGTCCCAGGCGACGACCGGCTCCTGCATCGACCAGGAGTCGTCGGCGACGACCAGGACGACCGGCCCCAGCCCCCCGCCGCCGGGCTCGGCCGGGGCGTTGAGGAAGCTCCCGCCCATGCCCTCGGGGCCGAGGTCCGACCGGCCGAGGCCCGGGACCTCCCGGGGCAG
>FWWL01005835.1_pt1 | contig 18538 bp, 19 predicted proteins | sample 2228331 | NCBI WGS metagenome assembly FWWL01 (sample SAMEA103939775, study PRJEB20133) | metagenome
CGCCGGATCGGCCCGGCCCAGGTCGTATCCCCCCAGGATCTGGTAGTCTTCGTAAAGGATGCGGTGGATCTCGGGGACCGGGCGCGGGGTTCGGACCACGAACTCGTGGAAGAAGGGGTGCTCGCGCCAGACCTCGTAGCCCGGGAGGTCGGCGATGCGCGCCGCGAGGTAATGGGCCTTATGGTAACAGAGGGAGGCCACCTGGCGCAGGCCGTGCTTGCCCATCACGGAGAGGTAGATCGTGGCCGCCAGGGCCATCAGGCCGACGTTGGTGGTGATGTTGCTGGTGGCCTTCTCCCGGCGGATATGCTGCTCGCGGGTGGAGAGGGTCAACACATACCCGCGGCGGCCTTCCAGGTCCACCGTCTCCCCGACCAGGCGCCCCGGCAGCTGGCGCACGAACGCCATGCGGGTGGCCATCAGCCCCAGATAGGGCCCCCCGAAGCTCAGGGGGATCCCCAGGGGTTGCCCCTCGCCCACCACGATGTCCGCCCCCCAGCTCCCCGGGGGCTCGAAGAGCGCCAGGGCGATGGGGTTCACCACCGCGATGAGCAAGGCACCGGCCTGATGGACGCGCTCCGCCGTCTCCCGCAGGCGGGCCGGGGGGAGCACCCGGCCCAGGAAGTCCGGGTAAGGGACGACCAGGGCCGCCGTCTCTGCGTCCAGGCGGGCCTCCAGCGCCTCCAGGAGGGCCAGCGGCTGCCGCAGCTGGGGAAGGGTCCACCCCGTATCCCCCTCGAGGCGCACCTCGAGGTGCTGGACGTAGGTGCGGACCACCGCCCGGTATTCCGGGTGGAGGGTGGGGAAGAGGAGCACCTTGGGCCGCTCCCCCCGGGTGATCCGCAGGGCCATCAGCACCGCCTCGGCGAGGGCGGAGGAACCATCGTAATGGCTGGCGTTGGCCACCTCCATCCCGGTGAGGGCGCAGATCAGGGACTGGAACTCGAACATCGCCTGGAGGGTGCCCTGGCTGACCTCGGGCTGGTAGGGGGTGTAGGCGGTATAGAACTCCCCCCGGCGCAGCAGCTCATCAATGACCGCCGGGATGAAGTGCCGATACGCGCCGGCGCCGAGGAAGCAGGCGTATTGGCCGGTGTGGGCGTTGGCCTCGGCCAGGGCCTCCAGCTCCCAGCGGGCCTCCAGCTCGGTCAGGGGCTCCGGGAGGTTCAACGGGGGGAAGCGGTAGGCTTCGGGCACATCGGCGAAGAGATCCTCGATCCGCTCCACGCCGATGACCCGCAGCATCGCGCGGCGTTCTTCCTCGGTGTGAGGGACGAAGCGCATCGGCGCCTCCTGGGGACGATCATCGCTTTGCTCGAGGATATCTCCCCGCCCGAGGTGTCGGGCATCCCGGGTCTGGGGGAGTGCTTCCTCAATGGGCGCGGGCCTCGCAATGGGCCCGATAGGCCTCGGCGTCCATTAGGGTCTCATACTCCGCTAGGTTGCTGGGCCGGAATCGGATCAGCCAGGCCCGCCCGTAGGGATCCTGGTTTACCCACTCCGGGTTGTCCGCCAGATCGGTGTTCACCGCCGTGATCGTCCCGCTCATCGGCATGTAAAGGTCGGCTGCCGCCTTCACCGACTCGATGGCCCCGAAGACTTGCCCCTTCTGGAACGTGCGGCCCACCGGGGGAAGTTCCACATACACCACATCCGAGAGCTGGCTCTGGGCGTAATCGGTGATGCCGCACACCGCCTCCTCGCCTTCCAGGCGGACCCACTCATCGGTCTCGGTGTAGCGCAGATCCGGGGGGATGTTCATCGCGGCCTCCCGCAGCGATGGATCCAGTCCTATTCTAAGCGGACCGCCATCGAGGGGCAATCGCCATCGGTTTCCAAAGGCCTTGTGGAAACGCCCCTCAACGGAGAGGGGACGGGGGCTTCCGCGCGTAAGCCGTGAACAGATCCCCCAGGTTGATATACACCGCCCGTCCCTCCAGGCGGGCCTGTCGGACCAGCCAGACCAGGAGGGCGCCCAGGCGTGGGAAGAGGGCCTGGACCCGGGTGGCGAGGTATCCCAGGCGCAGGTATCGGCCCTCCGCGGCGGCCCGAACGACCTGGAACCCAGCCCGCTCGAGCATGCGACGAAGCGTGCGCCGGGAGAAGTAATAGAGGTGCATCTCCATCAGCCATGGCCACCGCGCGCCCAGGAGCCGGGCGAAGGGGCTCTCGATGTCCATCGTATGGATCACCACCCAGCCGCCGGGCTTAAGGATCCGATGCACCTCGCGGAGCTCCCCCATGGGATCGCTCAGGTGCTCGATGACATCCCACATGGTGACCACATCGAACCAGGCGTCGGGGAAGGCCGCCTCGCGGAGCGTGCCCTCGACCACCCGGAGCCCCTTGGCGCGGGCGATCTCGACGGCCCAGCGGGAGGGCTCCACCCCCCACGCCTCCCAGCCGTGCGCCCCGGCGATCTCCAGGAACACCCCGATGTGGCAGCCGACGTCGAGCAGGCGGCGGCCCTGCCCCGGCCCGGCCAGCGCCTCGATCGGCCGGAGGTGCCGCTCGAAGGTCAGCACCCGCCCCTCCCGCTCCAGCACATACAGGGGATCCTCGACCGCCCGATACGCCTCCGTGATCTCCGCCGCCTCATAGCGGGGGTTGGTGTAGATCAAGCCGCAATCCAGGCACTGGACGATGGGCGGGTGGATCCCGTAGCCGTCGCTGGTGCAGCGGAAATCCGCCGCCCGATCCCCCCGGCGCGAGAGGGTGCTGGGGAACCGCAAACGGGTCCGGGAGGAACCGCAGAGGTTGCAGGCGACGAACTCCATCGCGCGGCCTCCGAAAGCCTGGCGGGGCTTCCCACGCCCGCCGCCTTACGCGGGGGGGAAATCGGCGCCCTTTATCCGCGGCGCGCGGGCTCGATCCAGGGAGAGCCGGAGGACGGTCCACAGGGCCCGTCCGATCTCTCGGCGGGACACCTTGGAGCGCCCGTAGCGGCGATCCTTGAACTGGATCGGGACCTCGGCGATCCGGAAGCCGGCCCGCTGCACCCGGTAGGTGATCTCGATGAGGAACGCATACCCCTCGGCCCGGATGGTCTCCGGGGCGACGGCCTCCAGCACCTGCGGGCGGTAGCAGCGGAAGCCGGCCGTGACATCCCGGGGGGCGAGCCCCAGGAGCGTCCGGGCGAGGCGGTTCGCCCCGCGGCTCAGCAGCCGCCGATGCCATGGGCTATCCACCACCTCCCCTCCGGGAACGTAGCGGGAGCCGATAACCATATCCGCCTCCCGGCTTCGCTCGATCAGGGCCGGCACGTGCGCCGGGTCGTGGGAGAAATCGGCGTCCATCGTCAGGATGCGCTCGTAGCCGCGGGCCAGCCCGAACCGGAACCCGGCCACGTAGGCGGTCCCCAGCCCCAGCTTGGCCGGCCGGTGGATCCCATGGACCCGCGGATCCCGGTCGGCCATCGCCTTCACCAGTTCCCCCGTCCCATCGGGCGAGTGATCGTCCACCACCACCACCTCGATGGGGAGGGGGAGGCTCAGCAGCGCCTTGACCAGCGCCTCGATGTTCTCCCGTTCATTGTAGGTTGGGATTACCACCAGGCAGCGCATGGGGATCGCCGATCCGTTTGGTTGTCCATCGCTTCGGAAACCCCAGCCTCCGATAGGCTCCGCTCGAGGCCATCCGAAACCCCGCGGGCTCATCCCTCGCGCGTCGCGATGAAAATTCCTCGGCGCTTGCGGACCGCGAGGCCCTCGGGGCGCTGGAGGAGCACCTCCCTGGCCTCCGGCCCCGCCTGCGCGGCCCAAGCCATGGCCCGGGCCGCCGCCGGGCTGTCCGGGGGGACGGGGAACCACCACTGCGCCCAGGGCAGGACCTCCTCGACCACTTCGATCCCGATCCCCCGCAGACCCGCCCGTCGGATCCGCTCTTCCCACCCCTCCAGATCGAAGGCCCACTGGTGGGAGGGGTCCCGGATCCTCTCCAGCTCGTTCAGAAACCGCGCGGCGTCGGGGTCGGCAGGAGCGATCATATCCACGATGCCGAGCCGTCCGCCAGGGGCCAGAACCCGGCGCATCTCGGCCAGGGCTTGGAGAAGGTCGGGGAAATGATGGGCCGCCCGGCGGCATGTGATCCAATCGAAGGAAGCATCCGGGAAAGGCAACGCTTCCGCCGCGCCGATCACGAACCGCGCGTGGGGGAACCCCCGCGCGCGGGCCTGGGCGATGAACTCGGTCCCCATCGCCGGGGTGAGGTCCAGCCCCACCACCTCCTCCACCCAAGGGGCCATCGCGAAGGCCGTGTGCCCGCTGCCCGTAGCGATATCGAGCAGTCGCCCCCGGCCCTGGGGGGCGAGCCACGCCACCAACCGTTGCAGATCCTCGCCGACGCGATGGGAGGGGCTGAGAGTGTAGACGGAGGCGTAACGGGAAAAGAACTCCTGGGCCCGCTTTCTGGGATCCATCGGATCCGCTCCCGGGCGGAGGTCCGCTGAGGATCTATCATACCGCAGATTGCCTCGGCCAGCGCCTGGACCGCTGCGGGGCGCTCGCAAAGGGAGCCCTTGGCCCGCTTCTCCATCGCGGAGGATCCGCTTCGAGTGTGAGTGGACGAGACATCCCCTTCCCGCAGGTCAGGAATGCGATGGCACGGCGTCCCGCTCCCGGATCGGGAGGAGCCAAGGGCGGTGGATTGCCCGCACGAGGGGAGTGCGATAAAATTGAAAAAGGTGCGGAGGGCGTAGCTCAGCGGTTAGAGCGCCTGACTGTGGATCAGGAGGTCGCGGGTTCGATCCCCGTCGCCCTCCCCTGGGCCCCCGTAGCTCAATGGGATAGAGCGCTGGACTTCGGATCCAGTGGTTGCGCGTTCGAGTCGCGCCGGGGGCGCCATGCGGTCGGTGTGGGGAATCCCCCACACTGTTTTTTTATCTGCGGGCTCGCGGCGGCATGCACGCCGCGCTCCCCATCCCCCCGCCGGGATCCCGAAGATGGCCCAGCCGCCCGAACCGGCGCCCGAGGCTTCCCGCCCCCGATGGCTCCGCCCGCTGCTGATCGCTAGCGGGGCGATCCTCGGCTTGGGGGTCGCCTGGCTGTTCTCGCTGGTCTCCGGGATCCCCCTCCCCGCGTGGGAAGCCGCCGCCGCCCTGATCCTGGGGGCCCTGCTGGGGCTCTCCGCCAGCCTCCCCTCCCATTCGCCCACGCGGGGCCCATAAAGAGAAGCTGCCCGCCCGGCCGCGCCCCCGAAGCGCCCTCCGCCCAGCGAGCGCTCAGAGATCTCCAACGGCCGTCCGGTTCCCTTCAATAGATTCCTCGAAATCCCGCGATCCTCGGGCCGCCGACGGCGGCCGCCCTCGAACCCACCCGCGATCCGTGAGCCCGGAGGGGATGAAACCTTCCCCCGGCACGGGCTTCCCCACTTTCAAACCAAATAACGGTGGATCGTGAGAGGTTTTGAGAGGCCGGACGCCGTAAACTGAAGAATGCTATGGCAGCGTTCACGTCCCGTTATCCCGGCTTCTACCGCCTTTCCCTGGCGGAGCGCGCCCGGTGGGTGGCCGAACAGACCGGCCTCACCCCAGAGGAACAGGCCCGGCTGGCCGACGGCGGTCTGACATTAGAAGAAGCAGACCATCTGGTCGAGAACGTGATCGGCCGGTTCGCGCTCCCCTTCGCGGTGGCGGTGAACTTCTTGGTCAACGGCCGCGAGGTCCTGGTCCCGATGGTCATCGAGGAGCCCTCGGTGGTGGCGGGGCTCTCCCACGCGGCCCGGCTGGCCCGGGCCGGCGGGGGGTTCTCGGCCGGCAGCGAGGAGCCCATCATGCGGGGTCAGATCCAGGTGGTGGACCTCCCGGACCTGCGGGCGGCGGCCCAGGCGGTGGAAGACCATGTGGAGGCTATCCGCCGGGTAGCGGAGGCCGCCACGCCCTCGATCGTCGCCCGGGGCGGCGGGTTCCGGGGGCTGGAGGTCATCCCGTTCCCGGACACCCCGGCCGGGCCGATGCTGGTCATTCATTTGTTCTATGATGTTCGGGACGCGATGGGGGCCAACGCGGTGAACACGGTTTGCGAGGCCGTCGCCCCCCTGATCGCCGGGATCACGGGCGGCCGGGTGGTCCTGCGCATCCTCTCCAACCTGGCGGACCGCCGGCGGGCCTGGGCCGAGGTCCGGATCCCCCCTGAAGCCCTGGGGACACCGGAGTGCCCGGGCGATCGGGTGGTCCAGGGGATCCTGGAGGCCCAGGCGCTGGCTGAGGTGGATCCCTACCGGGCGGCCACGCATAACAAGGGGATCATGAACGGCATCGACGCGGTGGCCCTGGCCACCGGCAACGACTGGCGGGCCATCGAGGCCGGCGCCCACGCTTACGCCGCCCGGGAGGGCCGCTATCGTCCGCTGACCCGTTGGTGGCGGGAGGAAAGCGGGGCCCTGTGCGGCCGGATCGAGCTGCCGCTGGCCGTCGGGATCGTGGGGGGGACCACCCAGGCCCATCCGCTGGCCCGGGTGGCGCTGAAGATCCTGGGGGTCTCCACCGCCCGGGAGCTGGCCGAGATCATGGCCGCGGTCGGCCTGGCGCAGAACCTGGCTGCCCTGCGGGCCCTGGCCACCGAGGGGATCCAGCGGGGGCATATGGCGCTGCACGCCCGCCAGATCGCCATGGCGGCGGGGGCTGTAGGGGAGGAGATCGACCGGATCGCGGAGCGGCTCGTGGCGGAGCGGACCATCCGCCTGGCCCGCGCCCGGGAGCTGCTCCAGGCGCTGCGCTCGTCGCCGTCCGAGGCGCCGCGCCCCTGAGCGGCCGAGGGGACGCGCATCCGACGGCGCGAAAGGGATCCATCCGCTTCCCTTCGCGAGGAAGAAGATGCCGTATCGCGTGGCCCTGGAACGGGGCGTCGAGGGCCGGCACATCGCCTGGGTCCTGGATTACCCCGGATGCTTCGCCTCCGGATACACCGAGCCGGACGTCCTCGCCCGGATCCCGGAGGCGATCCGGGAATACTTCGCCTGGCTGGGCGCCCATGGGATCCCTGCGACCGGGCCCGGGATCCCCGAGGATTTCCGGGTGGTGGAGATCTTCGAGGTCTATACGATCAACGAGCGTTTCGAGCGGGGCGGCTCCCGGGAGGTGCGCGCCTGGTTCCTGGACGACTGGCGGCCGCTGACCGAGGAGGAGGTGGAGTTCGGCCTGCAGGTGCTTGCCGCCTCTCGGGCGGACCTGCGGGCGGCGGTCGAGGGTCTACCGGATCCCGTTCTGGATACGGTGCTGCCGGGCCAGCGGTGGTCCATGCGCGGGGTGTTGCGCCACATCGCCCAGGGGGAACATGGGTATCTCCGCCGCCTGGGGCGCGAGATGGGCGATCCGCCCGTGGAGGTGTTGGCGCACCTCGAAGGGGCGCGTCGCGCGCTGGAGCAGGCCCTGCGCGAGTGGGTGGGCCGGTCGGTGGTGGTCGGCGTGGAGGGGGAATTTTGGTCCCCCCGCAAGGTGCTGCGGCGGGCAGCCTGGCACGAGCGCGACCACGTGGCCCACCTCCGCCAGATGCGCCGGGCGCTGGGCTGGGGAGGGTGAGGATCCCATTGAGAAACGTTAAGGGAGGGGAGCCGGATGCGCGAGAACGGCCATCGGATCATGAAGCCGGCCCGGCCGGTGGGGATCGTGGGGTATGGGGCCTACGTTCCCCGCTATCGCCTGCCGGGGTCGGAGATCTCCCGCCTGTGGACGGGAGGGACGGAGCCGCCGCCGGTGCAGGAGAAGGCAGTGCCGGGGCCCGACGAGGACGTGGTGACCATGTCCATCGAGGCCGCGCGGAACGCCCTGGCCCGGGCGGGGATCGCCCCAAGCCGCCTGCGGGCGGTGTGGGTGGGCAGCGAGTCCCACCCCTATGCCGTGAAGCCCAGCGCCACCATCGTCGCCGAGGCCATCGGCGCAACCCCCTTCGTCCAGGCCGGCGACTGGGAGTTCGCCTGCAAGGCCGGCACGGAGGCCATGCAGGCGGCCATCGGCTTGGTGGGCTCCGGCATGGCGGATTACGCCATGGCCATTGGGATGGACACCGCCCAGGGGCGGCCGGGCGATGCCCTGGAATACACCACCGGGGCCGGGGGGGCCGCCTTCATCCTTGGCCCGGCCGAGGAGAGCCTCGCGGTCCTGGAGGGCTCGCTCTCCTATGTCACAGACACCCCGGACTTCTGGCGCCGGGCCCACGCGCGCTATCCGGAGCACGGCAGCCGCTTCACCGGGGAGCCGGCCTATTTCCACCATATCGTGGAGGCCGCGCGGCGGCTGATGGAGGCCCTGGGGGCGCGCCCGGAGGATTACGCCTACGCCGTCTTCCACCAGCCCAACAGCAAGTTCCCCCGGAAAGCGGCGGGGATGCTCGGGTTCCGGCCGGAGCAGATCCAGGCCGGGCTGCTGGTGGACGTGATCGGCAACACCTATGCCGGGTCCTGCCTCATCGGGCTGGCCGCGATCCTAGACGAAGCCCGTCCGGGCGATCGCATCCTGGCCGTCTCCTTCGGCTCCGGCGCCGGGTCCGACGCCTTCTCCTTCCGGGTGACCGAGGCGATCGAGGCACGTCGGGATCGGGCGCCGCGGACCTGGGACTACATCGCCCGGCGGGTGGTCATTGATTACGCCACCTATGCCCGCTATCGGAAGAAGATCGTCATGGACACCGAGGGGTGAGGAGGGGCGGATGCGGGAGGTCGCCATCATCGGCATCGGCCAGACCCCAGTGGGGGAGCACTGGGACAAGGGATTGCGGGAACTGGCGTTGGAGGCGCTGGAGGCCGCCCTGCGGGATGCAGGGGTGGAGCGGCTGGACGCTCTCTTCGTGGGGAACATGCTCTCCGGGCCGATCGAGGCCCAGGAGCACCTGGGGGCGCTGGTGGCCGACTTCGCCGGGATGCACGGGGTGGAGGCCGTCAAGATCGAGGCGGCGTGCGCCTCCGGCGCCGCGGCGCTGCGCATCGGCTACGCCATGGTCGCCGGCGGGCTGGCCGACCGGGTGGCCGTGGTGGGGGTGGAGAAGATGACCGACGCCTCGGGGGAGGCCATCACTGCCGCCCTGGCGGCCGCCGCCGACGCCGAATACGAGGCAGTCCACGGGATGACCTTCACCGCCCTCAATGCCCTGCTGATGCGCCGCTACATGCACGAATACGGTTACCGTCGGGAGGACTTCGCGCCCTTCTCGATCAACGCCCATCGCAACGCCGTCCACAACCCCTATGCGATGCTGCGTTTCCCCATCACGGCGGAGGCCTTCGCCTCGGCCCGCGTGATCGCCGATCCGATCACCCTGTTGGACGCCTCGCCGGTTTGCGACGGGGCGGCGGCCGTGATCCTGTGCCCGGCGGACCAGGCGCGGGCGTTCCAGGAGCGTCCGGTGCGCATCCGGGCTTCGGCGGTGGCCACCGACACGGTGGCCTTGCACGATCGGCGGGATCCGCTGTGGCTGGAGGCGGTGGCCCTCTCGGCCTACCGGGCCTTCCAGCAGGCGGGGGTCCGCCCGGAGGACATTGATTTCTTCGAGCTGCACGACGCCTTCACGATCATGGCGGCCCTCTCCCTCGAGGCCAGCGGCTTCGCGCCGCGGGGTCGGGGGGTGGCCCTGGCGCTGGAGGGGGCGATCTTCTTAGACGGCCGGCTCCCCATCGCGACGATGGGGGGCTTGAAGGCGCGCGGCCACCCGGTCGGCGCGACCGGGATCTACCAGGTGGTGGAGGCCGTCCTGCAGCTGCGCGGGCAGGCGGGGCCGAACCAGGTGCCGCACGCCCGCCTGGGGATGACCCAGAACATCGGGGGGACCGGGGCCACGGTGATCACACACATCCTGGAGGCGATGGGGGATTAAGGCCGCGAGGGGAACGAACCTGGCCTTGCATGCTCCGAAATGGAGCGATGCGGAGGTGCAGGGCCGTTTCTTCCAAATAGATATCCGCTGTTTCGGTGAGGAACGTTCCACGAGACTGATCGCAGGAGGCGGAGGATGCATCCGGCACGCGCATGGCGAGGGCGAGCGCAACGCTATCGGCTGGAAGGGGAGCAGTGCGAGGGGTGCGGGGCTCGCCTGTTCCCGCCCCGGGACATCTGCCCGGAGTGCCGACGGCCGGCGCGCACCCCTTATCCGCTCTCCGGCCGCGGCGAGGTGTATTCTTACACGGTGGTTTATGAGCCCCCGGCTGGCTATGAGGAGCAAGCCCCTTACATCGTGGCGCTCGTCAAACTGGAGGAGGGCCCGCTGATCTCGGCCATGCTCACCGACGTGGGGCCGGAGGAGGTTTACATCGGGATGCCGGTGGAGATGGTCACTCGCGTCCTCCACCGGCAGGGCGAGCACGGGGTGATCGCCTACGGCTATAAGTTCCGCCCGGTCCTCCGCCGCGCGGTGATGGCGCCCGCCCAGCCCGCCTCAGTGGTCGCCTAAACCGGGCCGCCTCGGAGGTTCAACGGCCGGCGGCCTGCCGGTGGGTCTGAAGGATCCCCATCCGCACCCGCAGGCCGCCCGCTATTTGCTTGGCGGTGAGCGTTTCCGCTCCGGTTTCGTCGCCGTTTGTTTCAACGGCGACACTCTCCTTTCTGTTTCCTCGACCGAGTGCTTGTAGACCGGGCCCTGGGGCCTGTTCCGCGCAGGACCTTGGGTATCGGCCACATCCTCGGAGGACCCCACAGGCTACTTCGATCAAGGATCAACGGCTCTGCTGCCGAATCATCTTGCCGTCATGACTCCTCATGGATAAAATCCGGTTGAGGAGGCCGTGATGGCGTTCACGGTTCGGGATTTCGAGAGCCTGGTTCGCCTGCTGGACCGTCATCCGGAGTGGCTGGAGGCGCTGCGCCAGCGCCTGCTGACCCGGGAGCTGCTGCGGGCGCCTGAGACCTTGCGGGAGATCGAGGGGACCCTGCGGGCGCTGGCCGAGGCCCAGCGGCGGCATTATGAGGAGTTCCTCGCCCACCGGGCGGAGACGGATCGGCGGCTGGCGGCGCTGCAGGAGGAGGTGGCGGCGGCGCGGGCGGAGGCGGATCGTCGCTTCGCCGAGCTGGCCGAAGCCCAGCGGCGCACCGAGGAGCGCGTGGAGCAGCTGGCCGAGGCCCAGCGGCGCACGCAGGAGGAGATCCGGAGCCTGGCCCAAGCCCAGCGGACGATGCAGGACACGCTGGATGACTTCCATCAGGCCCTCCAGGCGATGCAAGGCACCATGGATCGCTTCAATCAGACCCTGCGGGCGATGCAGAGCACCCTGGATCGCTTCGGCCCCGCGGTGGAGGAGCGGGTGGCGCAGGCCCTGCGCGCCTGGGTGGAGGGGCAGGGGGGCACGCTGTTAGGGGTCATCGCGTCCATCGCCCTGGACGGCATCGGGGAGGTGGATGGGGCGGTGCCGGTGCGGTTCCCGGATGGGCGGGAGGGATGGGTCCTGGTGTCGGCGAAGGCGAAGGCGTGGCCGCGGACGATCCGGGAGTTCGTGGAGGGGATCTTGCAGAACCCCCAGGCGCGGGCGGGGTTGCGGGCGGCGGGGGTGGGGGAGAGGGTGTGGCCGGTGGTGTTCGCGATGGCGACGGATCAGCGGGCGCCGGGGGCGGCCCAGGAGGCGGGGGTGGGCTTGTTGTTGGGCGGGCAGGGGATGGTGGTGCCGCCCCTCCTGTGGTCCCTGGAGGAGGGCGCCCCGTTGGGCCGGTGAGGAGCCAGCGAAAAGAACGAGGAGAGCCTCCCTGTGGTGGAGACGCTGGTGGCTGCTCTCGTGCTGTTGGGGATCACGGCGCTCGTCCTCGGATACGTGCTGCAACCCCTTTGGGCGGCCCGCGCGGACGATGGCGCCGGGGGTCGGGAAGCCCTTCAGGCCCAGTATGAGCGGATCGTGAGCCTGCTGCAGGACCTGGAGACCGATCGGCACACCGGGAAGGTCCTGGAGGAGGATGATCGAGAGCTGCGCCGGCGCTATCTGGAAGAGGGCACGGCGTTGCTGCGGGCATTGCAAGAGGGGAAGGAGGACCTCGATTGGGAGTCCCAGGTGGAGGCGGCCGTCTGGGCCCGCCGCGCCCAGATCCGGAGGATGCATGGATGAGCCGCGTTCGGCGCCATGGGTGGGCCCTCGGGCTCGCCCTATGGCTCCTGACCGGGTGCTCGCTGACCCTGGCGGCTCCGCCCCCCGCGGGCGAGATCCCCTTTCGAACCCGGCCGGAGCCCACCCCGACGCCCACGCTTCCCCCGGTCGAAGCCCGGCCGCCGTCCCAGCCGGTGGCCACCGCCACGATCGCAGGCGAGGTCCGCAACGGGACGCTCCAGGCGCCGGCCGCCGGCGTGACCATCACCCTTTACGCCCTGATGGACGCCTCGCCCGTCTTCTCGCAGACCGCCCGGACCCAGGCCGATGGGACCTTCCGGTTAGAGGGGGTGCCGGTGTATCCGGGGGCGGTATACCTTCCCACGGCGGAATGGCAAGGGGTGGTCTACCCCGCTGTCCATCCGCTGACGCTGACCGCCAGCTCAGCGGTCACGGTCTCCCTGACGGTCTTCGAGCGGGCGGCAGATCCGAGCGGGATCCACGTGGATCAGGTCCACTGGATCCTGCAGCCGCTGGGGGATCGCCTCCTGGTGACCGAAGTGTGGGTGTATTCGAACCGCGGGGCGACCACCTATGGGGGAGCGGATCAGCCCGGGCTGATCTTCTTCCTCCCCCCGGGCGCGGCGAACCTCCAGCTCCCCGGGGAGGAGGTGGGCGCTCGCTACCGTCTGGAAGAGGACCGGCTGATCGACACCGCGCCGATCCCGCCGGGGGTGGGTTACCAAGCGGCCTTCGGCTATGAGCTCCCCCTGGCCCGGGCGTGGACGCTGAGGCTGCGTTCGATCTACCCGGTGGCGCGGTGGAGCCTCCTGATCGCGGGCGGGGCCCTGGAGGCCGCGGGCGTCGGGGTGCGGGATCTCGGGACGCGCCCCTTAGGCAATACGCCCTATCGCCTTTACGACGTGGTCCCGCCCCCGCCTGGCGGGACCACGGAGGTGGCCCTGCGACCCCGATCCGCGGGCCTCCGCTGGCTGCCCCTGGCGGGGATCCTGGGCGGGGCGGGCCTGGCGATCGGCCTCCTCGTGTTCCGCGGCCGCCGGAGGATGGACCTCATTGGCGAGATCGCCCGGCTGGACGAGGCGTATACGGCGGGGGCGGTGGACGAGGCCACCTATCGCCGCCGGCGGGCCGCCCTGAAGGCCCAGGCGATCCGTCAGTGGCGGGCCGGGCGCCCTCCGTCCGGATCCCCGTGAGGGGCGGCCGGGAATCCACGGGCGGATACGTATCGCGAACGAACGATCCCGATCAGGGGCGCCGACGAACGAATGAGGCCGTTGCCGGTTCTGCGGTTGGAAAGGGTTTCGAAGGCGTTCGGTCCGCGATGGGCCCTGCGGGACATCTCTTTGGAGGTGCGGCCCGGGGAGGTGGTAGCTCTCATGGGGCCGAACGGGGCCGGCAAAAGCACCTTGCTCCGGGTGGCCGCCGCGCTCCTCCGGCCAACGTCCGGTCAGGTCTGGGTGGGGGATCGCCGTTGGCCCCCGGACGGAGCCGGCGTCCGGTCGCAGGTGACCCTGCTGGCCCACCAGCCCTGGATCTATCCGGATCTCACCGCCGAGGAGAACCTTCGCTTCTTCCAGCGCCTCTACGGCTGGCCGGAGGATCCGGAGGCCCTGGCGGCGGCCCTCCAGCGGATGGGCCTGGCCGACCGCGCCCGGGATCCGGCGCGCGGCTTCTCGCGGGGGATGGTGCAGCGGCTGGCCCTGGCCCGCAGCCTCCTCTCGCCCGCCCCCCTCCTGCTCCTGGACGAGCCCTTCACCGGCCTGGACGTCGTCGGGCTGGACCAGGCGCGGGAGGCGCTTCGGGAGCTGGCGGATCGGGGGCGCGCGGTGGTGGTGGCGCTGCACGATCCGGCGACGGCGGACTTCGCCCACCGGGTGGTGGTGCTCGTGGGCGGCCGCATGGTGGCCGAGGGCGCCCCGGAGGCCCTGCAGGGGGAGGCGCTCGAGGCGCTGTATCGGGCCGGCGCCGGCTCGCAGGCCCGGGGTAGGGTATGGCCTGGGGCGGCGCCGGTCGGGCCCCGGCCCGCCCGGATCCCCTCCACGGACGCCGGGGGGGGAGCCCCGGCGCTTCTATTTCCCTCCGGCCGCACGGCGGGGGACTCCCTGACGGGGGCGCCCCGGGCGGGCGGGCGCTGGCTCCGCCAGGTGGGGGCGGTGCTGTGGAAGGATCTGCGGATCGAGGGGCGGGCGCGGGAGACGCTGGCGCCCCTGCTGACCCTGGCCGGGCTGAGCCTGTTTCTGTTCGGGGCGGCCTTCGAGCTGCGCCCTGAGTGGGCCCGGTCCTTCGTGCCGGTTTTCCTCTGGATGCTCCTTCTGTTCGCCAGCAGCCTGGGGGTGGGGCGGATGATGGCCGCGGAGATCGACCGGGGGACATGGGAGGGGCTGTTGATGGCGCCGGGGGATCGGGGTTTGCTCTTCGGGGGCAAGGCCCTCGTCCACGGGCTGCTGCTGGGGCTGGTCGTCGCCCTCTCCTTGGTTGCCATCGGGGTGTTCTTCAACCTCTCCCTCTGGGATCCCCGCATCCTCCTGCTCTTGGCCCTCGGGGCGGCCGGGCTGGCCGGGGTGACCACCATGCTGGCGGCGATGGCGATGGCCACCCGGGCCCGCGAGCTGCTGCTGCCGATCCTCCTGTTCCCGGTGGCGGCCCCGCTGCTGATCGCGGGGATCCAGGGCACCCGAGCCGTCCTGGAGCTGGATCCCACGGGGTGGGGGACGTGGGCGCAGATCCTGGTCGCCTATGATCTCCTGCTGTTCACGGTCACGGGTCTGGCCTTCGAGGAAGCGGTCGGCGCGTAGGGGGAAGGCTGACGGCCGCGCGCCGGGCGGATCGAGCGGCGCGGACGCCGCCCCTCGATCGCCCTCCGGATCCCTTCAGGGGGGAATGGACACAGCGCCCGCGGGCCCCTGGGTGGGTCCCGGCCGGGGGTGCGCATTCTGGAATGGGAGGTCTCCATGCGGACGTGGGAACGGATCTGGATCGGGGCCACCATCGCCCTGATGGCTCTGGCGACCCTGGCGGTCTTCCTCTACGCGCCGCGCGAGGCGAAGATGGGCGACGTGCAGCGCATCTTCTACTTCCACGTCGGCACCGCCTGGTCCGGCTTCCTCGCCTTCGCGGTGGCCCTCGTCGGGGCGGTCGCTTATCTGCGGACGCGATCGCCGCGCTGGGATCAGCTCAGCCACGCGGCCGTGGAGGTCGGCCTGGTATTATTGACCATGGCGATCGCCGCCGGCTCCCTCTGGGCGCGGCCGGTCTGGAACACGTGGTGGACGTGGGATCCGCGGCTGACCACCACGGCGATCACGTGGGTGGTGTATCTGGCGTATCTGCTCCTGCGGGGTGCGGTGGAGAACCCGGAGGTCCGCGCCCGGTTCGCGGCGGTGTATGCCATGGTGGCCTTCGTGACCGTGCCCGTCACGTATCTCTCGGCCCGGCTGCTGCGCACCATCCACCCCGTGGTGCTCGGCCCGAGCGTCTCCTCCGAGGCCCAGGGGCAGTTCGGCCTGACGCCGCGCATGGCACACACCATGGTCCTCAGCGTGGTGGCCTGGACGTTGCTCTTCAGCGTGCTCCTCTGGATGCGCTACCGCATCCAGCGGGCCCAGGAGACGTTGGAGGCGATGGAAGCCGCGGGGGAATGAGGGCGGGAGGGCCATCGGGCCTGACCAACCGTGCAGGATCCTGGGAACCGGAGCGATGGCGATGGGATATCTGGTGGCAGCTTACCTGATGTTCTGGGGGGTGACGTTCCTGTATCTCCTCTCCCTCCTGCGCCGGCAGCGGGCGCTGGAGGAGCGGCTCGCCCGGATGCAGGCGCGGCTGGACCCTGCGCATCGGGAGGGAGGCGATGGGTTCGAATGAGGGGATCACGCCGGCCCTCCGCTGGCGCGCCTTCTCCCACGCCCTGGCCTTCGTGCTGGGGTTCTCCTTCGTGTTCGTCTTCGCCTGGGGCGGGGCGGCGACGCTCCTCGGCCAGCTTTTCTTCAACGGGCGGGACCTCCTGGCGGCCATCGGGGGGACGGTGGTGTTCTTGATGGGCCTGACGATCCTGGGGGTGCGGGTGCCCCTGATCACCCCCTGGGTCCTCTCCGAGTGGCGCCTGCATCCCCGCGGGATCGGCTCCGCAGGCCACCTCACCTCCGGGCTGATGGGCGTCTTCTTCGCCGCGGGGTGGACCCCGTGCATTGGCCCCACGCTGGGGGCGATCCTCACCCTGACGTTCCAGCAGGAGACGGCGGGCCAGGCCCTGGGGCTGCTGGCGGCCTACGCCGCCGGCCTGGGGGTTCCCTTCCTGGCGCTGGGGCTGCTGCTCGATCGGGCCCTGGCGGGCCTGGGATGGGTGCGCCGGCATCTGCCGGCCTTTCACACCGCCACCGGGGCCTTCCTGCTTGGGGTCAGCGGGATGGTGCTGTTGGATGTGCTGCCACGTCTCCTCCCGGTCCCGAACCCGCCGCTTTGGATCCCCACCTTCACGAACCTGCGGATCTGGGCAGCCCAGCTGGGCCTGTTCCTGGACGTGGGGCCGGGGGCCGGCCTGGGCTACCCGGTGGCCTTCCTCGCCGGCCTGCTTTCCTTTTTCTCGCCGTGCGTCCTCCCCTTGGTCCCCGCCTACCTGGGCTATCTCAGCGGCCGCAGCCTGGGAGGGGCCCATGCGTGAATGGACCGTGGGGCTGCTAACGGTCCTCGCCGTCGCGTGCCAGGGGCTTCCGGGGGGAAGCCCGGCGTCCTCGTCGGTCACCCCGGTCCGGGGGCTGACCGTGGGGATCCCGGCCCCGGACTTCACGCTGGAGCGGCTGGACGGGGGGGCGGTGCGGCTGCGGGATCTGCGGGGGAAGGCGGTGCTGCTGAACTTCTGGGCCACGTGGTGCGGGCCGTGCCGGGAGGAGATGCCGCTGCTGGCCGAGATCTACCGCGCGTATCATCCCCAGGGCCTGGAGGTCCTGGGGGTGAACCTCACCGCTCAGGACGATCTCGCGGAGGTGCGGCGGTTCGTCGAGGCCTTCGACCTGCCGTTCCCCATCCTGTTGGACCACAATGGGCGGGTGGAACGGGCGTACGCCCTCTTCGGGGTCCCCACCACGGTCTTCATCAACCGGGAGGGGATCATCCAGCGGGTGGTCGTGGGGGCCCTGAAGAGCCGCGAGGATGTGGAGGGAACCCTCCGGTTGCTCCTCAGCCCATAAGGGACGCGTGGCCCCCGGCTTTCCCGGAGCCGCTCGAATGGGAAGCGTTCCGCACTTGAAGGAAGACGCAAGCCGGGTGGAGATCTTCGCGACCGCAACCAGCCGGATCGGAGCGCGCCCGATGGGGACGTTGATCACACTGCACGATGGGCTCAGCCGGACCATCCTGTTCTTCACCCTGGTGTGCGCGCTGTGGGGGTTCTGGCGCGCCCTGCGCGGGGAGGGCGTCCAGGGGGATTTCTGGGGGGCGCTCTGGATCCTGGAAGGGGTGATCCTCCTCCAGGGGCTCCTGGGCCTGGGGATGGTGCTGATAGGGCTCTGGCCCGCCCGTGGTGGCCTGCACTTCCTGTATGGGATCGTCCTGGCCTTGGCCCTTCCCATGGTTTACGCCTACACCCGCGGCCGCGACGGGCATTGGGAGCAGCTGCTGTATAGCATCACCTTGACGATCATGGTCGGCCTGACCCTGCGGGCGATGGCCACCGGCGGGTGAGCGCCTTCGTCCCGGGGGAAGGAGGGGAAGGGGATGGCGAAGCCCCCGTGTGTCCTGGTGGTGGATGATTCCGTAGATATGTTGCAGACCCTGAGCGATATCCTCGGGGTGGCGGGGTATGCCGTGCGCACCGCCCCCAGCGCCGAGCGGGCGCTGCAGATCCTCGAGGGCGCGGCGGTGGATCTGGTGATCACCGACCTCCGGATGGGCGGGATAGGCGGGATGGCCTTCCTCCGCCGCCTCCGGGAATCCCGGCCGAACCTGCCGGTCATCGCCCTCAGCGGCTTTGCGGACGCCGCGACGGTGACCCAGGCCTTCCGGGAGGGCGCGGTGGACTTCATCGCCAAGCCCTTCACCGCCGAGGAAGTGCTGCAAGCGGTGGCGCGGGCCCTCGCCCATCGCGGGGCGCCCGACACCCCTGCCGCGGCGGAGGCCTCCCCCGCCGGCTCCCCGCCGGCGCCCGCCCAGCTCCCGCAGGCGGACGAGGTCCTGCGGGCGCTGCAGGGCCGGCTGGGGGCGGAGCTGGCGTTGCTGGCGGGGCCGGGCGGCGAGCGGCTGGCGGCCCAGGGCTTCATGGCGGAGCCGGTGGCCCAGGCGGTGGCCCGGGGGATCGCGCAGATCGGGGCGCTCCTGGAGCCGCTGGCGGCCGCCCTGGGCGAGCCGGCCTTCGCTGTCCACGCCTGGGAGGGCGAGCGGCGCGCCCTTTACGCCGTCCGCCTGGGGGATGGGCGCTTCCTCGTCGTCGTGGTCCCCCGGACGGTGAAGCCGGGCCTGGTCTGGCTGGAGCTCCGGGAGGCCGTCTCCCGGCTGTCGGCGTGGGAGGCGGGGCCGCCGGAGGCACCTCCCCCAT
>FWWL01005839.1_pt1 | contig 18532 bp, 16 predicted proteins | sample 2228331 | NCBI WGS metagenome assembly FWWL01 (sample SAMEA103939775, study PRJEB20133) | metagenome
AGGATAATTTTGCTCTTTTATATTATCATAAGGTGAATAGCTTTTTATACAATAATAAAATTCTTGAATTTCAGGATTCCCCCATTCATCATATTCTAAAACTGTTAAAGGAAGTGAAGCATCAAACATAGTATTTAAAACATCTACAAATGGAACATTTGCAATTGCAACCTTAAATAATTCAGGTTTTTCATTTATAACACCACCAACAAGAATTCCACCAGCACTTTCTCCTTCTACAATGATTTTACCTTTGGATGTATATTTACTTTTAATAAGAAATTTACAAGCATTTATAAAATCAAAAATTGTATTCTTCTTGTTCAAAAGCTTTCCTTCCTCATACCATTTATCACCCTTTTCGCCTCCACCTCTTACATGAATTATTGCATATACAACACCTCTATCTAATAAGCTAATTATAGGAACTCTAAAAAATGGAAAGAATGAATTTCCATATGCACCATACCCATATGCCCAAAGAACATTATTTCCATCCTTTTTAAATAAATCCTTTTTATATACGATTGTAATAGGAATATCACCTGCAAATAATCTTTCCATTTTATAAAGCTCCTTACTGAAATTATTAATTTTTTCCTGCTTTCTTAAAATTAAGATTTTATTTTCTAGATCAAAATCATAGATCGTTTTTGGTTGAATCGTACTTTCATATTTAATCCTTAAAAATTTCGTATCAAATTCGTAATTATTTAAAAAATTTACATTATATGCAGGTTCTGGAAATTCTATAAAAAATTTTTCATTCTTATCTATTCTAAAAATCTCAACCTTCAAAATTGCATTATCACAATCAAGAACTAATAACGAAATAAAATCCTTAAACATTTCAAATGTTTCAATTTTTACATTTTCTCTTGGTGCTATAACTTCCTCTAAATTATTTTCATTTACTTTTGTCCTATAAATACCAAAGTTCTTGTGAAACTCATTTGTCAAAACATAAAAATATCCATCATTATGTTCTAAAAAATATCTTACATTTTTTCTCCTTTCCCTAAACAATGCTAAATTAAAATTTCTATCTAAATAATAAATTTCCGTAGTGTCGATTGAATGAAGGAAAATAAATAAGTAATTCTCGTCTTTCGATTTATATAAGTCTACATTAAATGGCTCATCCTTTTCAATAAAAATTTCTTTAATTTCAAATGTGTAAGGATTTAGCATCATAACTTTATATGATCTTAATGTATCTTCTGTTGTTATTGTAAAAAATAAATGTTTATTGAAAAATTCAATTGAATAAAATGTTCTATCAGTTATAAATTGAATTCTATTATCCCTTAAATCCTTTAAATATAATCTAAAATTTTCACTTCCATCAACATCACATCCAAGTGCAATAAATTCAGCATCTTTCTCAATTGCAAGACCTGATAATGAGAAATAATTGAAATCCTTTGCAATTTCATTTAAATCCAAAATAATCTCACTATCTTTACCATCACTTCTATAATAAACTTTATAAGGTTTGTCTCTGAATGTTTTGTAAAAGTAGAAGTAGTTTCCATATTTGAATGGATATGAGCTATCCTCATCTTCAATCCTGCTCAAAAATTCATTATATAACTCATCTTCAATTTCCTTGAAATTTCTTGAAATTAAGGATAAATATCTATTCTCTTCCTCTATGTATCTTAATAGACCTGGATCTTCCCTATTTCGCATCCAATAGTAATAGTCAATTCTTTCATCACCATGATTTTTTATAACAAATGGAACTTTCTTTGCTTTTGGAGGCTCTATCATATCTCAACAAGAATTTTCCCCTTCTGGATAGTTATACTTCTAACTTCTATATCTTCAATAAATTGGGAAATATCAATTTCTAAGATATTATTTTCTAATTTAATACCCTTTTGAGAAATTTTTGGTAAGAAATGAGAAAATGCTCCTTCAATAGAAAATTGAATTTTTGAACCATTTGTCTTAATAGGATTAATTTTAAATCCAAATGGCATTATTGTATAGCTACCTTTTAAGTTTATAAATCCATTTTCAATTTCTGCTTTTAGGTTATTTACATTTGGCACCTTTACAAACTTTGAAATTAGCTTATTTACAAAATTCTCATCTAGTTCAAGTCGCATAAGGTGAAAATTTTATAGGTTCCTCCTTTAAAATTTTCATATGTTAGTTCTGATACTTTCTCAAATTTATAAAATTGCAGATGAACGTGAAGTTTATAAAGATGATGAGCTTCAAGTTATAGCCTATAAAGAAACGGATATTAAGAAAATTTTTGATGTTGTAGATAAGATAAGTATAACAAGCGATATAAAAAATAGGAGAGAATCCTTTGGTAATATAAATTTAGAATATACACCATCGCTTATAAAAGTTTATCACAAAGGTCAATTTACTGGATGTGCATTTGAAAGGAAGGAAGATTTTAATGCAGTATATTATTCATATAACAATGCTGAAATAATCGTTATAGACAATGCTGTATTTCTATACAATGGCGAGAAATTTGGTTGCTATAATTTACTTGAATATAAAGGTAAAAAACCAATTATTAGTATTGGGATAGCTGAGCATAGCATAAGAATTGATAGAAGTAAGGAAAATTGGACAAAACTTCCTCACTTTGTAGTTTATCTAACTGATAAGAAAGATTATTCTGAGGGTTATAGATACCTATTTCCCATCGGTTTAGCTGACAATACTCTTGAAAAAAGGTATATAACTAAATTCAAAGTTAAGAAGTAGTGGGTATTTTAATAGTTGCATTGCTTGTTTTTATTTCGCTATACTTTAAGTTTTTGAATTCTAATAGAATTTTATACTATCTCTTTGTTTTTGTTTGTATTCTTGCGATTCTTGGTGTTATATCCTACAGTAAGGAACAAAGTCCATATCTAAATCTCTCAGGTATAGTGGGCTATGAAATATCAAAATTTTTAATGACATTCTTTACAAAGTTTTTTAGCCTAGTTATCTTAATTTCAATATTAGCATTTCCAAAAATTCCCAATATATACCTAAAAAAATTTTTTTATTCAATTTTAGCGCTATTTTTAATTCAATTACCATTTAAGTCTCCACATTTTATAGATGAGTTTATTGGATTTTTCAAGTATCCTATCTTTATTATTTTGGGTCTTGTTATTTTGTATGTTAATTTTAGAGAGTTTATTAAATTTCCTAAGAAACCCAAGGAGGAGCTTTTGAACAAAGTTGCACGTATTCAAGATGAGGATGAGAAGGAGGACCATTATCAATTGGTTATTGAAAAGAAGCAGAGTAGTAATTTAGAAGTTAAAGAAGCTGTCAAACCTCAGCTTGTATATAGGAAGGAACTTTTGAATGTATTTAAAGAGGATAAGGATAATGGATTTGATGAATTTGATGACCTTTCTTCTCTTATAGAGGAAAAATTCTTGGAATTTGGAATAAAAGGTAAGGTTGTTAATAAGATGATAGGTCCTGTTATTACTCGGTATGAATTTGAACCTGCTGCTGGCATTAAGCTTTCGCGAATTCAATCACTCTCAGATGACTTAACATTGAGGCTTAAGACAGCAGATGTCAGAATCACACCACCACTCCCAAATAAAGGTTTAATAGGTATTGAAGTTCCTAATAAATATAAGAAGGTTGTATATTTTAAGAAACTTATTGAAAGTGAAGAATTTATAAATTCAAAAAAGCCCTTATTATTTGCACTTGGTGTTGAAGTAGATGGCAAACCTAGATACGAAGATTTGTCAAAAATGCCTCATTTACTTATTGCAGGAACAACAGGCTCTGGAAAGTCCGTATGCATAAATTCCATAATAGCAAGCCTAATTATTAAGAATACACCAAACACATTAAGACTTTTACTTATAGATCCAAAGATGGTAGAGCTTTCATTATATGAAGGAATTCCACATTTATTGATGCCCGTTGTAAAGGATAGGAAGTATGCAGTAAAGGTTCTTAAAATGGCTGTTGCTTGGATGGAGTATAGATATAAATTGCTTGCAAAGGTTGGTGCAAAGAGTCTTGAAAGTTATAATGCTAAGACAAAAGATCATAAACCTTATATTGTTATAATAATAGATGAGTTCGCAGATTTAATTTTGACACAGGGTAAGGAGGTTGAAGGGCCTATTGCAAGACTTGCTCAGATGGCAAGAGCTGTTGGCATACACCTAATAGTTGCAACCCAAAGACCATCAGTTGATGTTATAACAGGGATTATAAAGGCAAACTTTCCTGTTAGAATTGCATTTAAAGTGCCTTCTAAAATTGATTCAAGAGTCATACTTGATATAGTGGGTGCTGAGAAGTTGCTTGGCAAAGGTGATATGCTTTACATTCCGCCAACATCATCTGAACCTGAAAGGCTTCATGGAGCTTATATTTCAGAGGAGGAAATTGTTCACATGGTTCATAAAATTGTAGCAGATTATTTAAGCCAGAAATTTCTAGAAAAATTTTCAAAAACAGATCAAGAGCTAGTGAATAAAATTGTTGAGGGTGGGTTTGTTAGTATATTTTGTAGGGATGATGATATAGCACTTAAAGAAAAGCAAGAGGTAGTGAGCAATTTAATTAGGGAATATCTAAGATTAGAAATCTCAAATGAGCAAATTATTCAGGTAATTGAAGAGATTAGAAGTGAATACTATGAAGCTATTGATGAATTTTTAGCATATTTTGAAGAAGGGGATGAGGAAGATATAGGAGAATTTTCAGGAAACTATGACCCACTAATTAAAGAAGCCATTAAGCTAATAGCAGGTAGGAAAACAACATCTGCAACATTTTTACAAAGAAAACTAAAAATAGGATTTGCTAGAGCAGCGAGAATTATAGACCAGCTTGAAGAACTTGGACTTATCGGACCTGCTGATGGTCCAAAGCCAAGAGAAGTTAGAATAAGTCCTGAAAAGTTAGATGAGATATTAAGGAAAATTTAAATCATATTATATCTTTTAAGGGCATATCTTATGATTCTTTCAAGCATTTCTTCATATTCCAATTCTCTCCATTCACTCATAATCTTTAGTTTGCCATCCCATGACCAACCAGGATTTGGATTTACTTCTAATAGTTTTGGAATACCATCTGCTGAGAATCTAATATCAAACCTCCCATAATCTCTTAAATCGAGCCTACTATAAAGCTTCAATACAATGTCATATAGTTTCTCTTCAAGTTCTTTATCAAGCTCAGCAGGAACATATTTAATTTTCTTATAATAAACTGAATCAAAATCCCATTTAGCTTCATATCCGCAAATTGGTGGCAAATCTTCTGGAAGTTCTGAATAATCAATTTTCAAGATTGGTAGTATTTCATAATCGTATGGTAAATTACCAATAATACCAATACTAATTTCATCACCTGTTAGAAATTCTTCAACAAGAATTGGAATGTTTGGAAATTCCTTCCTTAACTTATTTAAAACTTCCGTAAATTCAACAGGATTGTAAACTACTGAATCTTTGTATATCCCTTCGCTTCCATCTCCGAAATTAGGTTTTAGTATAACAGGGAAGTTTGCTGGAATATTATAAGTTGTATCCTCAGGCATAATTAAGTATTCATCAGGTGTTGGGATGTCAAGTGAATTTGCAATAGCTTTTACAAGTGATTTATCAAAGCACGTCGCTAATGTATGTGGAGGAGAACCGGTATAGGGGATATTTAAAACTTCTAAAAGTGCAGGTATGTGAAGTTCCATTTCAGCATTATTATTATATCCGTCATCGCAAAGGTTAAAAACTAAATCCGTTTTGAGATTTCCAAGCTCATAAAATAATCCTTTGTGGCTTTCTATATAGCTAAATTTATAACCTTCAAGCTTTGATAGAGCTATCTTAAGCTGCTTTATAGCTTCCATTTCATAATCATTATCTGATTTTAAGCTTGTATCACCTAACAGAACATTTATATTGAAAATTTTAACCTTTGGACTTACCTTAATACTTTCTTTTGGAGCAACTGCTGTCAATACTATTCTGTTTTCCATCATTCCCAAATCCATATTCCTTTTAGATTGAGCTATTAAGTTTGTTTGAAATATAATATCTCTAAATCCTGCACTTCTTAAAATCTCTTCAATCTCAGCTTGTGAGTATAATCTTTCAGAATAAATTTGATCAACTATTACTCCTCTTTCTGCATGTATTACAATTTCTCTTGATATAAGAAGCCTTTTGTCGTGCGAAAGTTGTCTTTCCCTTAAAACTACATATTTATCATTTATCCACTCCCAAGTGTATGGTTTATAATGATTCCTTACATAGTTTCCGTCCGCTATATCAAGAATTAAAATACCATATGGTTTTAGAACCCTAAATACTTCCCTTAAAACCTTATAATCATCGGATGCATTTGAGAAATAACCAAAGCTATTTCCAAGTATGAGAACATAATCAAATGTATTATCCTTATAGGGTAAATTTCTTGCATCTCCCTTTCTAAATCTAATTTTAAGACCTTCCTTTTTAGCTTTTTGTTTAGCTTTCCTTATAAGATATTCTGATAAGTCAATACCTTCAATTTCTTTATAACCTCTTTTATAAAATTCAATCGTATGTCTTCCTTGCCCGCATGCCAAATCCAATATCTTATCATCTTTTTTAGGTTTTAGTATTTCAATGAAGATATCAACTTCCTTTTCAGTAAGCTCTTCATCCATTACTACATCTGCATCCGTTTTGAGATATATGGAATCAAATATGTATTTCCACCATTCAGGATTCACAAAATCCTCAAGGGAATATAATCTTCCCTTGAACTTTCTAATTTTTTTCTCTTTCAAAAGCTCTTTCATTTCAAGTGCGAAATTTTAAAGGAATGCATTAAAATTTTCAAGTTGAAAAGAACTTTCTTTCTTTCCCCACCCTGTTATTATAGAGTTGATTATGATTTCTCTGATGATAATGAATACTATCAATTTTATAAAGGTATTCAGGTTAATTCCAAAAATGCTTACAGACAATGGCTTAATGTTTATTTAACTTATCTTAAATACAATATAGATGTTAAGCTGATTCCTACCAAAGAAAACTTACCTGAGCTTACATTTGTAGGGGATAGTGTTTTCTTATTCAATGATAAAGCATTTATTAGCAATTTTAAACATAAAGAAAGACAAAAGGAAGCGGATTATGTTAAAAATTGGGCATATAAAAACAATTTTGAGGTTATAGAACTTCCTAATAATATAACATTCGAAGGAAATGCAGAGGCAATATATTCTCAGAAAAAGAAGGTTATACTAATGGCATGGGGTAAGCGCACAAGTTATGAAATGAAGAATGTGTTGGAAAGATATATAGGCGTTAAGGTTCTTCCCATTGAAACATATAAGTTTCATCTTGATGTTTGCTTATTTCCACTTGATGATATTGTTCTATATGCTGAGGAAACTATTAGTGATAGTTCAGTTGAGCTCTTAAAGGAGTATAAATTTCACTTAATTAAGTTACCTAAGGAATGGTCATTTTACTTTGCCCTTAATAACACATATTATGAGGATGTAGTTTTTGCAAACAATTCAAAAGTAAAGTATGAACTTGAAGAGATATTCACAAGGCTTGGATATAAGGTTGAGTTTTTTGAACTTTCGGAGTTTCACTTGGTAGGTGGAGGTGTTAAGTGCTTAACCTTAGAGCATTATAGATTATGAAAATTGCAGTAATTGGAATGAATGGTAAGATGGGAAGAGAAATTGTAAACATTCTAAAAGAAAATAATTATGAATTTTTTGGTATCAGTAAGGAGGATGACTTTAACATTTATAAAAATGCAGATGTTTTAATAGAATTTACAAATAGGGAAGCTAATATAGAGCACATTAAAGTTGTTCTAAACGAGCCAAGAAAATACATCATTGGAACAACAGGTTTTAGTGAAGAGGACTTGAAAATTATTAAAAAACTATCAGAGAAAACAGCAGTTTTTTTATCATATAATTTCGCATATGGCTTAAATGCTTTATTAAGCTCTATTCCAATGCTCTATAAAAAACTAATAGATTATGATGTTGCACTATATGAAATTCATCATAAATTTAAGAAGGACAGGCCCAGTGGAACTTCAAAGATGATTTTGAATAAATTAAAGGAAGTTCATAATAACTTAAATTTAGATGTGCAAGCTTTTAGGATTGGTGGTATTTTTGGTGAGCATGTTATAATGTTTGCAAATGAAGGTGAAGTTATTGAAATTAAACATAAAGCTTTAAGTAGAAGGGTATTTGCACTTGGAGTATTGAAAGCTATTGAGTTTATTAAGGATAAGGAAGTTGGATTATTTAATATGGAAGATTTAATGAGATAATTATAAAAAAGCCCCCAAAGGGGGCTAATAGAACTATTGCCCTACAATTCTAAGTCCTGAGATTTTTTGCACTTTAAAGTCTATATTTACAGTAGAGCCAACAGAACCACCTGTTTTAGCACTTGCATAATAAGTTTCTCCACCTATCTCGAATTTTAGAGCGTATATACTGTTTGAATTCAATTGGTCATATGTAGATGTTCCAGGATCAGTTACAACTCCATTAAAGGAAGGATCTTCCTTTATATACGATGTTATCTGAAAGCCTGATAATTCATTACATGCACCACCTACTGGCGAGGATAGGTAAAAAATTGGACCATTTGATGAACCTGAAACACAATCAGTATAGTAGTAATATACACTTTGGGGAGCGTCTTGATCGTTTAAGCTTTTTGCTACAAACTTATAATCACTTCCAATCGTTAGACCACTTGGACCAGGTGCACTTCTTTCATAAACTTGAACACTTGATGAAACAGGTGTAGTGCTTCTTGTATTGCTTTCAAATGTATTGTCTCCTACATAACCAATTAGTTTATAGGTTCCCACCTGGCTTGTAGTATGAGTATATGAATTTCCGCTTGTTATACTTTCAACCCTATTGTCATTTAGGGTTATAACTACTGAATCTAAATTACCACTTCCATTCCATGTCCAAGATAGAACCACACCATCACCACTTTGGTTAGCCTGAAGTTCGTTTAGAACAAGGTCACCAGTTGCTTCCTCATCCTTTCCACATGCCCACATCCCAATTGCTGCGATCGTTAAGATAAGGTAAAGTTTTCTCATAGTCTTCCATCTCCTTTTATCTAGATCTTATTGCAGGTTCTATGCTTTTTATTTTATTTTCAACAGTTTTTACTCTACCACTTAAAGAGCTAACTTGCCCCTTTAAATCATCCAAAGATTTCTTCAAATCCGCAATTGCTTTTGAAATTTCCTCTGTTGTCTTTGGTGCTTGCTCAGCAGCTTTCTTTTGCTCTTCTATGTATGCTTCCATCTTCTTTATTCTATCATCAAGGGCGGTTATCTTTTCTTCCAGAGGTTTTGTGATCTCTTCGGGCTTTATTTGTTGACATGCTATCATTGATAGCATTATCAAGGTCATTAGGGTTATCTTTTTCATACCTCTTGCCTCCTTTTAGCAAGTCTTAAAATTTTAAAGCTAAACAATTTTAGGTTTCAATCTCTTCAAATTTCTTAAACTACCTTCTACAAATGGAGGCTTAGCAATCAAAAACTTGTTTGAATTTATAGTAATTTCAGTTCCTTCCTTACTAAATTCCTTTTTAACATAACCTATACCAATACCTTTTTTGAGTGAAGGAGAGAACGTTCCACTTGTTACATATCCAATTTTTAAATTATTAAAGAAAATATCATTTTTTTCTCTTGGAATACCTCTATCAATTGCAATAAATCCTATTCGAACATATTCAACCCCATTTTTAATAATATCCAAAAGCTTCTCTTTACCAATGAAATCCTTATCTAAATAAACCGCCCACTTTAACCTTGCACTGATTGGATCAATGTTTTCATCTATATCATTTCCATACAAACAATACCCTGCTTCAAGTCTAAGTGTATCTCTTGCTCCAAGTCCAGCCATTTTTACATACTCACTTTTTAATAGCTCCTTTGTAAATTTTAGAACATCACTTGAATTTATATAAACTTCAAATCCATCTTCCGGTGTATAGCCTGTTCTTGAAATTATTAAATCATCAAATTTTATAAATGTATAATAGCCAATATCTAATTTTATTTTAAGAAAGCTTTCTAAGGCTTCTTTTGCTCTTGGACCTTGAATAGCAATTTGAGAGATTTTATTAGTTGTGTTTTCAATAATAATATCAAACGATTTTGAATGCTTATGAATATGCTCTAAATCCTTATTTGTAGTGCCTGCATTTATCACTACTAAAAACTCTTCATCTAGAATTTTATAAACAACTAAGTCATCAATTATACCTGCATTTTCATTTAGCATAAGTCCATATTTTGCCTCATTATCTCTTAAACCTTCTATGTTTATTGTTGTAATATAATTTAAGAATTTCTTTGCATCTTTGCCTTTTATTAAAACTCTCCCCATATGCGAAACATCAAAGATAGAACAATTTTCTCTTGTCCAATTATGCTCATTTATGATACTTTCATAAAAAAGTGGCATTTGCCATCCATGAAAATCTACAATTTTCGCTTTAAGCTCAACATGAAGCTCATATAATGATGTTTTCATCGCTTTTCTATCCCTTCATCATACCTACCAAACCCAGGCACATTTGATGATATTAATTTATATTCACCTATCCCCATCTGGTCATAAAACCTAAATTCCTTATTTCCATCATAATATATCCATATTACATATGATTTTGTGCCAAGTGCAATATCCTCCCTTCTAATATCATCAGGTTGTCCAAATAGTATGTAAATCCTACCCATATCAGTGTATCTACCTTTTTTAAATGGATTTGAAAACTTTAAATCTGCCTCCATAACCCTTTGCCTAAATATGGGGTAGAATGTGCCATCAGGATCTTTCTTATTCCAAAACTTATCAATCCATAAATTCTTTGCTTCTTTTTCTTTAATTTTTCTAAACTCATCAAGCTCGCTTGAACTTGCAATATAATCAATGAAATATCTAATATCATCTTCAATAGGAGAAGATGCTCTTTTAATCGAAAATGACTTTTTTAGAACCTTCTTTAAATTAAGACCCAAATCTATAACTTCAACATTAATTCTATAATCACCATCATCTAATTTATCTAATGGTATTTTACCACTAATTAAAAGCTCCTCTTTATCCTTAATAAAAAGTTGTGGATTTGAAAAGAGTATTATACTATCATTTTTAGCATTTTCAATATAATACTTAATAGCAAGTCTTTGACTATCAACTTTAATGTTATAAATTTCAAAAAAATAAAAAATTGTATCTTTGAAAATACTTGAAGGATTTGGCAAGAATCCAATACCATTCCTATAAAACGGACTATTTAGACTATCATTATAGAAATTAGTTGCAAGAACTAGTGAAGAGAGATTTATTGTGCTATCTTCTAATATCTCTAATGGAAACTCAACCTTAGATGACTTTTTTGAACTTTTTATTTCAAATCTAATAACATACCTTCCTGGTTTCGCAAGAATTTCATAGCTATCTACCATATAAACTGCATTCTTAGATAAATTTTTATCCTTCTTTTCCTCCATTAACTTCTCTCTATCTTTAAAAACTTTAAGGTATATCTGATAACTTTCAGAGATATCGGATGGATTTATTGAGAATGTAAATGCGACAATATATATATCACCTGAAAGCTTAAAGTATATAGGCTCTATATAACCTTTTATAGAACCATCTAAAACATAAGATTTATTATCTAAAATCGTTATACCAGTTAAGAGGAGAAAGCTCATAGTCTCCTGTTCCGAACTTATCAATAAAAACGAACCTTAAATTCAAAGTTTCATAATACCATATTTGGTAAGGTCTATCATATAAGTTGATTTCATTTTTTTCTATGTAATCAGGTGGTCCATATTTTAGATAAATAAGACCCATATCATTTATTCTATTATTCCTTGTAAACTGCTTAATTACAACTTTATACCTTTGTAGAAATTGTTCTTTCTGTTCGTTGGGTTTTGTATTTGGTGTGGGATCTTTGTCTTGCCAAAACTTTTCCCATGCTTTTTGAAGATCATTGTTGTTTTCCTTTAAATACTTATCAAATTCACCAGTATATAAGTAATTTAAGGCAAATACTAGATTATCAAGTTCTAACTTAGTCATATTGAAAGGTCCAAGCTTGTAGAAGTTAAATTTCTGAGAAAGTTTGAAATTTTTATAATTTACATAAACTTCACCTTCATATCTATCAAGTCTTAAATTTCTGATATCGTAAAACAAATCAAGCCTATTTTCACCTTTTGATATATATAGTTTATAGGGTTGCTTTTTAACAATTTTTCCCCCCTCAATTTTAAGTTCTATCTTAATACTATCATCAATTTTTGAATATATTGGTATTGAAATTTTTAGCATTGTATCATTTAAACTGTAATTTATTTTTTCAGTTTTAAGAGTTCCTATTATAAGATATGGATTTGATTTTATATTTAAGCCAAATGCGGTATCCAAAATATAGCTATTTGCATTTAAATCAACTATTTTAAAAACAATTTTATAGGTTCTATCGTAGTCCAAATTTAAGCTAATTTTATCAACATTCAAGCTATCAGATAGTTCATAATCCATAATTTCTGACTTTAATATACCCTTTCCCTCGAAAACATCGTATTGAACTCTATAGAGAGCATAACCCTTTGAAAATAATAAGTTTTCCTTATTTACATCAAAATTTATATTTACTACATAAAAACTATCTTTTGGAACTACTTGAAATTCAAAAAAACTAATAAGCAATACCAAGAGTTCTTGCCATCTCCTTTAATTTCTTAATTCTATCATTAGTTGGAGGATGTGTAGAAAATAGCTTTGCAAAACCTTCAATTATAGGTGGTATGATAAACATATGACTTGTTGCAGGATTTGCATTTAATGGAATTTGAGTAGCATAATTGTGTATTTTTTGTAAAGCATTTGCAAGTGCAATTGGATCTCTTATAAGCTTTGCACCTGTTTCATCTGCTAAAAATTCTCTTGAACGAGAAATAGCCATTTGAATTATGATTGCTGCAATTGGAGCAAGGAGAATTATTAAAATATCTACAATTGGATTATGATTTTCCCTATCATCAGAACTTCTAAAAATCATCACCCACCTTCCAATTTCAATTAAATAAACAATAGCACTTGCAATAACTGCTGCAATAGTTGAAATTAAGATATCTCTATTTTTTATATGAGCTATCTCATGTGCAATAACACCTTTAAGTTCTCTTTCATCAAGGACTTTTAAAATACCAGTTGTGAATGCAACTGCTGAGTGTTTCGGATCTCTACCTGTTGCAAACGCATTTGGTGATGGTTCTTCAATTATATAAACTTTTGGCATAGGTAATTTTGCCCTTATTGCAACTTCCTTTACAAGATTATATAATTTTGGATTATCACTTTCCTTAACTTCCTTAGCACCATACATTGAAAGAACAATTCTATCTGAGAAGTAGTAGGATAAAAAGTTAAGAGCAAGTGCTATAATAAGGGCAATTGTAAGTCCCATAGTTCCCCCAAAATATCCACCTATCACTATTAAAAGTGCAGACAGGCTAGCTAAAAGTATAAGTGTCTTAATTTGATTAGTCATAGCGAAATTTTAAAGCATAAAAAAAATAATTTTAAAATTTAGTGTAAACGTTATCCTTTAAAATTTTGATTATTGCTCATTTTACCATTCAACTTGGATAGTGTATGGATTTTCAAGGATAGTCTAAATAAAGTTTTATTTGTTAGAAATGATAAATTCACTTATATTTCTGCTTTTTATAATGGTGTTGCAAGGTTTAATATAGATGGAAAGTGTAATTTTAAGGATGAATGTGAGGGTGGGTATTGGGGTATATTGGATTATAGAGGAAAAATTTTGGCAAACAACTTAGAGTGGATCAGTGAATTTGTAGGAGATTATGCTATATTTCAAAGAGATTACAAGTTTGGTATCATTAGAAAGGATGGTAGAGTTATTGTTCCTGCTAACTTGGATGAGATTATAATTGTTGATGGAAATTTTATATTTTATAGAGTTGGTGATAAGTGGGGCATAGCAAATGCAAATGGTTTTATAATTCATAAAGCAGAATTTAATGGATTTATTAAGCTAAATGACTCTTTATTTTTAATTACAAAAGGTGGGGAATGTGATATTTTTAATAGGTGTGAAGGTAGTAAATATGGTATCATTTCAAAAAGTGGTAAGTTTTTAATTCCTTTGAAGTTTGAAGGGATTGGTGGAATTAAAGATAGCTTTGTTGAAGTTAATTATGAAGGAAGGTGGGGATTTATGAAAATGAATGGCAAAACTATAATTGAACCAAGCTATGATGATATACTTTACTTTAAAGGATTTGTTTGGTTTAAGGTTGATGATAAGTGGGGTCTTATGGATTTAAATAAGAGAATTATAATTAAGCCAACATTTTTGGAAATTTTTCCATTTGAAAGCACTAACTATCTGAAGTTTAAGTTGGATGATAAGTGGGGTGTAATTAGTTTTGATGGGAAAATTATTTTAGACAATTTTGACAATGTAAGACTTCTTTCAGATAATTATTTTCTTGTTGAAAAGGATGGTTTAAAAGGTGTTATTGATGAGAAAGGGAATGTAGTAATCCCTCTAAAATATAAAGATATAGCTTATGGTAATAATAGATTTGTGTTTTTTGATGGTAATTATTGGAATTATAAAGATATGAGATTGAATTACCTTGAAATTTTAGGTAATATCCTAGTTGCTCAAAGCAATGGTTTTTATGGTATTATTGATACAAGCGGTAAAGTTATTTTGAATTTCAATTACGATAGCTTAAAACTCATTGATGGATTGATATTTGCGAAAAATGGAAATTTTTGGTCTATATTCAACAAGAGTTTTGAAAAAGTTGCTGAAAATATAGATAGCTTCGAAGTTGATGAGAACTTTGTGAAGTTTAGGAAGTTGAATAAATGGGGATTGATTGATAGGAATGGCAAAATTTTATTAAATGCAATCTATGATTATATAGATAAACAAGATGATAATGGTATTTTTAGAGTTTTAAAAAATGGTAGGTTTGGGCTTGTTAATCAGGATGGCAAGGTTCTATTGGAGCCAAAATATCTTTTCGTATATAAATTTTATAAAAATGTTTATAAGGTCAATTTTGAAGATGGATTTGACTATTTTATTGTCCGATGATTTATTATCGCTTTAAAACAGATACCACCCTTCTTTACACTTCGTAGTATTGGGCTTTAATTTTATACATATTATACCTCTTTGGACAATCTAAGAAATTAAATCACTTTACTTTAAAATTTTAAGCTATGCTAATTTTAACCTTTAACCTTACTGCTGATGAGATTTTATCAAAAACCATAGAAAGCTGGAAGAATGTAAAAGACTACTACTCAATAATGTACTCTTGGACAGCAAAGGATAAGCAAGTAGAATTGAAGGAATATGAGCATAAATACCTTGCTCCCGGCTATGTCTATCTAAAATTGATAAAAGGTGGTTCTGGCCAAGCCTGCTATGACCCTAATACGAATAAAGCGAAAGGTAAAAAATTTGGACTTACATTAACGCTTGATCCAGAAAAAGATAAGCGTATTCAATCAATAAGGGGTGATAGGATTTATCATGCAGGTATGCTAAAAACAATTGAAAGAATTAAAACTTATAAGGAACCTCAACTGATTGGTGAGAAGGTTATTGATAATATAAAAGTTTATGAAATATCTGCTAAAATTGATCCTAATCAAAACTTTTTAGCAGATAAAGAAATCATTTTTATTAGACAGGATAATTTCTTACCATATGGGTTTCTACAATATAAGGGCAATCAAAAAGTTAAGGAAGTTTATTGGAAGAACTTGAAACTGAATAACGGTTATAGTGCTAAGGATGTATGTTTTTGATGTTATTTTTGGATTTTCAAAAAATTGAAATAAATAATAAAATTTTGTATGTAGAGGTTGCTGCTGATGATGAAAAAAGAAGTAAGGGTTTAATGTTTAGGAAGTATTTGCCTGATAGTTTAGGAATGCTCTTCGTATTTGATAGTTTAGGTATTTATCCATTTTGGATGAAAAATACATATTTACCACTTTCAATTGCTTTTATAGATGATAGTTTAAAAATAATTGAAATTTTAGATATGGAACCACTTGATGAACATCCCATTTTCCCAATTAAAAAATTCAAATATGCTCTTGAAGTAAATAGGAATTGGTTTAAGAAGAATGGCATTAAAATAGGTGATAAGATAAAGTTTAAATAATTATTGCTTTAAACTTTCAAACTATGAAATGGAATGAAGAAGTTTTTCGAATGTATGATATAAGGGGTATAGCGGATGTTGATATTGGTGAAGAATTTGCATATAAACTTGGACTTGCATACAGTGTTTATGTTGGAGGTAAAGGAAAAGTAAGTGTTGGAGGTGATGTTAGATTAACTACTGAAAGATACAAAAAAGCACTTATAGATGGTTTAAGGGATGGTGGGATTGATGTAATTGATATTGGTATAATTCCAACACCTTTAATGTATTTCTCGCTATTTAATCTCGATGTGATTGGAGGTATTCAAGTTACTGCAAGTCACAATCCAAAGGAATATAATGGATTTAAAATTGCAGTAGGTAAAGAAACAATATATGGTGAACAAATTCAGCAGTTAAAGATAATTATGAAGAGCAATTTAGTTGCCTCAAAAAGAAAGGGAAGCTATGGAACATACAATATAGTTCAAAATTACATTGAATTTATAGAGAAAAATTTTAAATTTGAAAAAAGGTTTAATTTAGTAGTAGATACAGGAAATGGTGTTGTTGGTGCTATTATTCCCCTAATTTTTGATATATTGAATATAAACTATAAGGGATTTTTCCTTGAACCTGACGGAAACTTTCCAAATCATCTACCTGACCCTACTGTTGTGGATTATATGAGATGGGCAATTGATGAGGTTAAAAATAATAATTATGATGGAGCTTTTGGTTATGATGGTGATGGTGATAGAATAGGTATTGTTGATGAAAAAGGTAATCTTGTATTTGGTGATAAAATCCTAGCAATTCTTGCAAGAGCTGTTTTAAGAAAATATAAAAATTCTAAGATAGTTTTAGATGTTAAGTGTTCAAAAGGTGTAATAGAATACATTAAGCAGCTTGGAGGTGAAGTTATATTGTATAAAACTGGTCATTCTTTGATGAAGGCTAAATTGAAAGAATTGAATGCACCACTTGCTGGTGAGATGAGTGGTCATATATTTATTAAGGATGATTTTTTTGGTTATGATGATGCAATTTATAGTTCTTTAAGATTTTTAAAAGAAATTGAAGCTTCAAACAAAAGTTTTTATGAGAATTTCTCTGAAATACCATTTCATTATTCAACACCTGAAATTAGAGTAGAAGTTGAGCCTGAAAGTAAGAAATTTGAGATTGTTCAAGAGCTTGTTGGGAAATTTAAAGAGAAAGGATATAATGTTATAGATATTGATGGAGCAAGGATTGAATTTGATGATGGGTTTATCTTAATAAGAGCTTCTAATACCCAGCCTGTTCTGGTTTTGAGGTTTGAAGCAAAAACCAAAGACAAATTAGATTTGTATCAGAACTTATTATACGATGAACTTAATTTTTATAAGGATTTTGTAAGGATTTAAAATCAAATCCAAAATATACATTGATTTGCAACTAATTGCATTTTTAGAAAAAGTTCCCTTTCTACTCAATTTGTCAAATAAATTAAAGAGAAATGAGCTTTCAAAGGTTTTATTTGGTTTAAATGCTTGCGGACCTAAGTAATTGATTATGAATATATAATCTATTTATTGGACAGTTTTATTTTAATGCCTTAAAATTTTATCGTTATGAAAAACTTAAAAACAAAAAAGGAGGTAGAAATATGAAAGTGAATGTTGGATTGAGTGCATATATTCTATTGTCTATGCTCTTTTTCTCACCTTCATATGCCCAAAACACATGGTGTAAAACAATAGGAGAAAATTTTCCTGATTATGGCCTTTCAATTATCCAAACAACAGATGGAGAATATGCTATTGCTGGATGGACTAGTTCTTTTGGTGCAGGTTTTGATGATGTTTATGTAATAAAGCTTTCTGCAAATGGAAATGTAGAGTGGACTAAAACAATAGGAGGAAGTAGTGATGATTATGGCTATTCAATTATCCAAACAACAGATGGAGGATATGCTATTGCTGGAAGGACTCAATCTTTTGGTGCAGGCAATAATGATGTTTATGTAATAAAGCTTGATGCAAATGGGAATACTTGCAATAGTTGTGGTATTAAAGATACAACTAGTTTATCTTCAAATCCTAGTGATTCTGTATCATCTCCAACACCAAGTGTGGACAGTGGTGGTTCTGTAAATAGTGGTGGCACTTTAGATAGTGGTGGAACAGAGCATATCATTTGCTCTTCGAATATAAGAGAAAGCAATTTTGATAAATCTGCATCATATTGCTATTCAAATGGAAAGGTGAAAATACACTTTAAGAAGGCATATGAT
>FWWL01005845.1_pt1 | contig 18522 bp, 16 predicted proteins | sample 2228331 | NCBI WGS metagenome assembly FWWL01 (sample SAMEA103939775, study PRJEB20133) | metagenome
TGGGGTGTGTGTCGGGAACCGGTGCGGTGCGCCGGGTGCGCGTCGGGGGACGGGCGGGGACTCCCCCTTCGTCGCAACCACCCGCCTCGTACGTCCCTCACGAGGCGGGGGCCAGTCCCATCCACGCTCCTCCGGGGGCGCCCCCGCCCGTCCCCCGACGCGAGGCGGCGCGACGACCCCGACCCCCGCTGTGCGCGGGGCCGGCTGGGCTGTGTCGCGGGGTGGCTGAGGTCTACCGGTTGCTGAGCGCCTCGGCGGCGGCGAGGGCGACGCAGGTGGCGACACCGGCCATGGCGGTCTCGACCTGCTCCAGGGGCGGGAAGGTGGGGGCGAGGCGGATGTTGCGGTCGCGGGGGTCCTGGCCGTGGGGGTAGGAGGCGCCGGCGGGGGTGAGGGCGATGCCGGCCTCCTTGGCCAGCTGCACGACCCGGGTGGCGGTGCCGTCCATGACGTCGAGGTTCACGAAGTAGCCGCCGGAGGGCTCGGTCCACTCGGCGACCTCGAGGCCCTCGAGCTCGGCGGTGAGGGCGTCCTGGACGGCGGCGAACTTGGGGGCGATGAGCTCGCGGTGCTTGCGCATGTGGGCGCGCACGCCGTCGGCGTCGCCGAAGAACTCGACGTGGCGCAGGTGGTTGACCTTGTCGGGGCCGATCGAGGCCATCCCGAGGTGCTGCAGGAACCACGCCTTGTTGGCCTGCGACATCGCCATCACCGCGACGCCGGCGCCGGCGAAGGTGATCTTGGAGGTCGAGGCGAACATGATCGGCCGGTCGGGGTGGCCGTTGGCGGCGGCGATCGAGAGGGCGTCGGCGCTCTTGACCTCCTCGTCGGTGAGGTGGTGCAGCGCGTAGGCGTTGTCCCAGAAGACCCGGAAGTCCGGGGCCGCGGTGGGCATCGACATCAGCGCGGTGGCGACCTCGACGGAGCAGACCGCGCCGGTGGGGTTGGCGTAGGTGGGGACGAGCCACAGGCCCTTGAAGGCCGGGTCGTCGGCGACGAGAGAGCGCACGGCCTCGACGTCGGGGCCGTCCTCGTTCATGGGGACGGTGACCATCTCGATGCCGAAGTCGGCCAGCATGGAGAAGTGACGGTCGTAGCCGGGGACCGGGCAGACGAACTTGACGACCGGCTCGTCCTTCCAGGGGCGCTCGGAGCCGGGGCCGCCCCACAGCAGGAGGTCGACGAGCGCCTGGTGCATCATCGTGAGGCTGGAGTTGCCGCCGCAGATGACCTGGGCGGTCTCGACGCCCAGCAGCTCGGCGAACATCTCGCGCAGCTCCAGCAGGCCCTCGAGCCCGCCGTAGTTGCGGACGTCGGCGCCGCTGCGGTCGGTGTGGCCGGAGGGGAGCGAGAGCAGGGCCTCGGAGAGGTCGAGCTGGTCGCTGGCCGGCTTGCCCCGGGTCAGGTCCAGGCTCAGGCCGCGCTCCTTGAGAGCGGCGTACGCCGCCTGCTTCTCGGCCAGGAACGCGGCGAGGTCGTCAGCGGACAGCGAGGCGAGCGGGGCACGGTCGGTCATGATGACGATCCTGCCAGCCGCCCGGGGACCGGGAGGATTTGGTGGGCGTCCGTGGACCGCCGTACAGTTCACGCTCGTAACCAGAGACCGCCGGTCGGCGGGCTGCTCCGGCAGCCGGTCCGAAGGCCCCGCGAGAGCGGGCGACCTGCGCAGGTGAGCAGAGCAGCCGGCCCGTCCGGACCACGCCCTGAGCACCTGTGCTCGGGGCGTTCGTGATTCCACGGGTGCAACGCGGTCTCTCCAGCAGAAGTGAGGAGACCCATGGCGCGGGCAGACAAGCAGGCGGCCGTCGCGGAGATCGTTGAGTCGTTCAACGCCTCCGCAGGTGCCGTGCTGACCGAGTACCGCGGTCTCACCGTGAAGGAGCTGCAGGACCTCCGACGCTCCCTCGGCGAGAACGCTTCGTACGCCGTGGTCAAGAACACGCTGGCCAAGCTGGCCGCCAACGAGGTCGGGATCTCCGGCTTCGACGACCTGCTGACCGGCCCCACCGCGATCGCCTTCATCAACGGCGACGTGGTCGAGGCCGCCAAGGGCCTGCGTGACTTTGCCAAGGCCAACCCCACCCTCGTGATCAAGGGTGGCGTCCTGGACGGCAAGCCCCTCGACGCAGCCGAGATCGCCAAGCTGGCGGACCTCGAGTCGCGTGAGGTGCTCCTGGGCAAGATGGCCGGCGCGATGCTCGCGTCGCTCAGCCAGGCCGTCTACCTGCTCAACGCCCCCCTGGCCCAGGCCGCCCGCCTCGCGGGTGCCCTCCAGGCCAAGGCCGAGCAGGACCCTTCGATCCTCGCAGGTGGTGCCGGCACGCCGGCCGCCGCCGAGGAGGCCCCGGCCGCGGACGAGTCCGCTGTCGAGGCTCCCGCCGACGAGGCCCCGGCTGCCGACGCCGCCGAGGCCTCCGACGAGGGCGACACCACCGAGGCCTGAGCACCCGCTCACCCCGGCACACCACCACCTGAAACCCGGGAGCGGCCACGAGGCCGCGACCACCACACGGAAGGAACGCCACCATGGCGAAGCTGAGCACTGACGAGCTCCTCGACGCGTTCAAGGAGATGACCCTCATCGAGCTCTCCGAGTTCGTGAAGCAGTTCGAGGAGACCTTCGGCGTCACCGCCGCTGCCCCGGTCGCCGTGGCCGCTGCCCCCGCCGCCGGCGGTGCCGGTGGCGACGAGGCCGCTGCCGAGCAGGACGAGTTCGACGTGGTCCTCGAGGCCGCTGGTGACAAGAAGATCAACGTCATCAAGGAGGTGCGCGCCCTCACCTCCCTCGGCCTGAAGGAGGCCAAGGAGCTCGTCGAGGCCGCCCCCAAGGCGATCCTCGAGAAGGTCACCAAGGACGCCGCTGACAAGGCCAAGGAGGCCCTCGAGGGCGCCGGGGCCACCGTCTCGGTCAAGTGATCCACTGACCGGACGCGGGTTCGTCCCGCGCCGGTCGCCACCTCGGCCCCGTCCCCCTCGTGGGGGCGGGGCCGAGGTGCATTTGCGCAGGTCACCGAGGGTCGGTGGAGCCTTGGTCAAGGTTGCGTCCCAAACATCGGCGGCCGAGTGACGTGCGTGACAAAGTGCCGTAACCTCGCGGCGACAACGGCGTTGTTACTCGTGGGTGTGCGCAGCCACGAGGGAGGCAGCGCCGGGAGCAGCAGGACGAAGGAGCACACGTACATGGGCGTGGAGATCAAGGTCGACCACCTGACGAAGTCCTTCGGCAAGCAGCTGATCTGGGGCGACGTCTCGCTCACGATCCCGGCCGGGGAGATCAGCGTGATGCTGGGTCCCTCCGGCACCGGCAAGTCGGTGCTGCTGAAGACCCTCATCGGGCTGCTGAAGCCCGACCAGGGGTCGATCATCATCGAGGGCACCGACATCGCGTCCTGCTCCGAGCGCGAGCTCTACGAGATCCGCAAGCTGTTCGGCGTGCTGTTCCAGGACGGCGCGATGTTCGGCTCGATGAACCTCTACGACAACGTCGCCTTCCCGCTGCGCGAGCACACGAAGAAGTCCGAGTCCGAGATCCGTTCCGTGGTCATGGAGAAGATGGACCTGGTCGGTCTGCTCGGCGCCGAGGACAAGCTGCCCGGCGAGATCTCCGGCGGCATGCGCAAGCGTGCCGGCCTGGCGCGTGCGCTGGTGCTGGACCCCGAGATCGTGCTCTTCGACGAGCCGGACTCCGGCCTCGACCCGGTCCGCACGGCGTTCCTGAACCAGCTGATCATCGACCTCAACGCCCAGATCGACGCGACGTTCCTCATCGTCACCCACGACATCAACACCGCCCGCACGGTGCCCGACAACATCGGCCTGCTCTACCACAAGCACCTGGCGATGTTCGGTCCGCGCGAGATGCTGCTGGCCTCCGAGGAGCCGGTGGTGCGCCAGTTCCTCAACGCCCAGCGCGTCGGCCCGATCGGCATGTCGGAGGAGAAGGACGCCGACGAGCTCGCCGCCGAGTCCGGTCAGGAGCTGCCGCCGCTCCCGGCCATCCCGCTGCAGCTCGAGCCCTCCAACGGCATCCCGCGCCGCTCGCAGCGCGAGCCCGGCGCCTGGTGCCGCGAGCACGGCGTCACCCCGCCGCCTGGCTCGTTCGAGGAGAACATGACCATGACCACCGGCGCCTGAGGGGCAGAAGACACCAGTGGCGTCCATCACCGCGACCAGGGCGCTCGCCCCCGTCGGAGCGGCAGGCAAGCTCTTCGCCTTCGCCCTCGACGTGCTGCGAGCCCTCTTCCGTCGCCCCTTCCAGCTGCGCGAGTTCATCCAGCAGGCCTGGTTCATCGCGTCGGTCACGATCGTCCCCACCGCGCTCGTGGCCATCCCGTTCGGTGCGGTCATCGCGCTGCAGGTCGGCGGCCTGATCAAGCAGTTCGGTGCGCAGTCCTTCACGGGCTCGGCCTCGGTCCTCGCCGTGGTCCAGCAGGCGGCGCCCATCGCGACCGCGCTGCTGATCGCCGGCGCCGGCGGCTCGGCCATCGCCGCCGACCTCGGCGCCCGCAAGATCCGCGAGGAGCTCGACGCCATGATGGTGCTGGGCATCGACCCGATCCAGCGCCTGGTCGTCCCGCGCGTGCTGGCCGCGATCCTGGTGGCGGTCTTCCTCAACGGCCTGGTCTCGGTCGTCGGCGTCGCCGGCGGCTACGTCTTCAACGTCGTGCTGCAGGACGGCACCCCAGGTGCCTACATCGCCAGCTTCACCGCGCTGGCCCAGCTGCCGGACCTCTGGGTCGGCCTGGTCAAGGCCGCCATCTTCGGTCTCATCGCCGCGATCGTGGCGGCCTACAAGGGCATGAACGCAGGGGGAGGACCCAAGGGCGTGGGCGACGCGGTCAACGAGTCGGTCGTCATCACGTTCGTCCTGCTGTTCATCGTCAACTTCGTCATCAGTGCGATCTACCTCCAGGTCGTCCCCCCGAAGACGGGTTGATCACGATGGCGAACCTCAAGTCCGTCTACACGCGGCCCCTGTCCTCCCTCGACGACCTGGGCAGGCAGCTCTCCTTCTACCTCCGCGCGCTGGCGGCGGCCCCCCGGGCGGCCGTGCGCTACCAGAAGGAGGTCCTGCGGATCCTCGCCGAGGTCACCCTCGGCTCGGGTTCCCTGGCCGTCATCGGCGGCACGGTGGGCGTCATCCTCTCGATGACCTTCTTCACCGGTGCTCAGGTCGGCCTCTCGGGCTACGCCGCGCTCGACCAGATCGGCACGGCCCCGTTCGCGGGCTTCGTGTCGGCCTACTTCAACACCCGCGAGATCGCCCCGCTCGTGGCGGGCATCGCGCTCGCGGCCACGGTCGGCTGCGGCTTCACCGCGCAGCTGGGCGCGATGCGCATCTCCGAGGAGATCGACGCCGTCGAGGTGATGGCCATCCCCTCGATGGAGTACCTCGTCTCGACGCGCATCGTCGGCGGCCTCATCGCGATCATCCCGCTCTACGTGGTGGGCCTGCTGTCGTCGTACTTCGCGACCCGGCTGACCGTCACGCAGTTCTACGGCCAGAGCTCGGGCACCTACGACCACTACTTCAACCAGTTCCTCCCACCCGGCGACGTGCTGTGGTCCTTCGGCAAGGTGCTGGTCTTCGCGGTGGTCGTCATCCTCATCCACTGCTACTACGGCTACACCGCGTCGGGCGGACCGGCCGGCGTGGGCGTGGCGGTGGGCCGCGCGGTCCGGACGTCCATCGTGGCCGTCAACGTGATCGACCTGTTCCTGTCGATGGCGATCTGGGGCACCACCACGACCGTGAGACTGGCGGGATAGGGCGATGCTGAAGCAGTTCAAGATCCTCGGGGTCGTCTTCCTGGCGCTCCTCGTCACCGGCGTCTACCTCACCTATGCCATCTTCACCAAGCAGTTCGCCGAGTACGACGAGGTCACGCTGAAGACCTCCACGATCGGCCTGCAGCTGCCCGAGCGTGGCGACGTGAAGATCCGTGGCGTCATCATCGGCGAGGTCCTCGACTACTACCCGACCGAGGAGGGCGCGGAGATCGTCCTGGGCCTGTTCCCCGAGGAGACCGACACCGTCCCGGCCGACGTCACCGGCCAGATCGTCCCCAAGACGCTCTTCGGCGAGAAGTACGTCTCCCTGGAGATCCCCGAGTCCTCCACCGGGGGGTCGATCGAGGCCGGCGACGTCATCGAGCAGACCGACACCGCCACCGAGGTCGAGGCCGTCCTCAACGACCTGTTCCCGCTGCTGCGCGCGGTCCAGCCCGCCGAGCTCAACATGACCCTCAACGCGCTGGCCACGGCGCTCGAGGGCCGCGGTGACCAGCTCGGCGACAACCTCGAGACCCTCGACAGCTACCTCAAGCGCTTCAACCCGCAGCTCCCGGCACTGGTCGAGGACCTGCGGCTGACCGCGGAGTTCTCCGACATCTACGCCGACGTGCTGCCGGAGGTCGGGCAGATCCTGCGCGACCAGATCACCACGCTCGGCACGCTGGAGACCCGCGAGGACACCCTCAACGCGCTGTTCAACGACGTCTCCGCCCTCTCCGGCACCACCGAGGACTTCCTGCGGACCAACGGCGACAACCTCATCCGCCTCGGGGAGGTCAGCGAGCCGCAGGTGCGGATGCTGGCCAAGTACGCCCCGCAGTTCTCCTGCCTGACCCGCGGCATCGTCAACGCCGGCAAGCTGCAGGCCGAGGCCTTCCGCAACTTCACCTTGCACATCGTGCTGGAGACGCTGCCCAACCAGCCGCGGGCCTACAACGTCAACGACCTCCCGCGTTACGGCGAGGACCGCGGCCCCACCTGCCTGAACCTGCCCAACCCGCCCTGGAACCAGGACAACCCCGTGCGAGCGCAACCGAACTTCGACGACGGTGTCGACGAGCCGACCGGCAAGGGCACCAGCCGCGTGGCCCCCGGCCCGTGGTTCCGCAGCAGCGAGGGGTACGCCGGCACGCCCGGTGAGTCCGACCTGCTGAAGTCCCTGCTCGCCCCCGGCCTCGGTGTCAGCGCCGACGAGGTCCCCGACCTCGGCCCGCTGCTGCTCGGCCCGCTGGCGCGCGGCGCGGAGGTGAGCATGCGATGAAGCTCCTCGACGCCAAGACCGCCGCCGACCTCGTTCGGCTCATGGTCTTCATCGTGGTCACGACCCTGGCCACCAGCCTGCTGGTGGTCATGGTCGGCAACCTCACCTTCGGCGAGTCCAAGAGCTACAAGGCCGAGTTCGTCGACGCCACCGGCGTCGTGAACGGTGACGACGTCCGGGTGGCCGGTGTGAAGGTCGGCAGCGTGACCGACGTGGAGATCGTCGACCGCACGCGGGCGCTGGTCACCTTCGACGTCGACGCGGACGTGCCGGTCACCCTGGCCACCAACGCCGCCATCCGCTACCGCAACCTCGTCGGCCAGCGCTACATCTCGCTGACCCAGCAGGTGGGCGACACCACGGCGCTGGAGGAGGACGCGGTCATCGACGTCCGCAACACCAGCCCTGCGCTGGACCTCACGGTCCTGTTCAACGGCTTCAAGCCGCTGTTCCAGGCGCTGTCGCCCAACGACATCAACCAGCTCTCCTTCGAGATCGTCCAGGTCTTCCAGGGAGAGGGCGGCACGCTGGAGAGCCTGCTGGCCTCGACCGCCTCGGTGACCCAGACGCTCGCGGACCGTGACGAGGTCATCACCGACCTCATCGTCAACCTCGACGACGTGCTCGACCGGGTGGCCGACCGTGACGAGGAGCTGAGCGACCTGATCATCACCTTCAAGCAGCTGGTGAAGGGCCTCAAGCAGGACCGCGGCCCGATCCTGGACTCCCTGGAGCAGATCTCCGCGCTCTCGGAAGAGACCGCCTCGCTGGTCACCGGCATCCGCAAGCCGTTCACCAACGACATCAAGCAGCTGCGTCGCTTCGCCGACAACATCAACCGCAACAAGGGTGAGCTCGACCGTGCGCTCCAGGTGCTCCCGATCAAGCTGGAGAAGGTGGGTCGGACCGCGATCTACGGCTCCTACTTCAACTTCTACCTGTGCAACTTCGAGGGCAGGGTCCGGCTGCCGGGCGGCACGCCGGTCCCGATCGAGTACAACGTCGGTGGAGCGAGGTGTGACCTCGGATGAAGCCCTTCCGTGAGCGCAACCCGGTCATCATCGGAGCGATCAGCATCGCCGTGCTGGCGCTGCTCCTCGTCGGTGGCTTCCGGGCCCAGGACCTCCCGCTGATCGGCGGCGGGGACACCTACTACGCCAACTTCGCCGAGGCCGGCGGGATCAAGGTCGGCGACGAGGTCCGCATCGCCGGCGTCCGCGTCGGCGCCGTGGAGAGCGTCGAGCTCGACGGCGACCAGGTCCGGGTCGGCTTCCGGATCAAGACAGAGTCGCAGTTCGGTCCCACCTCGCGTGCCGACCTCAAGGTCAAGACGCTGCTCGGAGACATGTTCCTGGCCGTCGAGCCCGCCGGCTCGGGGCAGATGGAGGAGGGCGCGACCATCCCGGTCGAGCGCACCAGCTCCCCCTACGACGTGGTCGAGGCCTTCGAGGGCCTCGCCGAGACCGCCGGCGACATCGACACCGACCAGCTCGCGCAGTCGCTGACGGTGCTGGCCGACCTGACCCGCAACACCCCCGAGGAGTTCCAGGGGGCCCTCGAGGGCGTCTCGGCGCTCTCGGCCAACGTGGCGGCGAAGAACGACCAGATCAACAGCCTGCTGCAGAACCTCGAGCGGGTCTCGACGGTGCTCGACGACCGTGACGAGGACATCATCGAGCTGATGCGCGACGCCGACGTCCTCTTCCAGGCACTGGTGGCCCGTCGCGACGCCGTCAACCGGCTCCTCGTCTCGACCTCCCAGCTCTCCCGCGAGCTGACCGCCCTGGTCCAGGACACGAAGGCCGACCTGCGCCCGGCGCTGGAGAGCCTCGAGGAGACCCTCGACGTGCTGAACAAGAACGAGGACAACCTCGATGACACGCTGCGGCTGATGGCGCCCTTCTACCGGGTGTTCGCCAACACCCTGGGCACGGGCCCCTGGTTCGACACCTACATCCAGAACCTGCCTCCTGTGCCCGACCTGCTGAACGGTGGTGGTATCGGATGAGCGGCGTGCTGGGCATCGTGCGCAAGGTCGCGGTGCCGCTGGTGCTGCTGGCGCTGGTCGTCGCGGCTGCGGTGACCATCTTCGGCGGCGAGGAGCGCAAGACCGTCACCGCGGCGTTCCCGCGGACCGTCTCGGTCTACGAAGGCTCCGACGTGCGCGTGCTGGGCGTTCCCGTCGGCACCGTCGACGAGGTCACCCCCTCCGGGACCGAGGTCCTGGTGACCATGAGCTACGACGCCGACGTGCAGCTGCCGGCTGACGCCACGGCCGTGATCATCGCCCCCTCGATCGTGGGTGACCGCTTCATCCAGCTCACGCCGGCCTACGCCGGGGGAGAGGTGCTGGAGTCCGGGGAGGTCCTGGGTGTCGACCGCACGGCCACCCCGCTGGAGCTCGACGACATCTACGCCAGCCTCGACGACCTCAACGTCGCGCTGGGCCCCAACGGCGCCAACAAGGACGGTGCCCTCACCGACCTGCTCGAGGTCACGGCGGAGAACTTCGGCGGCCAGGGCGCCCGGTTCAACCAGACGATCTCCGACTTCAGCGACCTGAGCGCGACCCTGGACGACAACAAGGAGGAGCTCTTCTCCTCGCTGACCGAGGTCCAGGCCTTCGTGGGCACGCTGGCCGACAACGACGAGACCGTGCGGCAGTTCAACACCTCGCTGGCCTCGGTGAGCGACCTGCTCGCCGGCGAGCGCCAGGAGCTGGTGGCCTCCCTCGACAACCTCGGTACCGCGCTGGGCCAGGTCAAGGACTTCGTGGAGACGAACGAGGACGTCCTGGGCCGCGACATCAGCAAGCTCAACCGGGTGGCGCGGGTGCTGGTGAAGCAGCGCGCCAACGTCGAGGAGATCCTCGCCGTGGCCCCGCTGGCACTCAACAACCTGGCACTGGCCTACAACCCGCAGGCCGGCACGCTCGACACCAACGCCAACATCGGCAACCTCGTGACCCAGCTCGAGACCGAGCCCGGGCTCTTCCTGTGCACGGTGGTCAACCAGATCGACCCGACGGGCGCGCTGTGCGACCTGGTCCAGTCCCAGGCGCCTCGTCCCGGGGCCCTGCAGGGCGCCGCCCCGCTGGTGGCGCCACCGGTCTCGGACCCGACCCTGGGTGGTCTCGTGGAGGTGACCCGATGACGCGACGTACGACGCTGCGACGCACCCGGCTCGTGCTGGGCATGGCGCTCGCCTCGGTGACCCTGTCGGCCTGCGAGTTCGACGTCTACTCGCTCCCCCTGCCCGGTGGGCCGGACACGGGGGACGACCCGATCACGGTCACCGCACAGTTCGCCGACGTGCTCGACCTGGTCCCCAAGTCCACCGTCAAGGTCAACGACGTGACGATCGGCAAGGTGACCGACGTCGACCTCGAGGGCTACACCGCCACGGTGACCATGGAGCTGCGCAACGACGTGGACCTGCCCGACGACGCGGTCGCGCGCCTGCGCCAGACCTCGCTGCTGGGTGAGAAGTTCGTCGAGCTGGCCGCCCCGCCCACCGGAGGCACCGAGGAGCGCCTCGGCGACGGCGACGTCATCGAGATCGAGAGCACCGGGCGCAACCCCGAGGTCGAGGAGGTGCTGGGGGCGCTGTCCCTGGTCCTCAACGGCGGCGGCGTGGCCCAGCTCAAGACCATCTCCTCCGAGCTCAACAACGCCCTCGAGGGCCGCGAGGACTCCGCGCGGTCGGTGCTGCAGCAGGTCGACACGCTCGTCGGCACCCTCGACGAGAACAAGGACGACATCGTCGACGCGATCCAGCGGCTCAACCAGCTGGCCATCGCCGTGCGCCAGCAGCAGGGGACCATCGACGACGCGCTCGACGAGCTCCCCAGCGCCCTGCGCTCCCTGGACAGCCAGCGCGAGGACCTCGTCCAGATGCTGCAGTCCCTCAACGAGCTCGGTGACGTGGGCGTGCGGGTCATCCAGCAGTCCAAGGACACCACGATCGAGACGATCCGCCAGCTGCAGCCGGTGCTGACCGAGCTGGCCAACTCCGGCGACGCCTTCGTGAAGGCCTTCAACGTGGCGCTGACCTACCCCTTCGTCGACGAAGTGGTCGGCCGTGACCCGCAGGTCGCCCGCAACCTGCACATGGGCGACTACACCAACCTCTCGGTGCAGCTGGAGGTCGACCTCTCGTTGGGGATCGACGGGATCCCGACCAGCCTGCCCACGCTGCTGCCGACCGAGCTCGAGCCCACGGCGGTGCTCGGTGCCGTCGCGGCCTGCCTGACCAGCGGCGACCTCACCTCGCAGGAGTGCCAGAAGGTGCTGAGCAACCTCTCGCTCGTGCTGGAGCTGCGCGAGGAGTGCGCCCGTCCGAAGAACCAGGACGTCGTGGTCTGCACCCTGCTCAACCAGGTCCCGGGCCTCCCGGACCTGCCCGGGCTCGGTGGCCTGGACCTCCCGCTGCTCGGTGACCTGTTCGGCGGCACCTCCGGTGGCGACGGTGGGGCCGGCCTGCCGCTGCCTCGTCCGGCCCCCGGTGCGGGTGCGAAGGCCCCGCAGGGCCCGACGGTCGGTCAGCTGACCGAGCTCTACGACGCCGACCTGGTCGGCCTGATGGTCCCGGGGATGGTGGTGTCGTGATCACCCGTCGCACCAAGGTGCAGCTGCTGGTCTTCGTGGTGATCACGTTGGTCGGCGTCAGCTTCGTCGGCGCGCGCTACGCCAAGCTCGACCGGCTGTTCTACGACAGCAGCTACACCGTCACGGCCCACTTCGCGGCCTCCGGCGGCATCTTCGCCGGTGGCGAGGTCACCTACCGCGGCGTCAAGATCGGCACCGTGGAGGAGATGACCCTCACCGAGGAGGGCGTCGACGTCGACCTGGCCATCGACAACGAGTGGGACTCCATCCCCGCCGAGACGCTGGCGCTGGTGGGCAACAAGTCGGCGGTCGGTGAGCAGTACGTCGAGCTGCAGCCCCAGAGCGACGAGGGGCCGTTCCTCGAGGACGGCTCGGAGATCGCCGTCGAGGACACCCGGACCCCGATCCAGGTGGAGACGCTGCTCTCCAACCTGGCCACCACGGTCGGCTCGGTGGATCTCGACGCCCTGCGCACCACGGTCTCCGAGCTGGGCGCGGCCTTCGCCGGCACCGGCGAGGACCTCCAGCAGATCATCGACACCGGCAACGGGTTCATCAACGCCGCCAACGACAACTTCGACACCACGACGGCGCTGATCCGCGACGCCAACACGGTGCTCACCGGCCAGATCGAGTCGGAGAGCTCCATCCGCTCCTTCGCCCGGGACCTGTCGCTGTTCACCGGTGCGCTGGCCGACGCCGACCCGGAGATCAACCGCCTGCTCGACAACGGCTCCACGGCGGCCGTGGCGCTGCGCCGGCTGATCGAGGACAACGAGGTTGAGCTCGGTGACCTCATCAACAACCTCATCACGACCGGCGAGATCATCACCCGTCGCCTGCCCGGGCTCGAGCAGATCCTGGTGATCTACCCCTACGTCGTCGAGGGCGGCTTCACCGTTGTGTCCAAGTCGCCGGACACCGGTCTCTACGACGCGCACTTCGGCCTGATCATCTCCACCCAGCAGATCTGCAACGAGGGCTACGAAGGCACCGACCGTCGCCCGCCGCAGAACGGCGAGAACCGGCCGATGAACGAGCAGGCCCGCTGCGAGGAGCCCCCCACGGTCACGAACGCACGCGGTGCGCAGAACATCTACGACCGTTTCCGCGCACCCGCCGACTACGACGACGCCCCCGTCGTGGCGTCCTTCGACCCCGACAAGGGCCGCCTCACCTGGGGCGACCGGGTCCCGGGCTCCCAGTCCTCCCCCGGTACGGTGGCTCCGTCCACCTTGGGGAAGGAGTCCTGGAAGTGGCTGTACCTCCAGCCCCTGACGTCGGGTCGGTGACCTCAGAGCAGAGCTCTCCCGAGGGCGGGGACCCCGGCGCGGCCTCGGCCTCGCGCGGGTTCCGCCTCGGGCTGCTCGTCGCGCTCGTCCTGGTCCTGGTGGGCACGCTGGCCTGGACCGGCTACCTCGTCGCCACCCGCACCTCGAGCGCGGGCGGGAACCTCCCCGAGCGGGTCGGCAACGTCCTGACGGGTGACAACGCCATCGCCGCCGAGCGCGAGCAGGTCATGGACGTCGCCTCGCAGTTCATGCTCCGGGTCAACTCCTACGGCCCCGACGACCTCGCCGAGGACGGCACCATGCCGGAGTACCGCGAGCGCGTCGGTGAGCTCATCACCCCGGCGTTCCGCGCGGACTTCGAGACCCAGGTCGGCACCGCCGAGCAGACGGTGGTCCAAGCCCAGCTGGGCCGGGAGTGCGAGGTCTTCGGCACCGGCGTCTCGACGATGGACGCCGACTCCGCGACCGCGCTCGTGGCCGGCGCCTTCACCAACACCTACCCCGGCAACGGCCGCCGCGCCGACGAGCGGGTCTCCTCCGAGCCGGCGCCCTTCCGGGTCCGGGTCTCCCTGGTCAAGGTGGCGGGGGAGTGGCTGGTCGACGACTTCGCCCCGGTCACCGGCGGCGGGGTCTCGCTCGACCCGTCCGAGGCACCCGGAGGCGACCCGGCGGTCCCGCCGACCGACGAGGCCCCGGAGGAGCAGCAGTGAGCGCCGGACCGAGCTGGTACGACGTCCTCGGCGTCGAGCCCGATGCCTCGCACGAGGAGATCCGCGCGGCGTGGCGGGCCGGCATCGCCGACCTGGACCCGACCGAGCGACGGTTCCGCTCGCTCAACCAGGCCGCGGAGGTGCTGCTCGACGAGCAGTCGCGAGCGGCGTACGACGCCGAGCTGGCGGGTGGGGGAGCCCCATCCGCTGGTCGAGGTGCGAGCACCCCTTCCGCTGGTCGAGGTGCGAGCGGAGCGAGCCACGAGACCCCTGCGGCGGGGAAGCGACCCCGCCTCCAGCGCCGGGAGAAGGCCGCCACCCCGTCTGCTGGTCGAGGTCCGAGCGCCCCCTCCGCTGGTCGAGGTGCGAGCGCAGCGAGCCACGAGACCCCTGGGTCGACCGCGCCGTCCCGTCTCCCCCTGGTGCCCGCCTGGCTGCTGGTCCTCGCGGCCGTGCTCGCGACGCTCGGCGTGGTGACCGCCACCGTGGCCTCGGTCCAGGCCGGCGAGCCGGTGAGCGACGAGGGCGGGGCCCTGGTCGAGCAGTCGGCGGAGGAGGCGCGCAGCGCCGCGGTCCGGGCGATCGTGCCGGTGCTGTCCTACGACCACCGCACCCTCGAGGAGGACGCGGCGGCCGCGCGGTCGTACATGACCTCGGGCTACCAGGAGGAGAAGTACGACCCGCTGTTCGAGGTGATCGCCGAGAACGCGCCCAACACCCAGACCGTGGTGGGGGCGCAGGTGGTCGACTCGGCCGTCGTCCGCACCGGAGACGGTCGGGTCGACGTGCTGCTCTTCGTGGACCGGCCGACCACCAACCGGCAGTCCGAGGAACCGGTGGTCTACAAGGACCAGGTCACGGTCACGATGGCCCGCGTCGACGGGCAGTGGCTCGTTGACGACCTGGCCACGACCCCCATCGCGGACTGAGCGCGGCCCGACACGGGCCTGCTCTGGTCCGCCTGGCTCTCCACACCGGTCCCGCCGGGGTGCTTGACCTCGGCGCCCGGGAGCCGCACACTCGTCGGGACGTCCATCTGAGTGGACGCCGTTCTTGTGGCGTGCCCGACGTTCAGGTAATGTGGCGCTTTGCGCCTGCCCTCAAATGCTCTTCAGCCTGTCCGGTGGCTGTCGAAGTGGGGGGCCGTGCGCCATCGATGAGTTGACCCGTCGAAGGATCCCTCTTGGCTGCGCCTGCCTCCACCCCGCTCAACACCTCCGGCAACCGCCGCATCTCGTTCGCGAAGATCGCCGAACCTCTCGAGGTTCCCCAGCTCCTCTCCCTCCAGACCGACAGCTTCGACTGGCTCGTCGGCAACGACAAGTGGAACGCCGTCGTCGAGCGCCGGCGTGCCGAGGGCGAGGACGTCTCCGAGAAGTCCGGTCTCCAGGAGATCTTCGAGGAGATCTCCCCGATCGAGGACTTCTCCGAGACCATGTCCCTCTCGTTCGAGAACCCGGTCTTCTACGACCCCAAGTACTCCGTGGACGAGTGCAAGGAGAAGGACTTCACCTACTCCGCACCGCTCTACGTCTCCGCCGAGTTCACCAACAACGACACCGGTGAGATCAAGGGCCAGACGGTCTTCATGGGCGACTTCCCGCTCATGACCCCCAAGGGCACCTTCGTCATCAACGGCACCGAGCGCGTCGTCGTCTCCCAGCTGGTCCGCAGCCCGGGCGTCTACTTCGAGCGCACCGCCGACAAGACCTCCGACAAGGACATCTACACCGCCAAGCTCATCCCGAGCCGTGGCGCGTGGCTGGAGTTCGAGATCGACAAGCGCGACATGGTCGGCGTCCGCCTCGACCGCAAGCGCAAGCAGAACGTCACGGTGCTGCTCAAGGCCCTCGGCTGGACCAACGAGCAGATCCGTGAGGAGTTCGGCGAGTACGAGTCGATGATGCTGACCCTGGAGAAGGACCACACCCAGGGCCAGGACGACGCGCTGCTCGACATCTACCGCAAGCTGCGCCCGGGCGAGCCCCCGACGCGCGAGGCCGCGCAGACGCTGCTGAACAACTACTACTTCAACCCCAAGCGCTACGACCTGGCCAAGGTCGGTCGCTACAAGATCAACAAGAAGCTGGGGCTGACCGAGGCGTTCGACCAGCAGACGCTGACCGTCGACGACGTCGTCGCCGCGATCAAGTACATCGTCGCGCTGCACGACGGCCGCGAGCAGATCGAGGCGCCCCAGGGCACCCTCGACATCTCCTCCGACGACATCGACCACTTCGGCAACCGCCGCATGCGCACCGTGGGCGAGCTGATCCAGAACCAGCTGCGCACCGGCCTGGCGCGTATGGAGCGCGTGGTCCGCGAGCGGATGACGACCCAGGACGTCGAGGCGATCACGCCGCAGTCGCTGATCAACATCCGGCCCGTCGTCGCGGCGCTGAAGGAGTTCTTCGGCACCTCGCAGCTGAGCCAGTTCATGGACCAGACCAACCCGATCGCCGGTCTGACCCACAAGCGTCGCCTCTCCGCGCTCGGCCCGGGTGGTCTCTCCCGCGACCGCGCCGGCATGGAGGTCCGCGACGTCCACCCCTCGCACTACGGCCGCATGTGCCCGATCGAGACCCCTGAGGGTCCCAACATCGGTCTGATCGGCTCGCTGGCCTCCTACGGACGGATCAACCCGTTCGGCTTCGTGGAGACCCCCTACCGCAAGGTGGAGAACGGCCAGGTCACCGACCAGGTCGACTACCTCACCGCGGACGACGAGGACCGCTTCGTCATCGCCCAGGCCAACGCCGGGATCGACGCTGAGGGCCGCTTCGTCAACGAGCGGGTGCTCGTGCGCCAGCGCGACGGAGAGGTCTCCGAGCTCCTCGCCGAGGAGGTCGACTACATGGACGTCTCCCCGCGCCAGATGGTGTCGGTCGCGACGGCCCTGATCCCCTTCCTCGAGCACGACGACGCCAACCGTGCGCTCATGGGCGCCAACATGCAGCGCCAGGCCGTGCCGCTCATCAAGAGCGACAGCCCCCTGGTCGGCACCGGCATCGAGTACCGCGCCGCGGTCGACGCCGGCGACGTGGTCGTGGCCGAGGCCGCCGGTGTGGTCAAGGAGGTGTCCGCCGACCTCATCGAGACGATGAACGACGACGGCACCTACTCCTCCTACCGCCTGGCCAAGTTCAAGCGGTCCAACCAGGGCACGTGCATCAACCAGCGTCCGCTGGTCGCCGAGGGTGACCGGGTCGAGGTCGGCTCGCCGATCGCCGACGGCCCGTGCACCGACGACGCCGAGATGGCGCTGGGCACCAACCTGCTGGTCGCCTTCATGCCGTGGCAGGGCCACAACTACGAGGACGCGATCATCCTCAGCCAGCGCCTCGTGCAGGAGGACGTGCTCACCTCGATCCACATCGAGGAGCACGAGGTCGACGCCCGCGACACCAAGCTCGGCCCCGAGGAGATCACCCGGGACATCCCGAACGTCTCCGAGGAGGGCCTGGCCGACCTCGACGAGCGCGGCATCATCCGGATCGGCGCGGAGGTCACCACCGGTGACATCCTCGTCGGCAAGGTGACCCCCAAGGGCGAGACCGAGCTGACCCCCGAGGAGCGCCTGCTGCGCGCGATCTTCGGCGAGAAGGCGCGCGAGGTGCGCGACACCTCGATGAAGGTCCCCCACGGCGAGTCCGGCACCGTCATCGGCGTCCGGGTCTTCGACCGCGAGGACGGCGACGAGCTGCCCCCGGGCGTCAACCAGCTGGTGCGCGTCTACGTCGCCCAGAAGCGGAAGATCTCGGTCGGCGACAAGCTGGCCGGCCGCCACGGCAACAAGGGCGTCATCGCGAAGATCCTCCCCGTCGAGGACATGCCGTTCATGCAGGACGGCACCCCCGTCGACGTGATCCTCAACCCGCTGGGCGTGCCGCGACGCATGAACATCGGGCAGATCCTCGAGCTCCACCTCGGCTGGCTGGCCAAGCAGGGCTGGGACCTCGACCTGCACCAGGGCGACAAGGGCGAGTGGGCCGAGCGGCTCATGTCGATCCACGCGGACAAGTCCGCCCCGGGCACCAAGGTCGCGACCCCGGTCTTCGACGGCGCCCGCGAGGACGAGATCACCGGCCTGCTCGGTGCGACCTACCCCAACCGCGACGGCGAGCGGATGATCGACGAGACCGGCAAGGCCCGGCTCTTCGACGGTCGCTCCGGCGAGCCGTTCCCGGACCCGGTCTCGGTCGGCTACATGTACATCCTCAAGCTGCACCACCTCGTGGACGACAAGATCCACGCGCGCAGCACCGGCCCCTACTCGATGATCACGCAGCAGCCCCTGGGCGGTAAGGCCCAGTTCGGCGGCCAGCGGTTCGGCGAGATGGAGGTCTGGGCGATGGAGGCCTACGGCGCCGCCTACGCCCTGCAGGAGCTGCTGACGATCAAGTCCGACGACGTCCCCGGACGCGTCAAGGTCTACGAGGCGATCGTGAAGGGCGAGAACATCCCCGACTCGGGCATCCCCGAGTCGTTCAAGGTGCTCGTCAAGGAGATGCAGTCGCTGTGCCTGAACGTGGAGGTCCTCTCCCAAGACGGGTCCAGCATCGAGCTCCGTGACGCGGAGGAGGACGTCTTCCGCGCCGCCGAGGAGCTCGGCATCGACCTGTCCCGTCGCGAGCCCAGCTCGGTCGAAGAGGTGTGAGCCCCGGTACGCCGGCGCGCACCGCGTGCCGGCGTACCGACTCCGCCCCCCTACTTCACATTCTTAGAACTACCGAAGGGTTGCAGCCATCGTGCTCGACGTGAACTTCTTAGACCAGCTCCAGATCGGCCTGGCCACCGCGGAGGACATCCGCGGCTGGAGCCACGGTGAGGTCAAGAAGCCGGAGACCATCAACTACCGC
>FWWL01005846.1_pt1 | contig 18521 bp, 18 predicted proteins | sample 2228331 | NCBI WGS metagenome assembly FWWL01 (sample SAMEA103939775, study PRJEB20133) | metagenome
CTTTCTTTGCTTACTTTCTTTCTCATCACTGAGAAAGAAAGTAAGAAGTAATTTTTACCCACTTTTTTACAAAAAGTGAAAACTTTTAGCATAAAAAATGAAAAGTGTGTCATTTTAATTTAATTAACACACAATTCTTGCAAATAAATTTTCAATATCTTATACTTTAAAGGGAGTCCAGTATATGAGTATTTTTAAATTAACTACGGATATTAAACCAGCTGGAGATCAAGTAGAAGCTATAGAAAAACTTACAGAAAATTTTATAAATGGTAAGAAAAGACAAGTTTTATTAGGAGTTACAGGAAGTGGAAAAACATTTACAATGGCTAACGTTATTGCTAATATCGGAGATCCAACCATTGTAATGTCACATAACAAAACACTTGCCGCACAATTATACAGAGAGTTTAAAGAATTTTTCAAAGAAAATGCTGTGGAGTACTTTGTTTCTTATTATGATTATTATCAACCTGAAGCATATGTCCCACAAAAAGATCTATACATTGAGAAAGATGCCCAGATAAACGATGAAATTGATAGGATGCGTGTATCGGCTGTTGCTTCTCTTATGTCAAGAAAGGATGTAATCGTCGTCGCCTCTGTTTCGTGTATTTACGGACTTGGAGCACCTACTGATTATAAAGAACTTATGCTACTACTGGAAAAAGGTCAAAAACTTTCAAGAGATGATGTTATCAGGCATTTAATCAAAATTCAGTATGAAAGAAACGATTTTGATTTAAGTAGAGCAGCTTTTAGAGTAAAAGGAGATATATTAGACATACATACAGCATACTCAAGGGAAATTATAAGAATAGAATTCTTTGGTGATGAAATTGATTCAATCCAGAGGTTAAACTTTTTCACCCTTGGAGTAATTGAAAAACTTGATAGAATTGTAATCTACCCTGCAAAGCTTTTTCTAACAACAGAAGACAAACTAAAAATTGCAATTGAATCTATAAAAGAAGAACTCGAAAATAGAGTAATGGAATTAAAAAAAATGGGAAAAGAACTAGAAGCCTATAGACTTGAAACAAGAACAAATTATGACATTGAAATGCTTCAAGAGCTCGGTTATTGTAATGGTATAGAAAATTATTCAAGACATCTATCTTTCAGAAAGCCGGGCGAACGTCCTTTTGTTCTGTTTGACTATTTTCCAGAAAATTTTCTAACTATTATTGATGAATCTCATCAAAGTATCCCACAGATCAGAGGAATGTATAGGGGAGATCAATCAAGAAAACAAACACTTGTAGATTTTGGTTTCAGGCTACCTTCTGCACTTGACAATAGACCTTTAAGATTTGAAGAATTCGATAGTATTTTAGATAAAGTGCTATATGTTTCAGCTACACCAGATGAATATGAATTAAGTGTATCAGAAGCCGTGGTCGAACAAATCATTAGACCCACGGGACTTGTTGATCCAGAAGTGGAAGTAAGAAGCACAGCCGGTCAGATAGAAGATATAATAATTGAAGTAAAAAAGAGAATCGCCAATAAAGAAAGAACAATAATCACAACACTCACAAAGAAAATGGCTGAGGATTTGACAAAATTTTTAAGTGAACAGGGCATAAAAGTTCAATATCTTCATTCAGAAGTAGAAACTATAGAAAGAGTAGAAATCTTAAGAGATCTAAGGCTTGGTAAATTCGATGTAATTGTTGGTATAAATCTACTCAGGGAAGGAATAGATCTACCAGAAGTTTCTCTTGTCATAATACTTGATGCAGACAAAATGGGCTTTCTAAGGTCAAAAACATCTCTCATACAGATAATTGGTAGAAGTGCAAGAAATGTAAACGGAAAAGTCATAATGTATGCTGACAACATAACTGAAGCTATGAAAGAAGCCTTAAAGGAAACTGAAAGAAGAAGACAAATTCAAATAGAATACAACAAAAAGCATAATATTACTCCTCAAACAATTAAAAAAGAAATCCACGATATCCTTGAAAGAAAAAATATCGAAAAAGAAGAAGAAGATAACCGCCTTGAGGAGTATAAGAAAAAATATATTGACAGAAAAGAACTTTTAAAAGAACTTGAAAAATTAATGTTTGAATATGCCGAAAACCTTCAATTTGAAAAAGCAGCCATGGTAAGAGATGAAATAAAAAAAATAGAAGAAACAAATTAATTCTTCCTAAACCTGAAAAATTCTTTATACCTTTTTAAGGCATCAGCTATAGTTAAGTCATCTGTCAAATTATCATCTCCACCTATAAACAAGGCATTACATCTAATTATTCTCAAAAAACCCAAGATTGTTCCTTTTAAAGCACCAAATTTAACTATTGCTTCTTTCGTATAGATAGAACAAGTTGGTTTATAAATACAGGCAGAAGGTAAGAGTGGAGAAATAAATTTCTGATAAAAAGATATGATAAAAATAAACAAGCCTTTAACTATTTTTCCAAAGATAGACATTTGAATATATCTTCAATCTCTCTCTTTTCTGATAACTCATCCTCTGGTTTTTTATACAAATGAAAAATATAAAAACCTTCCGGAATATTACAAAAATACTTTCTAAAACCTTCCCTAATAAGCCTCTTTTGCCTATTACGATAAACTGCCTTTCCAAAACGCTTTGGTATAGAAATACCGAGCCTCTTTACTCCAGAAAAAGGATAAAAATAAACGAAAAAAAAAGAAAAGACCTTCTTCTCTCCTTTAGTATAAACGATATCAAAATCCTTCTTCTTTTTTAAGGAGAGATTAGTTAAAGAGAATAAACCTTTTTTCATCAGAAACAGTTAATCTTTTTCTGCCCTTTAATCTTCTTCTCTTCAAGATATTTCTACCATCTTTTGTCTTCATTCTTGCTCTAAAGCCATGAGTTCTTAATCTCTTTATTCTGCTTGGCTGATAAGTTCTTTTCATTAGAATCTCCTAATAAAAAAACATGCCGAGACGTGGAATCGAACCACGGACACAAGGATTTTCAGTCCTCTGCTCTACCTACTGAGCTATCTCGGCATTTTCTCTAACAAAAATCGTGGAAATATTATAAATTTTTATTTGGTTTTTGTCAAATAAAAGATATGAAAAATTTTTATAAAAAAATATTTATTTCTCAAAGTTGATATTTTTTTGATTTTATTATAATATTTTATAAACAAAAAATTTTGGAGGAAAAAATGGAACACACTCTTAATGATATCTTTGAAAAAGTAAAGAATATAAAAGAAGAAGTAGATAAAATAGAATATCGTGTGCTTAGTACCAAAACACATATCGATACAGTTGAAAAAAATATGGAAAAGGTTAGTAGAGAGTTGATAGAAGGCTTCCATAGAGTTTGTGCAAAAATCTCTCATCTTGAAGAAGAGTTAAAAAGAGTAGAAGAACTTCTTGTTTCAAAAAAATAATAGCTTTATCTTTTCCTTAAAGGGTTAATTGATGTTTGAACTGATTAAAGAGAAACTTAAGACTATTCCAGCTGATTTTGTAGAATTTCATTTTGAAGAAAATTTGACTACAAAGGTTATATATACCATGCAAAACATCGAGCAAGTTCAGACATCTAAAACATCTTCTGGAAACGTAAGAGTATTTTACAAAGGTGGATGGGGTTTTTCCTCTTTCAACGAAAAAGATATTGATAAGTCTATAGAAGAGGCTTTAGAAAACGCAAAGCTCGTAAGTAAACATTTAGTAAAAAAAATAAATATTTTAAAATACCCACCAGTAACAGAAAAGATAAAAACTTCCTACAAAATTGACCCTTTAACAATCAACATTGAAGAAAAAAATGAGCTTGTAAAAAAATATAACGATATTCTAAAAGCAGAAAAAATTGCTTCAACAAAGGTTACATATACAGACTGGATGGTTAAAAAATACTATATTAATTCTGAAGGAAGCCATATTGAACAGGAAAAAAAGTTTTGTGGTATATCTTTTGGTGCAATGGCAAAAGATGGGACAAATGTTCAGCAGGCTTTTGAATCAATTGGCACTTATGGTGGCTGGGAACTTGTCATAAACCTTGAAGAAAAGGTTGAAGAGATAAAAAAAAGAGCAATAGATTTACTCAAAGCTAAAAAAATAGAAAGTGGAAAATATCTTGTTCTCCTCAACCCACTTCTTGCTGGTGTTTTTGCTCATGAAGCTTTTGGACATTTATCAGAAGCTGATTTCATTTCAGAAAACCCCAGAATGAAAAAGGTAATGAAAATTGGCAGAGTTTTTGGCCCAGAGTTTTTAAACATAATAGATGATGGAAGTTTAGAAGGGTTAGCTGGATATACTCCCTATGATGATGAAGGTATAAAAGCAAAAAAAACTTACCTTATAAAAAACGGAAGACTACATTCAAGATTACATTCAAGAGAGACAGCAGCACTGATGGATGAAGAACCAAATGGTCATGCACGGGCTTTAACACCACTATATCAACCAATTGTCAGAATGACCAACACTTATATAGATAAAGGGGAAAGTTCTTTTGAAAAAATGTTAGAAAGTATTGACGATGGTATTTATGCACTTGATTATTTAGGTGGAATGACCAATCTTGAAATGTTTACATTCTCGTCAGGCTATGCTTATAGAATAAAAAATGGTAAAAAAGTAGAACTTCTAAGAGACGTAAACCTTTCCGGAAATGTTTTTACAACCCTTAAAAATATTATAGCTATCGGTAACGATCTTGAACACCACGGTGGACTCGGCGGTTGTGGTAAAAATGGACAGAGTGGACTACCTGTATCAACCGGAAGTCCTCATATTCTTGTCAAAGATGTTCTGATAGGCGGTATTTAGCTTATTTTAACCAGATAAGCTCTCCGTTTACTATCCAGCCATAGCCACCTGCTTCATCAGGCTGAGAAGAAATGTTTAATGTCTTAAGATTGGCAAAAAATGCCGGATTTAATTGAAAGTCTCCTTTTAAATTAGCAAGCAAAGCCTGAATATCGATATTTGCATAAAAACCGGGAGTTAAAGTTGTAACAGAATCTTTTATAACAGAAGGAGCTTCAGATAGATATCCTCCTTCTTTACGAAAAATTCTCTGAACAACATTAGTAAGCATATCTTTATCCGTAGCAAATATCAAATCATTTTCAATTATTCCATAATAAAGAGAATAATTGCTGCCTGGATATCTATAAAAAAGATAAGTAAATAGATCAAAAGAATAAAGTTTTTCACCGCTTTTTATAATACCTGCATTCAAATTTTCAATAAACCTCTTTCCACTAACTACATTGTTGAGTCCATAAACTCCATATAGTGATAGTTCATTTTTCGACTGATTGTAGTTATTAAATATAAACCTTAATCTCCCATCTCCATTAAAGATAATATCCTTTTCCAGACTAACACCATATTTCTTCTCCATACTATGGGCAAAGCTCTTTATACCAAGAATATCAACCTTATCAACATACTGATAATATTTATAGAGGAAAGGCATATTTATATTCAATACAAAAATAGCTGTAGGAGAAAGAATACAATCAACAAAATTTATCTTTTCATTTGCATTAAATTGTCTTAAAGAAGATAAAAACCTCTTTTGTTCATCAGAAAGTAGTCCTGAATACACATTGAAACCAAGTTTTTTACTATCCATATCAAACATAAGTAAGGTAAAACCATACGGCAAATTTATATTTGCAGTAACTCCTGTTGATCTTGTAACGTCGCTTAAAAAACTACTTTCAACCCACACAAAATATGAATTCCAACTATAATTTAACTTTTTAAGAGAAAGTTGAAAAGCTTCATTAGTTAAAAGTTTTTTATATTTTAGAAAATCAATCAAAAGTTTTTTATCCTTAGAAATTACAACAAAATCACCAAAAAATTTATAATTCAACTCTTTTAAATTTTTATTTACATATGAGGCAAAAACCTTCTGAGACTTAACAGGAAGTAAAAGATAACCAACATCATTTGAATAATGAGAATAAACCAGAGGTTTATCTACATTTATACCTATCTTATCAAGCTCTTTATCATTAAAAATATTAACTCCAAAGTTTGCTTTTGATTGAGACTCAAATTCTACTTTCATCTGGCTAAAATTCTTATCATAAAACTTTTTCATTAAAAGCAGCAAATCTTCATTTAGCTTTTTCCATGAAGGAGCATATATAACAAATGGTGCTTCTTTAACGAGAGAATCTATATCTTCTGCGAAGGAAATATTAAAAAGGAATAGAAGAAAAAATATTCTTAATTTCACATTATTACCTCATTTTTATAATTAACATTTCTTTCATTAAACTTTGCAAAAAATGCATTATTCTCCATATTTATGTTTGAATTTACTTTTTCACCCTGTTCTGTATAATAGTTTCCTTCCGAAAGTATTTTTCTATTTACATATATATCAGCATTTGATTCTGTCGCAAGTTTCAATGCCTCAACAGTTGATAAAAATACCTTCTTTCTGAAGATACCATCTGTTATAAAAATACAGATTGCAGAATCATCTGAATTCATCTTTTTGACAATCTTTACCTTTTTAAGCTTTATTTTAAGTTCCTTAAAAATTTTCTTACTAAGAAAACTACTGAAAAACAAACTTCTAAATATTCCTTCATTATTAACAATTATGGAATTTAAAAAATATTTTAAAGACTTATCATTATCGCTTTTTAGCATTATATGAAGTTTTCCAGATAGTGGGTCAATAAAAACCTTATCAATCTTCATCTTTACCCACTTTGCTTTAAACAAAGATAAGAATTTTTTAATCATCTACTTCACTCCTTTGCTCTTCATTATTAATTTAATAAAAAAAAGAAAAAAAATCAACCCTTTTTAGAAAGTAGTTTAAATCCGTTTCCTTCAAATAAACCCTCAAGGTTATAAAAAGTTCTAACTTCCTCTAAGAAAATGTGAATAACTATATCCCCAAAATCCATTAAACACCAGCCATCTCTCCATTCTTCCAGATTATTTTTAAGATAAAATCCTTCTTTATCCATAAGTTCAATAAGGCTATTTCTCACTCCTTCTATCTGCATCAAACTATCAGCAGTAGCTAAAATAAAATTATCGGCTAAAATCGAAATGCCTTTTGCATCGTATATTTTTATATCCCTTAGCTTCAATCTTTCCATCTCAGCAATAATAAGATCTATAACCATTTAAACTCCCTTTTAGAATTTGTGAAGTGTTTGAATAACTGCACCTTTATCCATTTCCTTCATTACCACTTTATAATATACTTTCACAACTTCTGAAAAAGGAAGTCCCCATAACCCTGTGTTATTATAAAGTTTTTCAATATCATATTCTCTTGTTTTATCTATATTTAGAGTTAAATCTTCACCTTTTTCAAACTTATAAAGAAGGTTCATAGAAGATAAAATTTTACAAAAATCATAAAATCTCTTCTGTGTAGCTTCCTTAAAAACTATCTCTCTAAAAAATCTATAGATTTCAGGATTATCAAATTTATAAAATCTATATTCCTTCTTTAGATTATCAACAAATTTCTTAAATTTAATATCATTATGATAATAATTTTCTATATCTTCATAATTCCTGTTTATAAAACTCATCTTGATTTCATTAGGCAACATTTTCATAAATTTATAATAAGTTTCTCTATTCAACTCTTTAAAAATAATTTCATAGAAAAACTTTAAACTTTGTTCCACATCAAATGTAGCAATAGCTTCATCATATTGAACCTTTTTCCATTTTTCGTAAAGAGTTTTGTCATCTTTTAATCTTTTTGATAAACTTTTAGCAGCAGACGAAAAATCCCCCCTTTTAAAGTCTGCCCATTCTTCTTCATTCAAAACACTATAAAAATTATCTATCCTGTGCTGATAGCGATATTTTTCTGTGGTAACTATACAACTAACTAAAGAAACAAATAGAAATAAAACTAAAACCTTTTTCACATCATCCTCCAACTAATTTTTATTTTCCTCTGGAACTAAAATATTATCATATATTTGAGTATTTTCATCAGGACTAAATTCAAAAGCAGTATCAGAAATATTTATATTAAATTCAGTATACTTTAGTGCAAGTTCAACCTTATCACCAAGTTGATTCTGAGCTTCCATTTTTAATATATCTCCCTCTGAGTTAAAAATCATATTTATATACTTAAAACCAGCTATATTATTTTTCGGAACAAATATTAATTTGTATGCTTCAGTATTTTGATAATTAACTTTATACCCCTCTTTTGGAAGTGTAGGAACATATTCCCTTAGTAACCTATCTATATTCCAGCCTATCATTGGAGTTTTTCTGTCCTTAACCAGAGACTCTCTAATAGCCACATTCTGTTCCTTGAGATAAATCCAGAAAACCTTTCCATCCGATAGCATTTTACTACCGGTATCGTAATTTTCACCTTTTGCATTTTTCCCATAAAAATTAAAAACAAACTTATTTGGGGCTTTAAATTTCACACTACCATAGTATGTTTTATTTTTCACAGTATAAACAAAAGCTCCATTAAAAGATCTTGTTTTAACAATTTTATTTTTTACAATTTCAACAAGACTGTTTGCGTTTACGACTTCTATCTTTTTAGCAAAAAGTATAGTCGGAATAAAAAATAAAATAAAATATTTCTTCATCATATCACCTCTTCTTTTAGTAATAACTGCCGGGGACGGGACTTGAACCCACACAGGCTTTCACCTACCAGACCCTGAATCTGGCGCGTCTGCCAATTCCGCCACCCCGGCAAATTCATTCATAAAATTATAAAACATTTTTTAAACAATGGCAAAAAATCAATTTGTCTTTATACCACAATAAAGTATCTCACCTATATACATTCTATGAAAACCACTTTCCTCATAATTTTTTAAAATATCATACTCAAGAATATTATCTTTTACAATATCAGTAAAATAAATCTTTCTCAACTCCATAACCATTAATGCTTCTTTAAATATTACTGTTTTTGTAACCCCTTCTATTGGAGTTAGTTTTGTTTCTTTTATCTTATCTACATTTTTACCGGACTTAGTTCCACAAATTTTTAAAGCCTCTCTATACTTTTCCGGAAAAAAAGAAAGTGAAAAAAATATATTCTCTTCCATAAATTTATAAGTATATCTTTCCGGTCTTATAAAACAGAATGCTACAGGCTTATTCCATAAATATCCTAAAGCTCCCCAGCTCGCTGTCATTGTATTAAACGAATCCATTTTCCCAGCTGTTATTAACATCCATTTATCACCTATTAAATTTATTGCATTTTCTTTTATGTATTCTGGCTTTATTTCTTTGAACGTTTCAAACATATTTTTTTACCTCCTATTCCAAGTATCTTTTTTATTGCCTTTTTAGACTCTTCAAGATTTATGGTAACATTATGCCTTATTTCAAGTTCTTTTAATTTATAAAGCCTTTCCGGAATTGGGAAATCAGTGAGTTTATTTAGTTGATTTAATATTTCAAACTCATCAGCCTTTTCCTCCCCTGTTAAAGCCTTATAAACTGCCTGATTAAATTTATATGGTGAAGCAGTGCTGCTTATAACTACTGGAATATTGTCATTTGTTTGAGAGAGATATTTTTTATAAACATTTACCCCAACAGCTGTGTGAGGATCAAGAAGATATCTGTACTTTTCAAAAAATGATTCAATCTCCATCAAAGTTTCTTCTTCTGTGGCATAGTTTCCATAAAGTTCCTTCCTCATTTTCATTTTTGTAGTCTCATCAACTTTAAATTTTCCCGTTTGGGATAAACTTTCATACCATTCTCTTATCTTTACTGGATTTCTTGAAGAAATTTCAAAAAGGAACCTTTCAAGATTTGAAGAAATTAAAATATCCATAGATGGACTTATAGTCTTATAGAAATTTCTGTTACTATCATATATACCATCATTTATAAAGTCAGCTAACACATTATTTGAGTTTGAAGCACATATAAGCCTATTTACAGGTAGTCCCATCTTCTTTGCATAATAAGCCGCCAATATATTACCAAAATTCCCGGTTGGAACACAAATATTTATAGGTTCATCACTAAATATTTTTTTGTCCTCTAAAAGTTTCAAATATGCCCAGAAATAATAGACAATCTGGGGAAGAAGCCTACCCCAATTTATAGAGTTGGCAGAAGAAAAGTCAAACCCCTTTCTTGAGATTTCTTCTCTAAACTCCATATCAGCAAAGATTTTTTTTACCATTGTCTGACAATCATCAAAGTTCCCTTTTACACCAACAACAAAAGTATTCTTTCCATCTGTTGTTTTCATCTGAAGTTCTTGAATTTTACTCACTCCACCATCGGGATAGAAAACAATTATCTTTGTATGTGGTACATCCTTAAATCCTTCAAGTGCAGCCTTACCCGTATCTCCAGACGTAGCAACTAAAATCACTATTTCTTTATTAAAATTTTTCTTTTCCATTGATTTTGACAAAAAATAAGGCATTATCTGCAAAGCAACATCCTTAAAAGCAAATGTTGGTCCGTGCCATAATTCAAGAATATTTATCCTGTCATCTATGCTTACAAGAGGACAGATTTCAGGAGTATCAAATTTTTCATTATTATAGGCATTCTGGATAAAAGAGAATATTTCTTCATCTGTAAAATCATCATTTAAAAATGGTTTCATAACTTCAAAAGCCACTTCGAGATAGCCTTTCCCTCTTAAATTAGAAATATCTATAGAAGGAAATTCTTCCGGGACAAATAGTCCACCCTTAGGAACCATCCCGAGTAAAATAACATCACTGCTCTTTAATGAATTAGAATTCCCTCTTGTACTTATATATCCCATCTAAAACTCCTAAAATATCAGTTTAAAATTAAACAGATAATTCCATTCATTCCTTTCTGGAAAGTAGTAATATTCAATATACGGAACAAATGGAATATAATATCCACAAATAAACCCAAAATATAACCCTACATAATAAGCATAATCTATAAACTTTTCAGTGCTGAGTGAAGTAGCTCCAATAGATAACCCAGCATAATTAAAATAAAGTGGAGCTAAACTAATAGTCCCGTCTATATCAAGCCTCAAAAACAACCCTCCATCAAGCATCAAATATCCCTTTGAAAGCTTTGTTTCATCATAATAATATATAAAATTTTCCCACTTTTCAACATTATTTCCTGTTGTATAAATATCATCACCTGATATTCCATAACCTAAAGCACAAAAAAGAAGACCAGAATTATAACTTAAGCCTCCTTTATAACTATACAATTCCTTTTGCACATTATAACTAAATTCGTCCCACACATAAAAACTATATGGATAAAGTGGAACTTTATAAAGCTGATTATACCCTAAATTTCCTCCAATTGCAAATAAATTTTCATATTTATACTCATTGAGCATAGTATTTACATTAAAGTATGGATAAAAAAAGAGTTTTCCATTTTTAAAAACAAAATTTTTGCCTATAGATAATAATAAATTATAATTGTTTGTACCAAGATTATGCATCCCAGACATACCTAAAGATATCTGAACTGGCAAAGAATTATTATACCACCTGAAGTTCCAGGATGTTGTAGAATTATGATAAAAAGGTGTTCCCAAAGAATAAAACATAATCTCATAACTATTTTCCAGTGTTGGAGTCGTTGAAGAAGTATATAAAAAAGAAATAGAATAATCTTCAATACCAAATAAAGCACCAGGTACGAACAAAGGCACAGAATAATGCGGTAAAATATAAGGTAAAGGATTATAAGGCTTTGAGACAAGATTAATATCTATATCTTCTTTGCCTTTAATACTATATTCCATTTTTTCAAGAGTAACTGTTTTAAAGTTAATCTTAGCAGGATAGTCTTTCATCACTACGATTTCGTCATAGTCTGTCATTCTCCTTATATAATATAGATCATTTTCTAAAACTACTGGATAATATACTCCCCCATTATAATCTTCATCCTGCAGATAACATATATCATCGTCAATATCAAGAATGCCAAGTCTTGATAAACTAACACTATCTTTTAGAAAATAGTTAAATAATATTTTATCATTTTGTCTATATAACCTATCAAGCCAGACATTCTCTGGAAGTTTATATAGAAATAGTTTACCATTATCAAGACAGGCTATACTTCTTTTGTTTGATTCTATCAAAATGAAATATATCTTTTCTCCAACTATAATAGGACTATAAAAAAATGTAGTTTCATTCCCCTTTAGCAATATTTTCTTCTCTCCATTTTCTATAGCAACAAGGATGGTAGAATGTTTATCTCTCTCAATTCCAACTAATTTTTTATCCTCATCTATATCAAAAATTTTATAGGAAATATTTAAAAATCTTCTTTTACTTAAATCAAAAACTTTTGTTTTTGTCTTATATGTTTTTGAAATTAAAGTCATTTCTTTTAAATACAATAAGTTCGACTTAGAAATAAAAAAATCTCCACTCTGGTCAATAATCATTCTTACTTTATTCTTATCCATTTCATATATTCTTCTTTTCTTTAGCTCAGAAAAGTAAAGACTTTTACCATCTGTCCTTAAAACACCAATCAATCCTTTTTTTACTACCTTTACTTCTGGATTTTTTACATCATTAATTACAAAATTTTTTGAAAAATTTTTCCATTCTTCATCAACTGAATTTCCATATATTCCATAAAAAGAAAACCAGAAGGTATATGGAATAATTAAATTATTGTTGTTATACCATAACATTCTATATCTATCCCAACCATACTTTTTCTGTAAATAAGTATTAAAAAGTCCGCCATAGATATAATGAAGACCAGATCTTTTAGGATAAGGCTTCATATTAGCAACCTGATCAACCCTCTGGAATTTCTTTTCTATTAAATGTTGTGCTAAAATTGCCTTTTTCTCTGGATCGTTACTTCTACCATCGCCATCCTCGCTCTCCATACTTACAGTAACACCTTCTATCATCCACGCAGGAACTTGCAACTCATGAGGAGACACCCAATTCCCAAAAATTTTCCTGAAGAAATACCAGACTTCATTCCTTAGATTCAAGCTAACAGCATGGGTTAATTCATGTAAGAAAAGATTATAAAAATAATCATCAAATGGAAGTAATGAAGCATCATCAAGATAATCATAAAGAATAATTGTATTATAGGGCACGCTTGAAAACATCCCATTTATAAGTTCCACATCTGGAGTAACAACAATGGTAATAAGTTCTGGAAATTTCACTCCAAAAAGCTTTATAAGTCTATCATATTCCTTATCAGCATATGTTAAAAGTCTCTTCATAGTATTTGAAGACTCTTCGGAATAGATTATTTCAAAATATTTTGTAGAAATTTGTCTCAAATTGCTTGCATTTTCAAAAAGAAACTCTCCATAAAGAAAAGAGAATAAAAATAAAAAAAATAAAATCCACCTTTTCATTCAGATTCCTTTAATTCATTATTTGTTTCAATTTCTTCAATTGAATTAGTAATGGGCTCAACATAATTTGTATTTACAAATAGAAAATTTTTCTTATAAATATTCTTTGTCTTATAAAAAATTTCAATATCAATCTTTCTTTCCTTTTCATCCTGAGAAAAATTATCAAAGAAAAGATTTATACTTCCATATTGTGGAAAATCTTTGATAAAAAATTCTTTTTTCTCATTCTTCTGAAATACCCTTAACTCAAGATTTTTTCCATCATTATTTTTATTTGAAATAAATAATGAAATCTCTCCCTTTGAATTGATTAAAAGATTTGTAAAACTATTCAACTGATGCCCCACATCAGAATAAAGCTCTGGCAGAGGAAATGAAATAATCTTAAAATCAAAAAAATTAGTATAACTAACTAAAGAAGAAGAAAAAATAATTTTAGCCTTTACATTCTCATAATTTCTTATATCAAGATTTTCAATTGTACTAAAAGAAATATTAAAATCTTTAACCCCTCCAGCATTAATATTAATATTTGAATACTCAAAAAATCTTTCAATAATATTTGTATTCAAAAATTCTATATTGAGTGTAGCATTTTCAAGGTTACCTTTACCTTTATTCTCAATCCTGAAAACTGTATTTGTTTTGCTCCCGCTAATAAGGTCAAATGGATATTTAAACATCGCCAATACCACTGGATCTGGAAGAGGTTTATACACTTTTGAAATAAAAAACTTATGAACATTTGTTTTATCTTCGTTTATAAAATAAAGTTCAAAAAATGCCCTTTCAGATTTACTTATTGAAAGCCCTCTAATATTAAAAGTAATTTCCTTTGTTTCCCCTGAAGAAATATTAAAACTTTTAGTATTTTCAAACTCAATATCAGTGGTGTTTGAAACTCCAACAAGTTGAAATGTCAAATTTCTTGCCTCTACTCCTCCTAAATTTGTAATATCAATAATGAGTGTACCTCTTTCAAAAGGAGTTATCGCATTATCATCTCCCAAATTTCCTCTAAAAGAATACATAATGATAGGTTTTTGATAAAGCTTGGTAAACCTATATGGAGACTCAAGAGTTTTAATAATATCTTCATAGTTTTTCTTATAGGCAATATCGAGAGCTGTCAAACCAGCTGGTACATCAAGATATTTCCTCTTTGTAACATTCGTGAGAGGAACACCCTGTGTAAGTAAATATTTAATCCCCATTCCAAACTCATAAAAAACAAAATAATGTAAAACATCCCACCCATTTTTATCAATATGAGCTACATTTGCCCCTGACTGAACAAGGAGTTTAACTATATCAAGGTTTCTACCTATTGCTGAGAGTTGAAGTGGACTTGAGCCATTTTCATCATAAACCTCAACCTTAGCTCCTTTATACAGAAGATATGCAACTATCTTAAAATTTCCAGAGCTAACAGCCCAATGTAAAGCACTTTTACCTTTGTGGTATCTGGTATTTACATCAGCTCCACTTTCAACAAGACTCTTGACTTTTAAGAAGTCCCCTTTAGATATTGCTACTATTAAACTTCTATCAAGAGTGGTATTAGAAGAAACTATAAAAAACACGAAAAAAAGAAAAGAAATTTTCTTTATATTCATATATAAACCAGCTTATTAGCTAACTCTAATATAACATTATAACATTAAATAAAATAAAAAGAAAATTTTTTAAATGCTACCCAAAAATATTTGCTTAAAATCTGCAGAATATTTCTGGGTAGCCCTGACTTAAAATCTAAATATAAATTCTATACCACCATAAGGACCAGAAAAGCTAATTGGAAATGTTTTTGAGGTCGCCCCATCAACTATAAATGAAACTGCTGGATCATTTATATCAACAGTTTCAGAAATCTTATCATCTCCAGAAGTTCCTTTCTGCTGGAATGAAAGATAATAATATGGAGCAAAATACAATGCATATCCGCCAAAGGCTCTAATCTTAAACCTTTGAGAAGGCTGAAAGTTAAATGAAATATTTGGTTTTATACCTAATGTTCCACCTTCAAGATTTACAATTATATCATCATCAAAAGTAGTGTTTTTTATCTTAACGCTATCCCATGTCCCGACTTTATAATCCCCAAGATATTTCCATATTCCTATAGCGGATAGATCTAATCCTATAACAGCACTAAGCTGCCCAAAATATATCTCATATCCTAATCCGGCATCAAAATTAAAAGCTAATGGATTATTTATATAAATCCCTATTTTCGCATCCATAAGAAAAGCATACCCCAATTCAAGTTCAAGTGTTAGCCCCGCACCAAAAACATAAGAAGACTTTGTAAAACTTTCACTACTTTGAAAACTTATTCCAGGCGAACTATATACTATTTTAAGATTTTCTGCATTTATCTTCATAGGAAACATTCCGGCATAAATATTAAATCTCCCTCCACCAAGAGGGGCTTCAACAAGCTGATCCCCCATTGAAGGATAGCCCTGAATTATAGTTGCAACTGAATATTCATTGTTAACCTCTCTAACCCTTATTAAACCAGTATTTCTCTTCTGGGTAAACTTATCCATAAACTTTTCTTCTTTTTGAATGAAATATTCATGTCCTGGTAAAATTCCTCTATTCTGACCAAGTTCTATATAAACATCTCCTCCTTCAACCTTCAAAACCTGAGTTTTTATCTTAAACTCTTCAATATTTCTCAAATGATAACTAAGTCCTCCCACAGCACTATTTATAGCAGACTGATAGGCTTCCATCGGGTTACTTTGAGAAGTAGCCTTTTGAGAAGAATTATAAGTATTAAGCAACTTACCTTCAGAGGTGATAATCTTTATTGAAACACTCACAACGGCTTCATATTCAGTCACAAATTTCACCCTTAATTTTCCCCTTTCATTATATTTTACTTCAACCTGATATTCCCTTGTGTGAAATCCAGTAATAGAAGGAATAATTACGTAAAAAGAATTTACCAGTCTTCGCATCTCATTAGCTGGAATTACAACCACTCCTAAATCTTCATCGATATATTTTGGGTCTCTTGAGAGAGATTCCTTTTTTAAATCCTGAATCTTTTGAATAAATCTTTCTGCTGAGTTATAATCAAGCCTATACTGATATCCAATAACTTCAAATCTTTTCATCGCACTCAATATGCCTATCAACTGGTTATCAAAATACATGGCAGCACCACTTGGTAACTCATAAGTAGAAAAGACTGGAAAAACCGCTACCTCCTGACGTTCAGAAACAACCGCTCCATATGTATAGGAGCATAAAAGTACTAACAAAAACAAAAAAAATATTTTCTTAAACATTTTTTGCCTCCTAAAATGAATATTTTTCTACGATTCTATCTATCAACCGATCAAGTTCCTTATCGTATTTCTGATATTCAGGATTATTTTCATACCAGTTAATTATTTCTTTTGCTCCAAAAGAGAAATAAATCTTTTGTTTAAACTCTGGAACAAGGCTCTTTATCTTTGAATTATCAAAAATAACACTATGTGCTTTATCTCCAAGTAAACTTGCTCCCATTCTTTCATCAAATTTTGCTATAACTTCGGAAGGAATATGAATGGGATTTAAGTTAACTTTTAGATTTAAAGCAAGCATTTCATAAATATGGTTCCAGCTAAGTAATTCATCCCCTGTAATATGAAAAGCTTCTCCTATTGCTTCTTTTCTCCCCAGAAGCCCAACAAAACCTACTGCAAAATCTCTATGATGGGTAAGAACCCATAAAGATGTTCCATCACCATGGATTATCGTTTTTTTACCTTCTTTCATTCTTTTTAGTGTAGTATATCCCCAATCAACGGGAATTAATGTCTTATCATATGTATGAGATGGTCTTACAATAGTAACCGGAAACTTGTTATTCTTATATTCTTCAAATAATATTCTCTCACACTCTATCTTATCTCTTGAGTACTGCCAGAAAGGATTTTTAAGAGGCGTTTCTTCCGTTATTGGAAGTTTTTTGATGGGCTTTTCATAACATGAAGCAGAGCTTATGAAAATATATTGTTTTACTCTACCTTTAAAAAGTTTTATATCATTATAAATATGCTCAGGAACAAAAGCTATCCAATCAACTACAACATCAAATTCATATTTATCAAGAATTTTTTTTGCTTCTTCATAACTTCTTATATCACCAGTAATCTGCTTTACACCTTCGATCTTTCTAAAACTCATTCCTCTATTAAAATGGTAAAGCTCTATACCTTTTTGTATAGCAAGTTCTGAACAGGCTGAACTTATAATTCCACTTCCGCCTATGAATAAAACTTTCATTTTTCCCTCTTTTTTATCTTAACACAAACATTTTTCTTTTTCAACTTAACCAAAAATATTTTCTCCCTTTGTATCTATACCCACTATAACAGGAAAGTCTTTAACTTCAAGTAAGTATATTGCTTCTGTACCAAACTCTGGGAAGGCAATCAGTTTCTGATGAACTATCCTTTTTGCAAGATATGCTCCAGCCCCACCAAAAGTGATAAAATAAACTGCTTTATTCCTTTTACACGCTTCTATAACTTCTTTACTCCTGTTGCCCTTGCCGAGTGAAGCCGAAAGCCCATAATCTGTCAGGAAAATAAATGCCTCATCCATTCTTGCTGAAGTTGTTGGTCCTGCTGAGCCAAAAAGATTATCTTCTCGTGGCGGAGTTGGACCACAATAATATATAAGGTTATTCTCAAGTTCAATCGGTAGTTTTTCTCCATTCTTTAACGTTTCAACCATTCGATGGTGAGCCATATCTCTTGCAGTATAAATTTTACCCTCTATGGTTATAAGCTCGCCAGCTTTTAATCCTTCAAGTATATCTCTATTTTGAAGAGGAAATATTATCTTTTTTCTCATCATTTTCACCTATAAAAAATGCTTTTGCCCTGTTTAAAACACAACCCTTCTGCCCGGGTTTACAAGTTTTCTCAAGAAGCTCACAAAAATTCTTATTAAAATATTTACATTCAAAACTCATAGTTAAATTATAATTAAAGAATAAATTTTTATAAAGTTTTTAATAGATTGAAAAAAATACAATGTTGTTACAATAATGAAAATGGAAATATTTCTCCAAGAAAGAAAATGGAAGATTTTTTGGAAGTAGAGATAAAAAAACCTCCTTTGGTATACCTCGATGTGTATATTATGATAATGATGGTAAATATGCTAA
>FWWL01005847.1_pt1 | contig 18511 bp, 26 predicted proteins | sample 2228331 | NCBI WGS metagenome assembly FWWL01 (sample SAMEA103939775, study PRJEB20133) | metagenome
CGGCGGTGTTCAAGGAGTGCGCCATGCGGGGTCTGTCGCTCTCGATGGTCAATCTCGGCGGCGGCTTCCCGGCCCGCTATCTGCGTCCGATCCCGGGCGTTCCGGCCTATGGCGATGCGATCTTCCAGGCGCTGTCGAAGCATTTCGGCAACCGCCTGCCCGAGACCATCATCGAGCCGGGCCGCGGCATGGTCGGCGAGGCGGGCCTGATCGAGGCCGAGGTCGTGCTGATCTCGAAGAAGGCCGAGGACGATCAGGTGCGCTGGGTCTATCTCGACATCGGCAAGTTCAACGGTCTCGCCGAGACCATGGACGAGGCGATCCGCTATCCGATCCGTACCGCCCGCGACGGCGATGCGACGGTGCCATGCGTGCTCGCCGGCCCGACCTGCGATTCGGTCGACGTCATGTACGAGAAGACCCCGTACATGCTGCCGTTCTCGCTGGAGATCGGCGACCGGGTGCTGATCGAGGGCACGGGCGCCTATACGACGACCTATTCGGCCGTCGCCTTCAACGGCTTCCCGCCGCTGAGGCAGTACGTCATCTGACGTCATCAGGGACGCAGCCATTGGCTGCGTCCCGCGAGATCGGGTCCGGCGAAGCGCCCTGCCAGGTTCGGCAGGCCGCCCCAGGATCGGGGCGGAGCGTCCGTGTCCTCCACAAATGGAGGGTCCGGCCGTGGCTCCCGCCGGACCCTCTTCCACCCTCATCCCTTTGATGTCGTGGCCGCGTTCGCGCGGCGCCGGGAAGGTCTGCCATTCGCAGGCGCTCCGGCCGGAGGTGCGTCATGATCACGATCCGCGAAGAAATCGCCTCGGATGTTCCGGCCCGCGAGGCCCTGCTCGACCGTTGCCTGGGAGAGCGCCGTACGGCGAAGTCGAGCGAGCGCCTGCGCGAGGGCAGGCTGCCCGCCGCCGGGCTTTCGCTCACGGCCGAGCGCGACGGCGCGGTCGTCGCGACCGTGCGGCTCTGGCATGTCGAGGCCGCCGGCGTGCCCGCGCTGCTGCTCGGCCCGCTTGCGGTCGCCCCCGAACTGCAGGGCGAAGGGCTGGGCAAGGCGATGATGCGCGAGGCGCTCTGGCGCGCCGCCTGCCGGGGCCATGGCGCGGTCCTGCTCGTCGGCGACGCCGCCTATTACGAGCGCTTCGGTTTCTCGGGCGATGTCGCGGACGGTCTGGCCATGCCTGGCCCGGTCGAGCGCGAGCGCTTCCTCGGTCTCGAGCTGCGCGACGGCGCGCTGGCTGGCGCGCGCGGCGTACTGGCCGCGACCGGCGAACGCCTGGCACCGGAGGCGTTGCCGCTGGCCGCCTGAGGCAGCCGCAGGCGTCACTGGGGCGTCTTCACCACCTCGATCTCGATCGCGGCGTAATACGCCGCGACATCGGCGATCTCGCGCTCGCTGAGGCCTTGCGCCACCACGTTCATCTGCTCGTGCTGGCGGCTTTTGGTCCGGTACTCGGCCATGGCCTTCACGAGGAAGAGCGCAGGTTGCGCCGCGAGATTGGGCGCGTCGGGCTGCTTCGAAAGCCCGTCCATGCCATGGCAGCCCTGACAGCCGAGCGCGACCTGGCGGCCGGCCTTGACGTCGGCCGCGACCGCTGTCCCGCCCGCGCCGAGCAGGATAAGCGCTATAAGCGCATGCCGCACGGTGATCTCCCTTGCCGACGTGAAAAAGGCTCCGGGCGTGCGCCGCCCGGAGCCGCTTCGCGCGGGACGCTCAGCGCCCCTCGTACCAGATGCGGTAGATGGCGCCCGCCGTATCATCCGAGGCGAGCAGCGAGCCGTCCGGCAACTGCGCGACATCGACAATCCGGCCGAGATACTCGCCCGAAGCCGCGAGCCAGCCCTCGGCGAAGACCTCGGTCTTGTCTGCGGTTCCATCCGGCTTGAGCGAGGTGAACATCACGCGCGCGCCGACCGGCGTGGTGCGGTTCCAGGAACCGCGCTGCGCCGAGAACAGCCCGCCGCGATACTTCTGCGGAAACATCGTGCCGCTGTAGAATTTCAGCCCGAGATCGGCCGCATGGGCCACCGTCTCGACTTGGGGCACGGTCACGTTCGCCGGCAGCGGTTCGGCTTTCCATTCCTCGGTGCGGGTCGTGCCGCCGCCATACCAGGGGAAGCCGAAATTCTGGCCGGGCGCGGTGGCGCGGTTGATTTCGCCGGGCGGAATGTCGTCGCCCATGCCGTCGACCTGGTTGTCGGTGAACCAGAGCGAGCGGTCGCGCGGATTGAACTCGATGCCAACCGAATTGCGGATGCCGGTGGCGAAGACCTCGCGGTCGCGGTCCATGCGCACGATGCCGCCGATGCCGACCTTCTGGTAGAGTTCGTGCTTCTCCTTGGCGTAGACGTTGAAGGGCTGGCCGAGCGAGACATAGAGCTTGTTGTCGGGGCCGATCCGGCAGACGCGGGCGCCGTGGTTGAAGCTCTCCTCCTCGGTCGGGATCAGCTTGCCCTGATCAACCACGACAAAGGCGGCCGTGTCCGGACCTTCCTGGAAGAACTCCGCCGCCGGGAAGACGAGCACGCGGTTATGCTCGGCGACGAAGAGGAAGTTGTCGTCCGACATGCAGACGCCGTTAGGCACCTTGAAGTCGACCGTCGGCGCGAACTCCTTGACGACGTCGGCAACGCGGTCCTTGTCCTGGTCGATCACCGTGTAGACCTTGGTCTTGCGCGTGCCGACGAAGAGGATGCCGGTCTGACGGCCGACCGCCATGTGCCTGGCGTCAGGCACCACGGCGTAAAGGCCGATCTTGAAGCCCGGCGGCAGCTTGATCTGCTGCAGGTTCTTCTTGATCTGGTCGGCGCGGCGGCCCGTCTGCGCAACCTCCGGGATGGTCAGATTGTTCGTCGTCGGCTTGAAGGCGGAGAGCTTTTCCAGGTTTCCGGGGCTGGGCGCCTGGGCGAGCGCCCCGGCAGAGAGGCCGGCCGTCGCGATTGCGGCCACAATCATGTGTTTTCTGAGCATGCGATCCTCCCGACGTTGTTTCTTCATTCTGGCTAGATGATAGTAAATCTCTCCGTCTGTCTGTAAAGCTGCAATATGCGGACAATTTTATGCTGCGTCGCACAATCGAAGATGTAGTATCCCAATACTACATCTTCGGCAAAAGCGACTTGCATCCTGTTCTGAACGTGCTCATATTCGTATTGGCTGCCCTCATCACTGTGCAGCGTAAGGAGGATGATCATGCGTCAGTGGAAAAAGCCTGCGATCGTCGAACGGACCTGCGGCTGCGAAGTCAGCGCCTACGCCCCTGCCGAGATCTGAGAGCGCGACGCCGATCCGATGGATGCGCGTTGCGTGGTTCGCATTCTCGGATCGGCAGCCGGCGGCGGCTATCCGCAATGGAACTGCCGCTGCCCGGTCTGCACGCTCGCCTGGGATGGTGACGCGCGCGTCGTCCGGCGCTCGCAATCGTCGATCGCGGTGTGCGGCCGCTCGGGCGCCTGGGCGCTCGTCAACGCATCTCCCGACATCCGGCAGCAACTGCTCGACAACCCGCCGCTGCAGCCGCGCCACGGTCAGCGCGACAGCCCGGTCGCAGCGGTCGTCCTCACCAATGCCGACATCGACCATGTCGCCGGTCTGCTCGGTCTGCGCGAGCGCTGGCCGCTGCGGCTGTTTGCGACGCGCTCCGTTCTGACGGCGCTGGCGGCGAACCCGATCTTCCGTGCGCTTGACGAGACGCTGGTCGAACGTCGCGAGATCGCCCTCGGCGTTCCGTTCCATCCCGTCACGGATGTCGAGATGGAGCTGTTCCCGGTTCCCGGAAAGGCCCCGCTCTGGGACGAGGGCGAGGATGTGAAGACCGATATCGAGGACGGGCGCACGGTCGGCGTCGCGCTGCGGGGCGAGGGCGCGCAGGGCTGGGCGCATTATGTGCCGGGCTGCGCGACCGTCACCGAGCCGCTACGGCGCAGGCTCGACGGAACGCCGCTGCTGCTGTTCGACGGCACGCTTTATGACGACGACGAAATGGTCCGCCTGGGGCTCGGGTCCAAGACAGGCCGGCGCATGGGCCATGTTCCCGTCGGCGGGCTGGATGGCTCGCTTGCCGCCCTGTCGGGTTGCGCCATCGCGCGCAAGGCCTATGTCCATATCAACAACAGCAACCCGCTGCTGGTTTGCGGCTCGCCGGAACGATGCGAGGTCGAGGCAGCGGGCTGGCTCGTCGCGGAGGACGGCATGGAGTTTCGCCTGTGAGCGCGCCGCTGACGCAAGACGGGCTGGAGGCCGCGCTCAGGGCGGTCGGCGCGGAGCGCTACCATAATCTCCATCCGTTCCACCGCCTGCTGCATGACGGCCGGCTAACGCACGGTCAGGTCGCCGCCTGGGCGCTGAACCGCTCGCACTACCAAGCGATGATCCCGGTCAAGGACGCCACGCTGCTGGCACGGCTGCCGACGCCGGAGCTGCGCCGCATCTGGCGTCAACGCATCGTCGACCATGACGGCGAAAGCGATGGCGATGGCGGCTTCGCGCGGTGGCAGAAGCTGACGGCGAGCTTCGGCTTCTCCGACGCCGATGTGGAGGACGGAACCGGCGTGCTGCCGGCGACCCGCTTCGCCGTGCAGGCCTATGTCCGCTTCGTCGCGGAGCGCAGCCTGCTCGAGGCCATCGCCTCCTCGCTGACCGAGATGTTCTCGCCGGCGATCATCGCCGAGCGCGTCTCCGGGATGCTCGCGAACTATCCCTTCGTCACCGCCGAAACGCTCGCCTATTTCGACAAACGCCCTGCACAAGCCTCGCGCGACGTCGATTTCGCGCTGGGCTATGTGCGCGCCCACGCCGTCACCGCGGCGCAGCAGCAGGCCGTGATCGCGGCGCTGCGCTTCAAATGCGACGTGCTCTGGGCGCAACTCGACGCGCTGCATTTCGCTTATGTCGAGCCGGGCCTGCCGCCGCCCGGGGCGTGGCGTCCGGAGGCGCGATGAGCGGCTTGCCGATCAGCGGAGGCGACGTTCCGGCGCTGCCGCGCGGCGTACGGCTGCAGTTCAACCAGGCGCGCGGGCAGTGGTTTCTGCAAGGTCCGGAACGGGTGTTCGAGCCCGACGAGATCGCCGTCGAGATCCTGACGCGGATCGATGGCGTCCGGACGGTCGATGCCATCGCGCGCGAACTCGCCGTCGAGTTCTCCGCGCCCGAGGCCGAGATCGGAGCCGATGTCGCTTCCTTCGTAGCGGAATTGCTCGCCATCCGCATGCTGGAGCGCCGGGAGCCGGCGCCGTGATCGCGCCACTCGCCCCGCCGATGGCGCTGCTGGCCGAGCTGACGCATCGCTGCGCGCTGAAATGCCCCTATTGCTCTAACCCGCTTGAGCTGGAGCGTCGCTCGGCCGAACTCGACACGCCGACCTGGCTGCGCGTCGTCGACGAGGCGGCGGCGCTGGGCGTGCTGCAGATCTCGTTCTCCGGCGGCGAGCCGATGCTGCGGCCGGATCTGCCCATCCTCGTCGCCCGCGCGGCCGAGCGCGGCCTCTACACCAACCTGATCACATCGGGCGTCGGTTTCGCGCCCGAGGCCCTGCAGCGCGTCGCCGAGGCCGGCCTCGACCATGTGCAGCTCTCGGTGCAGGGCGTGGAGGACGCCGCTGCCGACCATGTGTCGGGCCTGCGCGGATCGGCAGCGCAGAAGCGCCGGCTCGCTGCGGAGATCGCGCGGCTGGGCCTGCGGCTGACGCTCAACGCCGTCGTCCATCGCGGCAACGTCGCGCAGATTCCCGCGCTGGTGCGGCTGGCCGAGGATTGGGGGGCGGCGCGCGTCGAGATCGCCCATGTCCAGTACTATGGCTGGGCGGTCGAAAATCGCGGCCGTCTGATGCCGACGCGCGCGCAGGTCGAGACCGCGACAGCCGATCTCGCCGCCGAGCGGGCCCGGACTGCCGGCCGCCTCGTCATCGACGCCGTCCTGCCCGACTACTATGCGAGCTATCCCAAGCCCTGCATGGGAGGCTGGGGCGCGCAGAACATCAACGTGACGCCCTCGGGTCGCGTCCTGCCCTGCCACGCCGCGGAGACGATCCCGCATCTCGTCTTCGACAACGTCCGGGACCGGCCGCTCGCCGAGATCTGGCGCGAGTCGGCCACCTTCAACGCCTATCGCGGGACTGACTGGATGCGCGAGCCTTGCCGGAGCTGCGAGCGGCGCGAACGCGATTTCGGCGGCTGCCGCTGCCAGGCTCTGCTCTTCGCCGGCGACGCCGCGGCGACCGATCCCGCCTGCCGGCTTTCGCCGCTGCATGACGTGCTGCTGGCAGTCGCGGAGCGGGATTCGGCCTCGGAGGCCGGCGTCTACGCCTATCGCGGCTACGCCCGGAGCTGAACCACTATTCCGCGACGATCTTGTAGCGCTGGCCCGGAACCAGCGCGGCGTTGCGGTCGAGCCCGTTCAGGATCAGGAACAGCTCCTGAGGCCGTTCGACGCCGGCCATGCGCTGCGCCATGGCAGCGGCCGTATCGCCGGCATTGGCTGTGACGAGCCTGATCTGGAGCGGTCGTGCGGCCTGCGCTTCCGTCGCGGACAGCGTCCTGAAGCTGTCGAGCAGCATCCGCATCAGCCGCTCCGGATCGCTCGATCCGCGCGACGCCATGATGAAGCGGTAGACCCGCCCGCCGCTCTGGATCGCCGCGAGCCGGAACGACCAGTCGGCTCCCTTGCCGGCCGTGATCACGGCGGACTGGCCGGCGATCTCGATCTGCTCGACCACGCCGGTCTGGACGCCCTCGATCCAGCCGGAGGCGACATAGCTTTCAAGCGTCTGGTTGGGTTGCAGCGTCACAGAATCGAAGCGCAGGGCCTGCGCGCCGTTGCCGCCGACGCCGACGACCATGTCGCGCGCCGCCTCCAGCCCAAAACCTTCGGGCGCGGTGAAGCCGATGCGCAGCGCGCTGTTGAGATAGCTGCGGCCACGCACCACGCCGTCGCGCGGGTCCTCGCCATAGGCCAGCCCGTCGATCGCGCCGAGCCAGCGCCCGGCCTCGCGTTCGCCGATGCCCGGCGCGCCGATCTGACGGGCGGCGAGCGTGACAGCGGCGACGCGCTCGGGCGTCGAGGGATGGCTCGACAGGATGTCGAGGCGGCGGTCCTCGGAGGTGCGGTCTGCGGCGGCGCTGCGGAACACCGTGTTGCGGCCGAGCGCGCCGAGGAAGCGGCCGGCGCCATAGGGGTCGAATCCGGCCCGTGCGATGGTGCGCACGCTGAGCTGGTCGGCGGTCAACTCCTGCTGCCGCGAAAACCGCGCGAGCGACAGCCGCGAGCCGGCCTGGACGGCCGCGCCCGCTGCAGGGTCGTTGAGCAATTGTCCGGCGACCTTGGTGAACAGCGCCGATTCGGCCTCGAGTTCGGCGCGCTCGACGGCGTGCCTGGCCGTGACATGGGCGATCTCATGGGCCAGCACCGATGCGACCTCGGAGGTGTCGTTGGCCAGCCCGAGCAGGCCACGCGTCACGTAGAGCCGGCCATTGGGCAGCGCGAAGGCGTTGACCACCGGCGAATTCAGGATGGTGATTTCATAGGCGCCGATCTGGCCCTCGCCGGCACGCACCAGCCGGGCGACGATGTCGTCGAGCACGGTCTTGACGGCGGGCGCGCGATACTCGCCGCCAAACGCCGTCAGCAGGCGCTGGTGTTCGCTGTCGGCGGCGCGCTGGATCGCGGCGATGCGCGGCGCGAGCTCGGCGTCGGAGGGCCGCTGCGGCGGCAGGATGACGCTCTGTTCGCCGGCGCAGGCGGCCAGCAGCAGAGCGGTCAGCAGCAGCGCGGCTGGCTGCGCGGCCAATGACGACCGCAGCGAAGGCGACCGCAGCAAAGGCTTGGCGAAGATCGAACGAACACGCATCGAATCAGTCAATCACATCCAGCGCCGAGGCGGCAGCAATCTCAAGCAGCAGTCCGTCCTGCCCCGAGAGCACGCCGCGCGCCTTGACCCGTTTGCCGGGCAATGACGCGGCGGTCCAGCCCTTGTCCTGCATCTCGCGCCAGAGTGTCCGCGACATGACGACCGATGCGGCCTCGCCGCGTCGGCGCGACAGGTTGAGATAGGTGCGTTGGGCGCGCTCGCCGACGGAGGCGATGCGCCCCTGCAGCGCGACGATCCGCCCCGCCTGCGCCTTCAACGCGGCAATATCGTGACCGTCGATAGCGGTGTCGGCGAGAAGCGGCGATGAGTGCGCCGGCAGGCGAGCACCCTCGTCCAAAGCCGTCCGCAGGGCCAGATCGCAGGCGCGATGCTCGGGCTCCGGCAGGCGCGAGGCTGCTTTCGCGCGAAGCAGCGCGACCGCGAGATCGGCGGGTGTGCCCTCCGGTCGCTCGCCCACGGCGAGCATGCGGGCCGGCAGGCGGCTCCAGCGATCGGGCTTGCCCAGTGCGACGAGCGCGAAGGCCCTGCCCTTCCACTGCGCGATTGCGGCGGCGAAGCGCGCGGCCTCGGCCGCGTCCTGCCGCGCAGCGACGCCGACCAGCCTGACGCTGCGGCCATCGTCGAGCAGAATGTCGCCCGCCGCATCGAGCCCCGCCAGCCGCACCGGTGGCGCATCGCCCGCCGGGCCGGGACAGGCTTCACCCGCGGCACGCGCGTCGGCGACCGCCAGAGCGAACAGAAAAGCTGCGATGACAGGCTTCACCGGCATGGAGATTATGATACATGCATTCGCATGCGTCCCGGTAGCTCAGCAGGATAGAGCAACGGTTTCCTAAACCGTAGGTCAGGGGTTCGAATCCCTTCCGGGACGCCAAAAACACCGTTTATCAACAGCCTGCGGAGCGGTTAGCCAGGGTGGTTCGCCATCGGGTTAGCCAACGGGCTTTTTGCGGCCCTGATGCAGCAGCGTGACCTTGTCGAGGCCGGCTCTCGCCAGGCGCTCTTGGTTGGCCGACTTCGTGTAAAGCTCGGCGTGCTTGATGTCGGTGTGACCGAGCGTGTCCATGATCTCGCGGGTCGTCGCGCCGCCATCGGCCAGCATGCCGCCAAGCGTCTTGCGCAGGCCGTGCAGAGTGCAGCCCGCCGGCAGGCCGGCGGACCTCGTCCAATCGGCCATGCGGCCGGTGAGCGACTTTGGCGAGAACGGTTCGCCGAAGGCCGTGAGCAGGATAGTCGGCCCCTTCAGATCGGTGGCATCGAGCACCTCGCGCAGCATCGGGCTGACCGAGAGGCGCAGTTCGCGGCCCGTCTTGACCTGGCGCAGACTGATCTGGTCGCCGCGGATCGCGGCGACCTTAAGGGCGGCGACGTCGCTGCGCCGATTACCGAGCCAGAGCGCGAGCGTATAGGCGAGCCGGGGCGTGGTGCCGATCGGCCAGCGCGCCTCGAACGCCGCGCGCTCGTCGTCGGACCAGGCTCGCCACCCCTTGGTCGCCGGCCGGTACTTCAGGCGGTAGCTCGGATCGGTTTCGATCCACTCCTCGTCGAGCCCGGCCAGGATCATCTTCCGGATCACGACGAGCAGATGGCGCGCAGCGTGCGGCGTGTCGCTGCGCTCGGCGAGCAAGGCCTTCAGATGGCGCCGGCGCAGATCGGCGAGCGGCGCCTCGCCCCATTTCGTCTTGACGCCCTCGGCGATCGGCCGCTCAAGAAAGGCCTCGGCGATCGCAGACTGCTTCTGCTTCGTCACGGATTCGAGCTGCTGCCATTCCGTCGTCTTTGTCACGACGATGCGCCAGGCGGCGCGCAGGGTCTTGGGCAAGGCAGCGTTGGGATGCCGCGTCACCTCGGCCTTGCGGGGCGTGCGGCCTTCCACGGCGGCGCGATAGGCTTCCTCGAATGCCGGATCGCCCGGCCTGCCCGGTAGCGCCGTCGTCTTGCCGGCCCGCCGATAGCGCCAGCGCTCCCGCCCGTGGCGGTCCTGATAGGGGCTGGCGTTGGGGTGCGTCTGCGACATGGGCGGCGACGCTAGCGGACGCCGGCGGCCTTCTTCAAGACTGCGTCGATCGCGTTCTCGTCGGCCGTGTCTAGATCCGTGAAGGCCATGTCGAGCTGGACGCGATCCCAGACGATGCGGCCGTCGATCTTCTTGCCCTTGGGCATGCGCCGATCGGCGACGAGCTGATCAAACTTCGTCGTGCCGACACCGATGTAATAGGCGGCTTCCTCACGGCAGAGGCCGCGCGGCACCCAGGCGATCGTCTCGATCCGGCCGGAGGCGCGCGGCATCAGTCGACTGCCTTGCGCGCGGGGCCGAACACGGCCTCGCAGGTCCGCCAGAGCGCGTCGGCACGAGCCTCCGTCGTATCGTTGTTGACCCTGGCCAGCAGAACGGCCGCGTGGCAGAGGTCAAGTTCGCACGGCTTGGGCAGCGCGCACCAGGAGGCGAGGTTAGCCATGGGCCGCCTCCCGCTCCCGCCGGGCGATCCATGTGTCGCAGGCCCCTCGGCATTTGTCGGCGAATTTCAGGCCGGCGCCCCATGAGGTGTAGCTGTCGACCCGCGCCGCCCAGTAGTCGCGCTCGGCGCGCAGCTGCTCGAGCGTCTGGTCGCACAGCGGCACGTTCGGCTTGGCCGCGAGGGTGGCGGGAAGGGTGGGCTCTGTCACAGCGAGCCTCCCCGCCACACCACCCACATCAGCCCGGCGAAGGCTGCGAGCGCCAGGCCGCCCAGGCCATAGACGATCGCGCGCGCCCGGAAGCGCTCCAGCGGGCAGCCCTCGCCGCCCGGGCCGTCATAACCGTGCGAGGTCATGCAGCCTCCGCGGGCTGGCGCAAATTGTGGCGCAGGAAGGCCTCGAAGGCCGAGGCGAGAATGCGGAACCGGTTCGAGCCGCCGTCGAGGCGCGCGGCGGCCATGCGGTTGAACGCCCCTGCGAGGTCGAACTCGTCCAGGACGTCGAGCAGCTCGGGATGATCGCGCAGCGCGGTGTCGTTGCCGAGCACGACGCAATAGGCGGTGATGACGTTGGCGCGGACCATGCCGATATTGCCCTCGCCGACCTTGACGATGGCCTCGAGCGCCCGGGTCAGGGTGTCGGCCCCGTAGAGATCGCAGGCCTTGTAGAGGGTGGCCGCGGCGAAGGTGTCGCCGCGCTTCAGCTCGGCCTGCTTGCGCGGCGTGACGATGCGCGCGCCGGCGGCGTCGCAGATGCGCTGGATCTCGACCGCCTTGACGTCACCTGAGACGACGCGGGACTTGTGCAGCACCGCGCCGACGACGGCGAGCTGCTGGGTGTTGACGTCGACGAAGGCCTCGGCCTGCTCGGCCGTGTCGGCGTTGACGACCATGCAGGGCACGGATTTGACACCGCGCAGCTTGGCCGCGTGGCTGCGGTGCTGGCCGTCGATGATGGCGAAGAGGCCGCCCTCGATCGGCGCGACGATGATCGGGGCGAAGCGCGACCACTTGAAGCGCTCGGCGATGCGGCGGACCTGGATCTTGCCGCGCTGGCCGATCGGCCGCTGGTAGCGATCGTCGATCCTGAGATCGGAGATCGCGATCCACTGCACCTGCGGCACGGGCCCGGGCTGGGTGACGAAGGAGACGCCGGCATAGTCGGCGATGTCGATCGAGCGGAGCGTGTCCATCACGCGGCCTCGCTGACAGGGCCGCGCTCGCTGTCGCGCAGCAACTGGACCAGCGCCTCGCGCGTCGAACCGAACGGTACCTTGACGCCAGCCGTCTTCAGCAGCTCGCGCAGCGCCGGCGCCTTCAGCTCCTCGTAGCCATCGCCGGCGTGCGCTGATTTGGCGGGGGGGATCGCCTCCTCATCGCCCGCCGGCGGCCCGGCCGGGCCTGAACCGGCAGGACCGTCTTGGTCCTGCCAAATCTGCATTGCCGCTTCGGCTGCCGAGAGATGCGCCTGGGCCGGCGTCTCGTCGATCGGCGCGGCGTCGGGCTCCGGCTCGTCCGCTGCGACGGGCAGGATGGCATCGAAGACATCGCCGCGCAGCAGCGGCGGCAGCCAGGCGCGTTCCTTCGCCAGCCGTGCCGCGACGGCGGCGAGGTCGCCCTTCTTCAGCTTGGCGTGCTTGGCCGGTTCGTCGCCGCAGTCGGCGATGGCGGCGATCGCCTCGGGCTTCGGCACGGCCTTGAAATAGGCCTCGGCGTCGAAGGCCTGGACGAGGGCGGCGCGGTGCGCCTCTGCCGGCAGCGCGGCGCGCAGTTCAGTCACCGCCTCGGGCTTGAGCGAATCGTAGGAGTGATAGGCCAGCGCCTTGCTGGTGAAATCGAGCATGCGCGCGATCATGTGCGCGGCCTGCAGCTGCAGGCCCTCGATCGGCATGACGAGCGCGGCGCGGAACGCCTCGCTGAAGGCGAGCTTCGTATGATGCTCGCGCGCTGCCCAGGCCAGCTCCGGCCCCTCGCCGCAGCCGTTGCTGGTCAGGCGGATCGGCGTGCCCCAGGTGGCGTGCGTGGCGACGAAGGCCGCGAGCGCGATGCGTGGCTCCGCGGCAAGCACATGCGCCGCGGCGCGGGTCGCGGTCAGCGCCAGATCGTCCATCAGCGCGGCCGACAATCTGGTCGGCTCCGGCGCTTCGCTTGCGCCGGTTGCGGCTGGCTTCGGCTCGGGGCGCGCCATGGCGGTGCGCTGCTCGGCTTTCGCGCCGGGTTTCTTCTTCAGATAGCCGCGCTGGACCCGCAATAGGCCGTTGGCGTCGATCTCGAGCGTCGCGATCGCCTTGGCGCGCTTGTCTTCGGGCACCTGCAGCCAGGCTGCGCGCTCGTCGTCATATTCGGCGTGCTCCTGGCTGAGCCGGTGGCGCTCGGCATCGAGCGTCTCTTCCTCGAGCAGGAGAGCGGCGACCTCGGGCGTCGGCTCGTCCTCGTCTTCGAGGTCGAGGCCGAGTGCCTCGAGCTCGTCCTGCAGGGCTTCGCTGCGCTCGTCGATCTCGCGCAGCCGGGCCTCTATCTCGATGCGGCGCGGCGGCTTCTCCGATTCGGGCAGAGCAGGCTTCGGCAGCCGGTCCCACATGTAGCGGTCCTGCGCGTCCGGCCCGAAGACGACCTCGCCCCAGCCCTCCTCCGCCTTGATCTCGGCCGCTACTGCTGCGAGCTTGTCGCCGGCAAGACGCTGCAACAGGCCGCCATCGGCGAAAGCCTGCCGGTCAGCGAAAAGATCGCGGACCATTTCGCCGCCGGCGGCGCGATAGGCCTCCTCGCCGACGAAGAGCGCGATCGGTCGGTTGGCCGGCACGGATTCCTGCGTGAAGGCCTGGCGAATGTCGCCGGGCCGCAAGCGCCACTCCTGCCGGCTCGCGAGGACCTCCGCCAGATAGCTCGCCTGCTCGTCCGGCGTCGCCAGCGTGAAGGCACGCGCCGCCTCGCCGTTGATCCGGCCCTCGAGCCATGCGGCGCGCACACCCGGATGCAGCCGGCCGAGCGCCTGGCGTTGCTCGACCTGCCGGAGCGTGATGCCAAAATGCGCGGCGATGTCCTCGGTCGTCTTGCCGCGCTCGGCGAGCGAGGCGAAGGCCTCGAACTCGGCGACAGGGTGCAAGGGCTTGCGCAGCACATTGGCCGCGAGCGAGATCTCGAAGGCGTCGGCGTCGGGCTCCTCCTCGCGCAGCACGACATCGACCCGCTCGGTCACGGTGCCGGCGTCGAAGAGCTGCCGCAGCGCCTTGAGCCGCCGGTTGCCGTCGATGATCTCGACGGTCTCGTCGGCGCTCAGCCGGCCGACCAGCGGCTGCAGCAGGCCATGGGCCTGGATCGACGCGACGAGATCGGAGACGTCCTCGTCCCCCGGGCGGCAGTTCACCGCGCCGCCGGGAACGAGATCGTGAGGCCAGTACTGCTGGATCGGGCTCATGAAGAGGCTTCCTCTGCTGCCAGCGCGTCGAGCACGGCGCCGATGATGGAATGGGGTTGCTTGTCGTCGCCGCGCGAGACCGAGGCGCGCAGCGTCTCGACCGGGCAGCCGCACTGGAGCGCGAGCGAGATCATGATCGCGGCGTCGCGCACGACCGCATGCATGTGCTCTCCGGACTTCGGGCCGGAGACAAAAACCTCGGCGATCGACCCGCCGCCCGCGCCGGCATCCTGTAGGTCGGCGTCGAACCGGCCGATCGTGACCTGGAAGATCAGGAACTGATGGACCAGCTCGAAGGTCAGCGCCGCGCGACGATCGGGGAGGGCGCGCCGGTTCATCGCGCCGCCTCGCCGATCATGGTGAGCATGCGCGGCATCGAGGCCGGCGCGCGGGCGCGCTCGGCGTGGAGCTTCGCGCTCCAGCTCTCGAAGCGGGTGATCCAGCCTTCGGCGGCCTTGGCGGGGGTGAGAACCTTGATGCGCTGCTTCAGCGCCAGCGGCCTGATCGAGGCCAGCCGCGCATCCCAAGGTCGGGGCTGAGGGCCGAGCAGATGGTCGCGCTCGGTCAGCAGCAGCTGCAGATCGACATGGTGGACGCGGTCGCGGATGACCGGCGGCACCGGCCAGGGCAGGCCCGCCTCGGCATGGAGATAGCGGTGCAGCGGCTCCTCGAGCGCGCGCCGCAGCCGCGCGACCGAGATCGCCGGCACCCGGTCGAACCCGAGCTCGGCGCGCAGCTCGTCGAGCAGCATCTGCATGGCCGCGAGCCAGGGCGAGGTCTGGTCGCCCAGCGGACCCTCCGGCCCGTCATGGAGCAGGAAGGCCATGGCCAGCGCGTAATCCTGCGTCTGGCTCCAGAGGAAATCGGCGCCGATGCAGCAATGCTGCGCGACCGAATAGATCTGCCCGCTGGGCAGCTGATTGGCGAAGCGTCCGGTGTTGCCAAGCGGGATGGCGATGTCGCGCCTGATGTCGATCGTGCCGGGCTCGATCGCGCGGCCAAGCACCAGCGCCCGCCCGGAGGCGAGCGGAAGCCAGGGCGCGGCGGCGGCCGGTTGCGTCGTGCCCGGTTTCACGAGGCGTCTCCCGGCCGGCAACGGCGACGCTCGCCCAGGCGTGCCGCCATGCCCTCGACCGTGTCGAGATCGTCGACATCGTCGAGGTCGAAGGCGGCGTCGCCGTTCAGCGCCTTGGCGCGATAGAGCGCGTCGATGAAGAGGGCGCGCGTCGCCTTGACGAGCTGGGGCTCGCGGAGTTCGCGCGCCTTCTCGGCGGCCTGCCGCCTGAGCTCGGCCTCGGCCGGGCCGTCGTCGCCGGCGCGGACCAGCGCCTCGGTCATGCCGCGCGGATCGGGCTGATCGCGCGGGACCGAGGGCGATTCTGCGGTGCGGATCATCACAGCGCCTCCCGCTGGCAATCGGCGGGTGAGGTCGCGCGCAGGCGTCGCTCGGCCGCTCGCAGCGTCGATAGGGCAAGCTGCCTCAAGGGCTGGCTTTCAACCGCCTGGTCACGGGCGGCGATCGTGTCGATCATGCGCGGCGAGACGATGCCGGCATCGGCCTGCAGCAGCACGGCCTGAGCGCAACCCCAGCCCTGCCGCGCCGCCATGGCGAGCGGCCCGAAGGCGATGGCCTTCGTCGGCAGAGGCTCGCCGTCACCGAGTTCGGCGATCAGGCGCTGCGAGACATGGGCCATGTCGTCCGCGACGGCGCGCAGGCGTTCGATGCAGGCGAGGCGGGTGGCGACCTCGTGGCCCGAGAGCGAGAGCGCGTCCATCAGGCGGCCTCCGCCGGCGCGGCCGGATCGGCCAGCGGATCGGCGCAGGGATCGAAGACTTGGCCGGCGTCGTCGAAGGCGGAGCGCAGATTGGCGTCAAGGATCTTCGCCGCCTGCGGGCCGAGCGTCGCCGAGAGATCGGTCGAATAGCCGGCCCGGAGCAGGTCGTAGATGTCGGCATAGCCGCGGTTGACGCGGCCTTCGTCGAGCAGCGCGACCATATCGGCCAGCACCACGGCCTTGATCTCAGGATCGAGCTGGAGCGGCAGGGCCTTGCGGGTCTCGACGGCCCAGGCGCCCTTCAGCCGCTGGGCGATCAGCGAAGCGTTGACCGCCTCGACCGGGGTCGGACGGCCGGGTTCGGGTCTCACGTGACGCATGACGCGCCTCCATCGGTTTGCGATGGGGCGACCTTATGAGGGTGAATTTACCCAGTCAAGCTGATGAGGGTAAATCTCCGCATCGATGGCGTCACGCGCTGGTTGGTGATTGCTGATTCGGGACGTCTCGGTTGTCCAACACCTTATTCAAGCGTGTTTGCAAGAGGTCGATCGTCGATCCGCGAACGGTCTGGCCGTCCAGCTCGGCGATGTAGTCCAAGCCGTCAAAACGATAGGTGATTCCCCGATGTGTACCGGCGACCTTTACGGGCTGCGCTGGCGTTGCTGCGTTCAGCGCAACGCTTGCCGCTGGGGCAGGGCGTGCCGGTGCTAGGGCATCCATGCGGTTCAGGATTGCGGCCAAGCCTGCAGAGGTCACCAGCACCATGAGGCTGAGACCGACATGAACGCGTGCGGCGATCTGCTGGAAGACAGTGGCGCCTGGCATCCAGGTCGCCACGACCTCAACCGCGCCGAGCAGTGCGCTGAGCGCTGCTAGCACGGCGATCAAGTTCAGGAAGCCTGCCATCACAGTCCTCGTCGTCAGATTCCAAACAGTTCGTTCACCGTCAGCACTTTGTGCAGGCTGACGACGTAGGCGGTGTCGAATTCGATCTGTGCCTTTGGGTTGAGCTGCTCGACGATGATTTTCGAGGCGGAGCGTCGCACCAGCGTCTTGATGAAGCACTCAACCGGACCATCGGGCGTATAACGCGCCGTGATTGCGACGGTGTCGCCGACGTTGGGGTGCTTGAACGCGCTGATGATGCGCAACTCGCCAGGCGGATGAGCCGGGATCATCGATGTGCCCTCGACATAGAGCGCATAGATACCCTTGGCATTGAGCAGGCCCGGAGGCCGTGCGACATAATCCACCACGCCACCTTCGAACTGGAACGCACCGGCCATCGAGCCCGCGATCGTGCCGCGCACCTCGATATCCCTGATTAGCGTATCCCGATTCGAAAGTTCAACCTGGGCGGGTCTCGTGTTCGGCGTTGGCCGTCCGGCCAAGAGAGCCGGCGTCGGCTCGCCATCGCCATCCATGAGCCATTCGAGGTTGCAGGCAAGCCCAAGAGCGACCTTGCGCATGGTGTCGGATCGCGGGTTCTTGGTTCGCCCGTTGATGATGTCGCGCAGCAGATCCTTGTTGTCGCTGACCGACAGTGACACGGCGGCCGCCGTGGTGCCGAGCTCCATGAGGCGCTGCTCTATTCGACGCGCCAGAGGCGATCTGTCGTCTGTCTTGGTCATGATGGGGAAACTACCCCGTGCATCATTCGACGTCTCTGCGGAAATACCGCCTTGACGTGAGGGTAAATCTCCGCATAGCGTGCCGGCATGTCGACGCTGACCGATCAAGTTCTGGCTGTTGCCCATGCCTACTGTGCCGCCGAGGGTATCTCGCTCTCGGCCGCCAGCCGGCGCGCCTTCGATGAATCGAAGCTGCTGGTCGATCTCGAGCGCGGTCATTCGTCGCCGACCCTCAAACGCTCCGACCGTGCGCTGCGCTGGTTCTCGGCGAACTGGCCGGCACTCGCGAGCTGGCCGGATGCCGTGCCGCGTCCAGCGCCGGAGAGCGTGCCTCTCGGAGCCTCGTCGACGTCCGAAGCCGAGAGGGCCGCCTGATGTCCTGCATTCCGTTTCATAGCCGGCCTCCGCCCTGAGCTGATCCTCAGACCCTGACAGCCGCCGCCTCTTCCCGACACGGGAAACGCCTCTGCGTTTTCCCGTGCCGGGAAAGCCTTGCCGAAACCCGACTCACCCGACCCGGAGCCCGCCATGTCACGGCCGATCAGCGATGCCTGGTTCTTCCGCGTGAAGGCCGCGACGCGCGACCTCGTCTCGCGCTGCGGCGGCGTGATCCGCGCCGGCGAACTGGCCAACACCTCGAAATCCGAGGTCTCCCGCTGGCAGAGCACGACCGACGAGGGGATCATCACCATTCCGGCCGTGATGGCGCTCGAGGCCGATTGCGGCGCGCCGCTGGTCACCGCCGTGATGGCCGATCTGCAGGGACGCCGGCTGTCCGACGAGGCGGCCGAGGGGCAAAGCGCCGCCAACCTGTTCCGCGACCATGCCGAGCTGATGCGCCATTCCGCCGAGGTGACGGCCGCCATGGCCGAGGCGATGGCCGACGGCACCGTGACGCCGGCGGAAGCGGCCCGGGTCGATCGCGCGGCGCGCAGCCTCGACCTGTCCGTCGATCGTGTCCGCACCAGCCTCGCCGGTGTCCAGGCCGGCGCGTCCGAGACGGAGGGCGGCCAGGTCTCGCGTCCCGCCCTCCGGCCGGTCGGGCGAGGGTGAGCGCCATGGTCGGCACATCGCCTTCCGCCAGCGGCTGGAACGACGAGACCGTCGCGCGCCTGAAGGCGATGTTACTCGACGGCGGCTCTGCGGCCGAGATCTCCGAGGCGCTGGGCTTCGTCTCGCGCAGCGGCGTCATCGGGAAGGTGCATCGGCTGGGTCTCGCCTTCGCCAATGGCTGGGGCAGGCATGAGACGCCGGCCGCACAGGCCGCGCGGGCGGCCAGCGCACCGCCGCGCAAGCCGAAGGCCCCGCCGAAATCGGCCTCGCCGGCGCCGGCGTGCCCCGTGGCTGGTCTGCGCCG
>FWWL01005848.1_pt1 | contig 18510 bp, 18 predicted proteins | sample 2228331 | NCBI WGS metagenome assembly FWWL01 (sample SAMEA103939775, study PRJEB20133) | metagenome
ATTTGAAAAAGATGAAAAGCTATCGTAAAGAATTGTGGTTTCAGACACCAAATCGACGTGATTTCATAAACATTACTCCACTAATTGAAGAATGTATAAGAGAAAGTGGTATTAAAGAAGGCTTGTGCCTGGTTAATGCTATGCACATTACTGCCAGTGTGTTTATTAATGACGACGAATCAGGTTTGCATCACGATTTTGAAGTATGGCTCGAAAAATTAGCTCCTGAAAAGCCCTATTCCCAATACAAACACAATGGCTTTGAAGATAATGCAGATGCTCATTTAAAACGTACTATAATGGGACGTGAAGTAGTGGTTGCTATTACAAACGGTAAGCTCGATTTTGGTCCATGGGAGCAAATTTTTTATGGCGAATTTGATGGCAAAAGAAAGAAAAGAGTGTTGGTTAAAATAATAGGAGAATAAATAATGACAACAAACAAACCTATAAAAACAGCTTTACTATCTGTTTATCATAAAGATAAAATCAAGCCCATTGTTGAAAAATTGTCGTCGTTAGGAATAAGACTTATTTCTACTGGTGGAACAAAAAGCTTTATAGAAAACCTTGGATTCGAGGTAACTGCTGTTGAAGACTTAACTTCTTATCCTTCGCTATTCGATGGACGTGTAAAAACTCTTCATCCCGCCATTATGGGTGGTATTTTATTCAGAAGAGATTCTGAACGCGATCAAAAAGAAGCTAACGAACATAAAATTGCACCTATTGACCTGGTTATAGTAGATTTATATCCTTTCGAACAAACGTTAAAAGAGACAACCAACGAAGAAGAAATCATTGAAAAAATTGATATTGGCGGTATTAGTTTAATTCGTGCTGCTGCTAAAAATTTTCATGATGTGCTTATTATCCCTTCAGAAAGCGATTACGAATTTTTACTTCAATTGCTCGAAAACAAACAGGGCATAAGCAGCTTAGAAGACAGAAAACAAATGGCCAAAAGAGCCTTCGAAGTTTCTTTTCAATACGATCGGGCTATCTACAGCTATTTTTGCGAAAGCCCTATGTTTGCCCTTCCCTCCTCGCCAATTAAACCTCTTCGTTACGGCGAAAATCCTCATCAAAAAGCGTGGTTTATTGGAAATTTTGAAAAAATGTTTGAAAAACTCCAAGGTCAGGAAATTTCTTACAATAATTTGCTCGACATTGATGCAGGAGTACATCTAATAAGAGAATTTGACGAACCAACGGTAGCCATTTTAAAACATAACAATGCCTGTGGTTTAGCTTCCGACCCTAATCCCCTTGAGGCATGGAAAAAAGCACTCGCAGGAGATCCTATAAGTGCCTTTGGAGGAATCATTGTATGTAATTTTCCCATTAACACAGAAATAGCAAAAGAAATTCATTCTATCTTCTTTGAAATTCTAATTGCAACAGATTATTCTAACGAAGCATTGGAAATCTTATCTGCCAAAACCAAACGCATCATTCTTCGCCAGAAGCCGTGGAATACAGAAACTTACATCCTACGTTCCTGTATTAATGGAATGTTAGTTCAAGAAAGAGATTTACACCAAACAAACATTGAACATTGCAATGTTGTAACAAAAGCTCAGCCAAGTGAGCAAGAAATAATCGATCTTCTGTTTGCAAACAAAATAGTTAAGCACACCAAAAGCAATGCTATTGTAATAGTAAAAAATAAACAACTAATCGGTAGCGGCATTGGTCAAACATCAAGGGTTGACGCAACAAAACATGCCATAGAAAAAGCCAAATCTTTCAATTTCGATCTGAATGGTGCTGTATTGGCAAGCGATGCCTTTTTTCCTTTTGCCGATAGTATTGAAATAGCAAGCAAAGAAGGAATCAAAGCCTTTATACAACCAGGTGGCAGTATACGCGATCAGGAAACCATTGACTATTGCGACAAACATAATTTATCAATGATTTTTACAGGATTTCGTCATTTTAAGCATTAAGATATTAATCTAACGATTAACTTTGCAATTAAAATACTAAGCAATTTATGGGATTATTTTCATATTTTAATCAGGAGCTTGCAATTGACCTTGGTACAGCCAATACAATTATTACCTACAATGATAAAATTGTTATTGACGAACCTTCAATTATTGCAATAGACAACGATACCAAAAAAGTGATTGCTGTGGGTCACGAGGCTCGCCAAATGCATGGGAAGACACATGCCAACATCAAAACCATCAGACCATTAAAAGACGGTGTAATTGCCGACTTCTACGCAGCCGAATTGATGCTGAGAGAATTTATCAGAAAAATAAACCCACGTCGTCGTTTTTTCTCTCCTTCACTGAAACTGGTTATAGCTATTCCATCAGGAAGCACTGAAGTTGAAATCCGTGCTGTACGCGACTCATCTGAACATGCAGGAGCACGCGAAGTGTATATGATTTATGAGCCTATGGCAGCAGCTATAGGTATTGGGCTCGATGTTGAAGCACCCGAAGGTAATGTTGTGGTTGATATTGGTGGTGGGACTACAGAAATCGCAGTTATTTCATTGGCAGGTATTGTATGCAACAAATCTATCCGTGTAGCAGGCGATGTTTTCACCGCTGATATTATGGAACACATGAGAAGTCAGCACAACATGAAGGTTGGAGAACGCACAGCAGAAGAGATTAAAATAAATGTGGGTGCCGCTATCACTGATTTAGATGACGCTCCACCTGACTATATTGTTAAAGGCCCTAGTCTATCAGGTTCTCTGCCTCTTGAAATACCTGTTTCTTATCAGGAAATTGCACACTGTATTGATAAAAGTATTACCCGTATTGAAAGTGCTATACAGTCTGTGCTTGAAGAAACGCCTGCTGAACTTTATAAAGACATAACTAACAATTGCATTTATCTGGCAGGCGGTGGTGCTCTTATCAGAGGCTTAGATAAGCGATTAAGCGAAAAGTTTGGACTAAAGTTTGTTGTTGCAGAAGATCCACTTCATGCTGTTGCAAGAGGTACCAGCACTGTTCTTAAAAATTTAAGCCGTTTTCAATCTATTCTCATGCGATAATTTCTAATTAGAAATATTCGTATGAGGACCGTTTTACGTTTTATAATCAAACAACACAACTTATTATTATTTTTTCTGCTAGAAATATTTGCTATTTCCTTAACAATCAGAAACAACGATTATCAACGGGCAATCAGTTTTAATGTATTTGATGAGATTACCGGTAATATACACAATGTTTATTACGAAATAAGAAAATATTTTTATACCGTTGAAGAAAACTCCAGACTTGCAAAAGAAAATGCATTATTAAGAGCTGAACTGTTAAATAAAATCAGCGATAGCCTTACACCTTCAACACATTCTAAAGAACCTGTTTATCAGCTTATTCCTGCCAATATAGTATATGCTACTGTTTACTCTGCCAATAATTACCTTATTCTTAACAAAGGTTCTAATGATAGCATTGAACCTGATATGGGCGTTATTTGTCCAACAGGAGTTATTGGAATTGTAAAAACAGTATCACCTAATTTTTCAACTGTAATACCTATCATCAATGTCAATGCTCACATAAGTGCAAAAGTTAAAAGGAACCAATATTTTGGTACGACAAGCTGGGATGCAAAAAGTTCATCTTATGTTAACTTATCCGATATACCTTATCATGTAAAGCTGAAAAAAGGCGACACTATTGTTACCAGCGGTTTTTCTACCATCTTCCCGGAAGGCATAATGATTGGTACCATCGAGAATTTCAACTTTAACGAAGGCAACGATTTTTATTTTATTGAAGTAAAATTATCTACCGAATTCAATAGAATAAATCATGTATATGTAATCAAAAACAAGCTGAAAAAAGAGTTTAACGAAATAGAAAAAGAAATCAAAGATGCCCAACAGAATTGATAGACATATCATTCGATTTTTTCTGGTTGTATTAATTCAAGTGTACATTTTGAACAATGTACTCTTTTACAATATCATCAATCCATACATCTACATTTATTTTATTTTACTACTGCCTTTCCAATTACCAAAAGCTATTCAAACAATACTTGGTTTTATCATTGGAATAAGCATTGATTTTTTTACTGGTTCGCTTGCTATTCATACCATTTCCAGCACATTTTTAGGATATTTCAGACCCTATATTTTAAAGCTCTTTGCCCCTTTTGATGGTTATGATACAAATTCAGCACCTACACTACAATTTTATGACCTTTCGTGGTGGATAAAATATTCACTTACAGCTACTTTTTTACACCATTCTATTCTTTTTATATCAGAAACATTTCATTTTGCAAACCTAGGAATGACTTTTATTAAAGTTGTCGTTAGCACTATTCTTACCACTTTCTTAATGACACTTTTGCAGTACTTTTTTCATAAAAGTAAAAGTTAAGCCATGACAAACCCATATTCACAAAGAAAATATACCATCATTTTCATTATTTTGTTTGTTGTATTTATTTATATCGTTCGTCTTTTTTACATGCAAATTATTGACGATTCTTATAAGTATTCTGCTCAAAACAATTCACAACGAAGAATTACCAAATATCCTGCCCGTGGAGTTATTTTCGACAGGTATGGAAAGATTCTGGTTTATAACGAGCCAGCTTTCGATTTAATGGTCATACCACAACAAACAAAACCATTCGACTCGCTCGATTTATGTCAGATATTAGAAATTGAGCTACCAACCCTGCGTCAGATTTTGCAAAAAGCCAAGTCGTATTCTAAATATAGACCATCGCTGGTTGTACCACAGTTATCAATTGAAACAGTTGCTTTGTTAAAAGAAAAGCTTTACAAATTTAATGGCTTCTTCTTACAGTCGCGTACATTACGAAAATATCCCAAACCTATTGCAGCTCATTTGTTAGGATATGTCGGAGAAGTTGACGAAAAATTCATTAAAAAAAATCCCTACTACAAAATGGGAGACTACGTTGGAATAAGTGGCATTGAAAAAACTTATGAAGAATATTTACGTGGCAAAAAAGGAGTGAGTATCTATCTGGTTGATGTTCACAATAGAATTGTTGGTAATTTTGCCGAAGGGAAATACGATACTGCTGCAGTTCCTGGCTACAACTTAATTACAAGCATTGATTTAGAATTACAGGAATACGGCGAAAAATTAATGTCAAACAAAAAAGGTAGTATTGTAGCTATAGACCCTCAATCTGGTGAAATTCTTGCTCTAGTATCTTCACCATCCTACGACCCGTCGTTGTTAGTAGGACGAAAACGAACAAAAAATTATAGCTTGCTGCTTCGCGATACCTTAAAGCCTTTATTCAATCGTGCATTAATGGCAAAATATCCTCCCGGAAGTACCTTTAAAATGGTAAATGGGTTAATTGGTTTGCAAGAAGAAGTAATCAATCTTCAAACTTCATATTCCTGCAATAAAGGCTTTTCAATGGGAAATATTCATGTTGGTTGTCATGCTCATCCCAGCCCACTTGCCCTCACACAAGCAGTTCAACACTCGTGCAATGCCTATTTTTGCAATGTTTTTATAAAAATTCTTAATAATCGTAAGTACAAAAACACAGAAGAAGCGTTTAATAAATGGCGTGAATATGTTACTTCATTCGGTTTTGGACAAGCATTAGGAAGCGATTTGTCTTACGAATTAAAAGGAAATGTTCCTACTAACAATTATTACAACCGCTACTTCGGAAAAAACCGATGGAAACCGCTCACTATCATTTCTCTTTCTATCGGACAAGGAGAATTGGGCATAACACCCTTGCAATTAGCCAATTACGCCTGTATTCTAGCTAACAGAGGTTATTATTACATCCCACATATTGTAAAAGAAATACAAGACGCTCAGTGGGATAACTCAAAATTTAAGAAAAAACATTACACACTGATAGACAAGAAATACTTTGAACCTATTATTGAAGGAATGGAAAATGTTGTATTAGCAGGTACAGCTCGTATAGCAAAAATAGATAGCATTACCGTCTGTGGTAAAACAGGAACAGCCCAAAATCCACACGGCAAAGACCATTCTATCTTTATTGCTTTTGCTCCAAAAGATAATCCAAAAATTGCAATAGCTGTTTTCGTTGAAAATGCAGGATTTGGAGCAACATACGCAGCACCTATCGCTAGCCTTATGATTGAAAAATATATTAAAAGAAAAGTTAAACGAACTGATTTAGAACAAAGAATGATTGAAGCTAACTTAATTAAACGATAATGCAACGTGAAACTACCATATTGAAAACTATTGACTGGTGGATTATCGGTTTATATTTACTTCTGGTTATTCTTGGATGGTTTAATATCTTTGCCGCAGTTTACAACGAAGAGCACGCATCTATTTTTGATATTAGCCAGCAATATGGGAAGCAGCTAATATGGATACTTACTTCATTCATCATTGCACTAATTATTTTATTTACCGACAGCTTGTATTATCAGCTATTTGCCTATCCTGTGTTTCTACTGTTATTGATTGTAACTATACTTGTTCTATTCATTGGTAAAGAAATTAATGGTCAAAAGGCATGGTTTGAAATTGGCTGGATACGAATACAACCTTCAGAATTTTTAAAGGTTGCGGCAAGCCTTACACTTGCCCGATTTATGAGCAGCCACAACTTTCGCATTCATCAAACTAAAAACCTTTTGATAATATCGGCAATCCTTGTCATTCCTATGCTGATTGTGTTAAAGCAACATGATACAGGAACAGCTATTGTTTTTACTTCATTTATTTTTATGCTTTACAGAGAAGGATTAACTCCCTTTTTATTATTCTTCGCTCTTGTTTCCATTGTTTTATTCATCATGTCTTTCTTGGTTTCGCAAACAATCATTGCTTATTCTTTAGTTGTAGCTTCCCTTATGTTGTTTTTACTACTTAACGGCAATTTTGTTTTCTTTATAACTGCCCTTAGTCTAACGATAGGCATATATTTATTCTGGTTTGGCTTAGAATATTTCTTTCATTTCCCATGGCTTTCAGAATATGTAATAACCTTTACAGCAATAACATTGGTTATTGTAAGTTTTGTTTTGGGAAAAATTAAGAAAATAAAATATGCTGCTACCATCGGTATTCTTTTATTGTCAAGCATTGTTTTCTCTTATGGCGTTGATTATATTTTCGATCATTTTTTAGAACCACATCAGCAAGCAAGAATAAATGAATTGTTAGGAAAAACAAACGATCCCAAAGGCATAGGCTATAATGTTAATCAATCTAAAATAGCTATTGGCTCAGGAGGATTTCTTGGCAAAGGATTTTTACAAGGCACACAAACCAAATACAATTTTGTACCAGAACAAAGTACCGATTTCATCTTTTGCACTGTTGGTGAAGAACACGGATTTTTAGGAAGTTCTTTATTATTAATCTTATATGCTGCTTTTCTCATTCGTTTAATCTATGTAGCTGAACGTCAAAGACTTGCTTTTAGTAGAATTTACGGATATTCTGTGGTTTCTATTTTGCTTTTTCACTTTATTATCAACATCGGAATGACTATTGGGCTTGTGCCAGTTATTGGCATTCCACTCCCCTTTTTCAGTTATGGAGGTAGTTCCTTATGGGCTTTTACTATTTTATTGTTTATCTTTGTAAAATTAGACGCAGACCGATTTAAATACCTTGTATAATATGGCAACATCAGAAGTAATATATTTAGGCAACTTACGAACCAAAGCAAAGCATCTGGCTTCGGGAACAGAAATCATAACCGACGCACCTGTTGACAATAAAGGTAAAGGTGAATATTTTTCGCCCACTGATTTAGCAGCCACCTCTTTTGCCTCGTGTGTTCTTACCATTATGGGAATTGGTGCCGAAACCTTTCAGTATGATATTGTTGGAACAAAGGCTGAAGTAACTAAAATTATGACTTCCAACCCACGTAAAATAGGCGAAATTCAAGCCATATTTACTTTTCCGAAAGATAAGCAATATACCAACAAACAGAAAAAAGCCCTTGTAAATATTGTTAAAACCTGCCCTGTAGCACTTTCGCTATCGGAAACAGTAAAAAAGACTGTTGTTTTAATTTTTTCCGACGAAACTATAACTGTTGACTAAGTTATGATCTGGAAAGTGTTGTGGTTTTTGTTTTGGTTAATCCTTGCCGGTTGGCTTATTTATAAGCTCCACTTTTTCAAACAACCTTTCCTGAAAACTAAAGAAGTACTTTTTCTTTTTCTGATTAAACTTATCGCTTCGTTTGCTGTTTATGCCGTATACGATGTTTACTACAACGACCGGATCAATTCCGATATTTTTAAATATTACGACGATGGACAAATTTTATACAATAGCTTTCATCATAATTCAGCCGATTTTATGAAAATGCTTACCGGTATTGGCGAAAACGAACCACACCTTCAATCATATTATCAACAAATGAATTTCTGGATAAAACCCTACCAATTTGAAATAATTAACGAAAATAAAACTATTATACGACTTAATGCAGTATTGTTTTTTATCTCGTTTGGTCATTATTTTATTCACTCACTATTCTTTGTTTTTCTTTCATTTATAGGACTATTTGCACTTTTCAAGCTATTAGCGCCGTATTGTCAAAGTCATCATAGAATTCTGGCAATCTTATTGTACATTATGCCATCAACTCTATTCTGGTCGTCTGCTATTCTTAAAGAAAGTTTAGTTTTTTTCAGCCTTGGCTTGTCTTTATTCTTTTTTGACAAGTGGCGTACATCAAACAAATTTTTTTCATTGCTTCTTTTTATATTTTTCTCCATCTTACTCATGCTAAGCAAATTTTATATCTTTCTGCTTATTTGGCCGGGCATTTGTTTCATGATTCTAATAAAATTTTTACCACAATGGAACAAAGTATTGCTCTTTGCACTTACACAGCTTATATTTATTTTGTTTTTCTTTTATTCAGAGTATTTTATATCTTATGATTTCTCGGAAATTGTAACCATAAAACAGCACAATTTTATCAACATGTCGCATGAATTTAAAGTTGGCAGTGCCATTGACATACCGAAACTTTCTGACAGCGTGTTATCGTTTGTTTATCATACACCCAACGCATTAATTAATTCTATATTCAGACCTTTCATCTGGGAAGCTCATAATCCAATGGCTCTGTTTGCAGCACTTGAAAATATCTTATTGATTTTTCTGGTAGTGCTTACCATCGTATTTTTCAAGAAACAAGTCTCAAACCCATGGATTTGGTTTTCATTATCATTCTCATTATTTTTACTCACCTTAATAGGTTTAACAACTCCTGTTTTGGGTGCACTGGTTCGATATAAGGTACCTGCATTGCCATTTTTGTTATTCATACTTTTTTATTTCATTGATTTTGAAAGACTTAATAAATTATTAATATGGAAAAAACAGTATTAATTACTGGTGCTACTGCTGGAATAGGAAAAGCAATTGCTTATAAATTAGCCGAAAAAGGGTACAAACTGATCATTACAGGCAGAAGGACTCAGTTATTGAGTAACATAGAAAAAGATTTGCGTCAAAAAACGAAAATCATCGCCCTCAATTTTGACATCAGGAATCTGAAAGAGATTGAAAAAAACATTCAATCACTTCTCCCAGATTGGAAAAATATTGATGTACTGATAAATAATGCCGGATTAGCCTCAGGCTTAAGTCCATTCGACGAATGCGATATTGCCGACTGGGAATTGATGATTGATACTAATGTAAAAGGATTGCTTTACATTAGCAAAAAAGTAATTCCATTGATGTACAACAGCAATACTAAGCTCATAATCAATATTGGCTCAATCGCAGGTAAAATGGTATATCCCAATGGCAATGTGTATTGTGCTACCAAAGCAGCGGTAGATGCTCTAAGTCAGGGCATGAGAATAGACTTGCTCGACAAAGGATTTAAAGTTACTGCCATTCATCCGGGCATGGTAGAAACAGAATTTTCATTGGTGCGTTTCAAAGGCAACAAAGAACGTGCTGAAAAGGTTTATGAAGGCATTGAAGCACTTAAAGGAGAAGATATTGCCAATGTTGTTGATTATATTATCTCTTTGCCACCTCATGTTACTATTAACGATATCGTTATTATGCCAACTGCACAGGCTAATCCTTATATAATTAAACGAAATCAGCAATAAAATGCAAAAAGCTTATTCATACGAAACGTTGCATCAATTTGTAACTGCTATATTTTCAGGCATTGGCTGCTCTACTCAAGATGCAACAATCATTGCCGATGTATTATTAAAAGCTGAATTAAGAGGCATACCATCTCATGGACTCATGAGAGTTCATGATTATATTACTTTGTGGGAAAATGGTCGTGTAAATAGACAACCTGATGTTCAAATCATACACGAAACCCCAACAACCATTACTCTCGATGCAGACAATGGCTTCGGAATGATAGCTGCAAAAAAAGCCATGGAACTTGTTATTCAAAAAGCAAAGACCTATTCAATGGCAATGGCATCGGTTATCAATTCAACTCATTATGGAATAGCCGGATATTATGCCATGATGGCTCTTGAACATGACATGATTGGAATATCAGGCACAAATGCAAATCCATTAGTAGCACCGACCTGGAGTGTATCTCGAATGTTAGGCACTAATCCTTTGGCAGTAGCCATTCCTGCAAAGCATTATCAACCCTTTGTAGCTGATTTTGCCACTACGCCCATAGCAAGAGGCAAACTTGCCCTGCTTGAAAAAGAAGGCAAAACAATAGACTATGGCTTTGTACAGGATAAAGAAGGTAAACCTTCGAACAATCCAGGCATAATAAAGGAAGGAGGAGCTATTGTCCCATTAGGCGGCGATTACGAACACGGAAGCCATAAAGGCTACTGCTTGGCTGCTATCATAGATATTTTTTCTTCTGTAATAGGAGGTGCTAATTTTGGACCTTTTGTGCCTCCACAAGTGGCTTATATCCCATTACCCCAAAAACAAGTTGGAAAAGGCCTTGGACACTTTTTTGCTGCCATTAGAATAGACGCTTTCAGACCAAAAGAAGATTTTTACCAATCTATGGATGAATGGATTGATACCTTTAAACAAGCAAAATCCGATCAACAACATGAACGTGTACTGATACCCGGTGAACCAGAATTTGAAAATGAAAAATATCATCTTATACATGGCATTACGATAAAACCTGAAGTATATAATGAATTAAAAATTATTGCTGAGAAATACAACGTTTCGCTGCCTCAATAATTATGGTTCTCTTACAAGTAGAAAATATCAGTAAATCGTACGGCGATTTAACTCTTTTTTCAAATGTATCGTTTAGCCTACATAAAGGTGATAAATTAGGGCTAATTGCGCGCAACGGTGCTGGTAAAACAAATTTGCTTAACATTGTTGCCGGCGTTGATTATCCCGACGAAGGAAAAGTTACTCTGCGAAACGGTATTGTTGTCAATTATCTGCCTCAAAACCCACAAATACACTATACAACTGTATTCGAAACACTGTATCAATCAGATCAAACCATTGTAAAACTGCTAACTCAATATCAGGATGCATTAACAAATCAGCAACACGAACTTTTGAATGAATTAATAACACAATTAGACACACTGGATGCATGGAATTATGAAACACGCATACTTGAATTTATTGAACGTTTCCATCTGCCTGATGCAAATACAGAAGTAAAAAGCCTTTCTGGAGGATTAAAAAAACGCCTTACACTGGCTTCAGTTCTACTAAAAAAATCTGATATATTGATACTCGACGAACCTACCAATCATTTTGATGTTCAAACGACCGAATGGCTCGAAGAATACCTTAATGAAAAAGTAGAAACGCTTCTTATCGTTACGCACGACCGTTATTTTTTAGAAAACGTTTGTAACGAAATCATTGAGCTGGACCAAAAACAACTATACTTTTACGAAGGGAACTATTCTTATTTTCTCAAGCGGCGAAGCGAACGTATTCAGCAAATGCAAAGCGAAATTGAAAAAGCTCAGAACCTTTACCGCAGGGAGCTCGAATGGATCAGACGAATGCCCAAAGCCAGAACCCATAAGTCAAAATTCAGAATACAGGCATTCGAAGATATTAAACAAAAAGCCTTTCAACAGATTGACGAACAACAAGTTGAAATCAAAACAGGCTCCCAACGGCTGGGCAAAAAAGTACTGGAAATCTACAATCTAGAAAAATCATACAACGGACACACTTATATTCGTAATTTCAGTTATAAATTTCAACCTAATGAACGTGTTGGCATTGTAGGACCTAATGGCTGCGGAAAAACTACCTTGCTTCAAATACTTGCCGGTAAAATAAAGCCCGATTGTGGTCATTATGAATTAGGCGAAACCGTAAAACTCGGATATTTTACTCAGAGCGAAATATCTCTCCCGGACGAAAAGAAAGTGATTGAAGTAGTCAAAGACATTGCAGAATACATTCAAACCAGCGACGGAAATCATTTATCAGCAAGTCAGCTACTGACATACTTTTTATTTCCTCCTTCCATGCAATATGTATATGTCAATAAGCTCAGTGGTGGAGAAAAGCGTCGCCTACAGCTCGTTACAGTGTTGATGACCAACCCAAATCTTCTTTTTCTCGATGAACCAACGAACGATTTAGACATATTGACTCTCAATGTGTTAGAAAATTATCTGCTCAATTTTAATGGCACCATTGTTACGGTATCGCACGATCGATATTTTCTCGATAAAATCTGCCAGCATCTTTTTGTGTTCGAAAAAAACGGACTAATAAAAGATTTTCCAGGCAATTACACACAATATTTACAGTACGCAAAAACTTTCCAAAAGCAAGAAATACAACCCATACAAAAGAAAACTGAATCGTCCGTTACGACCAAAGAAAAACGAAGAAGCAACAAACTCTCGTACAAAGAACAAAAAGAGCTGGAACAACTCGAGCAAGTAATTGATCAGCTAACCAAAGAAAAACAGGAAATAGAATCCCGCTTAACTACAGCAAGATTAAGCTCAGAAGAACTTAATCAGCTTTCTGTTACGCTTCACCAAATCAATCTTAGCATAGAAGAAAAAGAATTAAGATGGATTGAGCTAATGGAAAAAATGGAAAGCATGGAGCAATGATAACTCAATGCTATGCAAGATACAGTGCTACATTCTTTTACTCAGGATGTTTTTTGAAACCTTCATTATTACAGCAATAAACAAAAAGCCAAACACTTTAATCCATAAAGAAATATCTTTTATTTCTGCTAAAAAATGATGGGAGTTTATTAGCAGTACCATCGTTAAAGCAACAACATGTAACAAACTTAGAATAATAGCAAAAGTTCCCAAAAAATCAAAAGTTTTCACCATGTTTTTAACCGAAATGATTGATTTCATAACAATAACATTTACATGAAAATGCCGATTAGTCGAATATAATTTACAGTGAACTACAAAAAAAACATTAAAACAAAATACTACCTCATAAATAAGTATTTAATCTGTCGAATTGACGATTTATTTGATGACGAAAGAACATACAAATATACAATAAATTTTAATAAATCAACGTTTTTCAAATTAAAAAAGTATGAAAAATTTCCTTTTATTATTGCCATTGTTAGTTTTTGCGACAAAAATTTCATGTCAACAGTTATCGGAAGAAGAAAAGAAATTGTATCAGTTGATAAATGAATATCGCAAACAGAATAATCTGCATGAAATTCCCCAATCCCCTGCACTGACTTTTGTAGCTCAGACTCATGTGAAAGATCTTTACGAAAACCAACCTGCTAATAAAGTTTGCAATCTTCATAGCTGGTCTGACAAAGGAAAATGGAAGAAATGCTGCTATTTGAAAAATCATAGTAATGCCGAATGTATGTGGAGCAAACCCCGAGAGCTTACCTGCTATACTGGAAATGGATACGAGATTGCTTTCTATTCATCTTCTGATGCAACGGCAGAAGAAGCCCTACAATCATGGAAAACCAGCTATGGTCATAATAATGTTATACTTAATGAGGATATTTGGAGATCATTACAATGGAATGCCATAGGAATAGGAATATATAAAAACTATGCAGTTGTCTGGTTTGGTGAAAAGAAAGATTTTTGTAGTAAAAGTGAATGACCAGCACAATAATATACATCAACTATTAAATGAAAATTGCGTTGTAGGAAAAAAATTACACCTCATTCACTGGAAATCATAAATAACATAATTTTTTAATATATGGTCTCTTACACTTTATTTTGTTAAAAAAAAAGTTAGAAGAAAATCTGCATCGTTTATTATAAAACTTCATTATTTCAAAACTATATCATTTAACCCCAAATCATTTTTAATAGCTTGCACTTTCTCGGCAGATTTTGTTTCTAGTTGTTCAATCGAGTCTGAAAAAGGAAATTTCATGCCTATGTAAAATTTTATCTTTGGTTCTGTACCACTTGGACGTACAGAAACTATGGTATTATCTGCAGTTATAAATTGCAGAACATCAGACTTTGGTAAATCAATAGGTTTTTCTTCAGCATTTGAAAGATTGCGACTTTTTTGTGTTAAATAGTCTTTTACAATAATCACCTCAGAACCTGCCAGTTGTTTAGGAGGATTGTTTCTATAACGTTCCATCATTTGTTTGATTTCCTGCAATCCGGTAGAACCTTTTTTAGTTATGGAAATAAGCGATTCTTTATAATAGCCGAATTGCTTATAAATATCAATCAGCACATCCCATAAGGTTTTGTTTTCTGACTTTGCCCAGGCTGCCACTTCGGCAATTAAAGTACAGGCCGATACAGCATCTTTATCGCGAACATAGTCGCCAATTAAAAAACCGTAACTTTCTTCGCCACCACAGATGTATTGTTTTTTACCTTCATTATTTCTGATAATTTCAGCGATGTATTTAAACCCGGTAAGAACATCGTATAATTCCACCTTATATGCACGAGCAAGTTCAGCCAATAATTCGGTAGTAACAATGGTTTTTACTATAAATTCATTTCCTTTAAATTTTTGTTGTTTTTTCCATTGCTCCAGAATGTAATAGGTAAGTATCGAGGCGGTTTGATTTCCATTGAGCAAGATAAATTCGCCTTGTGCATTTTTCACAGCCACTCCTACTCTATCAGCATCGGGGTCTGTGGCAAAAACAAGATCGGCATTCACCTGTTTGGCTTTTTCTATTGCCATGCTCAGGGCTGCACGCTCTTCAGGGTTTGGACTTGGTGTGGTGGGAAAATTACCATCAGGAATTGACTGTTCTTCAACGATGGTAACATTTGAAAAACCAAGACGCAACAAGGCTTCGGGAACAAGTTTAATGCCCGTACCATGCAAGGGTGTATAAACAAAAGCCAGATCTTTTTGTTGCTTGATAACTTCTGGTTGTAAAGACAATTTTAACACCTCTTCAAAGTAAAGTTCATCAAAGTCTTTGCCTAAGGTTGTAATTAACTGCTGATTCAAATTTTTCTTAACATCAGAAAAAGATTGTATAGCCTTTACTTCAGCAATAATGTTTTTGTCGTGTGGCGAAACAAACTGCCCACCATCAAATCCGTAGGCTTTATAGCCATTATATTCTTTAGGATTATGCGAAGCTGTTATCATAACTCCGGTAACACAGTTGAGCTTTCGCACAGCATACGAAAGTTCGGGCGTAGGTCTGATATCATCAAAAATAAATACTTCAAAACCATTGGAAGCAAACACATTGGCTGTAGCCCATGCAAATTCTTTACTCATATTTCGGCTATCGTACGAAATGGCCGCACGTTTGGGATATTCAGGGAAGGCTTTGGCCAGATAATTACACAATCCTTGTGTTGCCATCTCTACAACATACACATTCATTCTATTTGTCCCTATTCCTATTATGCCACGCAAGCCACCTGTTCCAAATTCAAGATTTTCGTAAAAGGCATCGATAAGTTCTTCGGGTTTATTAAGTAATGCTTCTATTTCTTGTTTTGATTTTTCGTCAATAGGGCTATTCAGCCACATCTGAGCCTTTTGTAAGGCTATTGAATATTTTTCGTTTTCCATAGATTAATGAATTTTAAAACTTGACAAACAACGATGTAAACTATCACGCCAATATGGAATTTCCTGTTCAAAAGTATCCTTAAATTTCTGGCAGTTCAACACACTATATGCTGGTCTTTTGGCAGGAGTTGGGTATTCTTCTGTTAAAATAGGCTTAACTTTGCACGGAAGATTAAAATAATTAACGATTTCCTGAGCCATATCGAACCATGAAGCAACACCCTGATTAGCAAAATGATAAATACCACGTTTAAAAGTGTGTTTATCTTCTATATGCTGATTAATGATAGTTAAAATAGCACGGGCTAAATCTTCGGCATACGTAGGACTTCCTATCTGGTCGTAAACAACACCCAGTTCATTTTTTTCTTTTGCCAACTTAAAAATTGTTTTAACAAAATTATTTCCGTATGTTGAATATAACCATGATGTACGTATAATAATCGTTTCGGGATGTCGTAAAGCCTCTATTTCGCTTTTTAATTTAGTTTTTGCATATACACCAAGGGGATTAGTTGGCATATCTTCTGTGTATGGCTTATTGGCAGTTCCATCAAATACATAATCGGTAGAAATATGAATTAAATGCGATTTATAATTCGTTGCTAATCTGGCAATATTAATAACTCCATCAACGTTAATTCTGGTAGCCAGTTTTTCTTCTTTTTCAGCTTTATCTACGGCAGTATAAGCTGCTGCATTTATAATAAAACTAAAGCGATGAGCATTAAAAAAAAGTTTCAGCTTAGCCAGATCTGTTATATCTAATTCTTCAACATCAGTAAATGTAATATCAATTCCTACAAATTCGGAAGATATTTTTTTCAGTTCATTGCCTAATTGTCCTTTTGCTCCTAATACTAAAACGGTATTCATATTTTTTAAAATAATTCTGCTTTTTGAAATTCTGGTAAAGTTAAATCTTTTTCTGAAACAACAGCTTCCGATAAATGAATTTTCCAGTCAATAGCCAGAGTTTTGTCCCTAAACAAAATACCTCTCTCCGATGGTTTATAATAGAAATTATCGCATTTATAGGAGAAAATGGCTACATCTGATAAAACACTAAATCCATGAGCAAATCCACGTGGAATAAACATCATTCTTTTAGAATCTTCGTCGAGTTCGGTTCCATACCATTGTCCAAAAGTAGGGCTATTGGGTCTAATATCAACTGCAACATCGTAAACTTTGCCTTTAACTACACGTACCAATTTAGCCTGTGCATAAGGTTCTAATTGATAATGCAAGCCTCTAATAACACCATAGGTTGAACATGATTCATTGTCTTGAACAAACTGAACATTTAGACCTAGTTCAGCAAATAAACGCTGATTGTACGATTCAATAAAATATCCTCTCTTATCTTTATAAACATCAGGTTCAAGTACAAACAATCCTTCTATTGGTGTCTGAATGATTTTCATGAATTCTAAAATTTATATTTATCGTTCGCAATATCAAACAAATATTGACCGTACGAGTTGTTTTTATAAAAATGAGCTAAGGATAAAAGTTGTTCTTTATCAATAAAACCTTCTCTGTAGGCAATTTCTTCGATACATGCTACTTTCAGACCTTGTCGTTGCTCAATGGTTGCAATAAAATTCGATGCCATAAGCAACGATTCGTGTGTGCCTGTATCTAACCATGCCATTCCACGACTTAACAACCTAACCTGCAATTTGCCTTCTTCTAAATACAGTTTGTTCAGGTCGGTAATTTCCAGCTCACCTCGTTCAGATGGCTTTAGTTTTTTGGCTTTTTCTACTACTGTATTGTCGTAAAAATATAATCCCGTAACAGCAAAATTAGATTTGGGTTGTTTAGGTTTTTCTTCAATGCTAATAACTTTTCCTTCGCTATCAAATTCGGCTACACCATAGCGTTCAGGGTCTTTAACATAATAGCCAAAAACAATTGCACCTTCAGTAAGACTTGCCGATTCTTTTAACATTTTGCGTAAGCCATAACCATAAAAAATATTATCGCCCAAAATCATACACACATTATCATTTCCAATAAATTTCTCCCCTATCAAAAAAGCTTGTGCCAACCCATCTGGTGAAGGCTGAATAGCATAATGAATGTGTAAACCCAACTGTGAGCCATCGTGAAACAAGTGTTCATATAAACTTATGTCTTTGGGAGTTGAGATAATCAATATGTCTCTAATACCAGCCATCATTAAAACCGACAGTGGATAATAAATCATTGGTTTATCGTAGATGGGAACTATTTGTTTAGAAATACTGATTGTAATAGGAAACAAGCGTGTTCCTGAGCCGCCTGCTAAAATTATACCTTTCATAAGCTTTACAATAAAAAATGAGTATTCAAAAATACATGAAATTTTGAAAAAAAAGTTAACCGACAAACAAAAATCTTGAATGCTTTTTTCTATTTTGCCTAGTTCGTGTCAGAAAAAATCGCCCTAAGCCCTTTGCGACAGGCGTCACTCTTCGACTGGCTCAGACTAACTAAGGGGAAAACTAAATCACCCATTCACAGTCATAGTGAGCCCGTCGAACTATAACGCTTTGGA
>FWWL01005853.1_pt1 | contig 18500 bp, 22 predicted proteins | sample 2228331 | NCBI WGS metagenome assembly FWWL01 (sample SAMEA103939775, study PRJEB20133) | metagenome
CGTTTCGGTTTCTATCCCTGGGAACAACGGCTGGAGGGAGACGCTCTCAAGACCGCCCGCAGTTGGTGTACCACTAAGCTCCACTGCTTAGCCTTAGACTTTCTCGACAAGCCCGCTCGCCAGCGCGAGCTGCTTGTGCTGGATACGAAGATAGGTGAGTGGCTGGCGATTTCCTATCCCGAAGAGGAACTGCTGATACGAATCGCCATCGAGCAGTTTATCGACAGCCTGCCAGCTTATCTAAGGAGAGTGGCGAGCTTGTACAATCTGGGCTATGAGTATGAGGATATTGCGGTGCAGTTAGGGATATCAGAGGGCACCGTTCGGCAGTATATGGGTCGTATCAAGCGATTGGGGCAAGCATTTTTTGGTCTCGATGTTCACAAATCGGAAGTTTGTGCCGTTAATAAAGATGGGGAGCCTTTAGAGGGTTCTCCCAAACCAATGCAGGAGGTACAAAACGATGAGAAGACGGAAGGTATTGCTAACGAGCGCGTTGGCGCTGACGATTGCGAACTTGGTGGCGCTTCCCAATACCCTTGCTGCCGTCGCCGAACTCAGCGGGGGGGGGTAAAGTGCCCGCGAGCCTTGTTCCGAGCAAAGGGTGTGGCTGTTCAGGGGATAGCACCCCTCTGAAGCCGTCCCAGGTGAAGCAGCAGCTGGAGAGGAACCGCGTGGTGATGGCGCAGATACTGCCGATGAAAGACCAAATCCAACTACCAAGCGACGCTCAGGTAGCAATCAACAATAATCAGGACTGTATTGAGCCCGCCACCTGCACTCCGTTACCCCCATTGGTGCAGAAGAGATGTAGGGGTCTTTTTCTCTACGAGCCGGCTTGCTCAATAGTGCTGTCATATTATGAACAAGAGAGGTGGAAATGGCGGTGGTTGTGTGAGTACAAGGGTGGAGCTTGTGTGCTAACATCTTGTGGAGAATGGGAGGATAATGGCAGATGCTGTAGACGACCTAGCCGTGGACCAAAATGTCAAGGTTATGATCCTCCTTGTCCTATACCACCCTGCGACGATTTGCCAGTACCAACAACATAGTAGTTAATAACTCTTCGGTTCGGGAGAAATCCTCCCGAACCTTCCACAAGAAATGGAGCGAGATATATGTGGATGGTTGGCAGAAAGCAAGTTCTGGAAGCAATCATATTTGCTATTATTGTGCTGTTTTTGGGCAGGCTTGCTTATGCGATAGTGCTTGCCCTTATTGCTTCTATCACACGTATATGGATACCCGCTGAAAGGATTGGCTCGACTATTTGGGCATTCAAGTCATTATATAATTGGCAACATGGGATCCCCTATCTTCTCTGGGGATGCCTAATGGGGCTGTCGTCTACGGCTCCGCCCCGCTGGCGATTTTGGCTACTTCTCATCTGTATCCTCGGCTTGTGGGCTCACCGTACAGAGTTAGGGCTTTTTTCGCTTGACTACTGGCGCATTTCATTTGTGATAGAGTTGATTTGGATCGCCTTATTCCTTCCATTATGTATCACAATACATTATTGGATAAATCTAATTTCAAATATTTATAAAAATATAGCAGAGCAAATTATTTTGAGGTGAAGCGCGATGCGACGGTTCTGTGGGCTGACGCTGATAGAGCTGCTTACTGTTATTGTGATTCTGGCATTGCTGATTGCACTCCTCCTGCCGGTTATCCTAAATGCCAGGAAGCGTTCTTATGTGGGAGTGTGTACCAGCAATCTGCGACAGATCTACACGGCATTCGATTTGTATCGTCAAGATTATAATAATTTTGCCTCAAACATCACTAAACTGACACTCTATATCAAAAATAAGGATGTTCTCAAGTGTCCTGCGGATCCATATAAGAAATTGGCAGGCTACATCCAATCAGGACCACCCAATATGCTCTTAGAAACGAGTTATTTTTACTTTTTACCGTCCGTGTCTCCTTACCTGGATATACTGCAAGAGAAAGATCCTTCTCATGGGATTATTGTGTGTGTTTTGCATGGCGATCGTGTTCCTTCGGTCCATGAAGCACAAATGTGGCCGGCAGAGTTGATTTTTCTGGGAAAGGTCTCGCGTCTGAGGGTAGATGGCTCTATTAAAGCAGCTTATGCCGAAATGCTCTGTTTTGTCGATGCTGAAGGTGTTCGCTCGGAGATGCGCCATCCGTGGTATCTTTATACCGATGTGCGTCCAATCCCGCAAGAGGTTTTGGATACCGATAGTGCTTTGAGAAATGCACGAATTGTACCTTGCGATTAGGGAAAAGAACTTATTAGAGACTACTAGTCCTTCCCAGAAGGGTGAGAATATGAAAGGCGTCATTCGTGAGATTATGCAGGTTCCTTTGCATAGGTGGCTGATGGTGATTCTATATGGAATTATAGTTTTTGTAATAATTTACAATTTAATCGATGCATTTGCTCAATTCCTTGTCCATACTTTAGGGTACGGGTTGAGTGAATCGTACCGTACGCATGTTCAGACCTTTGGGGGTTATTGGGGTTATGTGGGAACCCAACTGAAACCACGAGTTTTTCATAGCTTTTTCAATGGGTGGCAAAAGAGTATGGCTATATCTTCAATTTTAAGTTTTTTATTCTTCTTAATTATCTTTCTAACTAAAAATTCTAAAACAATACGATTTTTTGCATTATCCGTCATAACTGTCTTATTTTTAGGATTAAATTATGCGCGATCAATAGTTCGCGATCCGTTTTGGTCAGCTATACATATATTTATTTGGATATTATGTTTCTTTACAGCGATCAAAATATATAACATATTAGCTTCTGATGTGGAGGATATGCAATGAAAGCAAAAGCATTTACCATAGTGGAACTATTGGTTGTAATAGCTTTGATTGTATTGCTTGCTGCGCTTCTATTGCCCGTTGTTCAAAATACCCGTAAGCGGGCACAAATAGTGCAATGCATTAACCAACTACATCAGATTGGGCAAGCGATTCAGATGTATCGTGCAGACTACGAGCATCAATTCCCGAGTCAACTCATTAAAACACTTCCTTATGTTAAGTCCGATGCAATATTTATCTGCCCAAGCGCTCCAAATAAATGCCAAGGGCTCATATCCGAGCGGGAAGATCTACCCACTTGCTACTGGACAGTTCTGGATATACTAAGTCGGGTAGGACAAAATAGCAAAAATCCAGAGCCAGATGTGATTGCCGCGCGTATCTTAATGGAACAAGACCCGAATCATGGGGTGGCTGTATGTTTTTTGCATGGAGTTAAGGTGTCTGACAGTACAGATCCCTGGATAGGGGATTATATTGGGCGTATGCTTCGATTACGAGTAGACAGCTCGGTTCAACATGTAAATGTAGATTTTGTCTGCACCTCCTCTGAAAGAGGAGGAGTAATCGACTTTTATCTTCCTGGATGGTATCTCTATACTGATGTGCGTCCATGTCCTGACATTCCTGGGGGAGATACGGATTCTGGCGAGCTGGATTGCCCTCCAACACAGAATGTTGTACCTTGTCCCGAATTGTAACGGCGGTCAGTAGCATCAACAGTAGGATAGAGGAAGGCAGAAAATGCCTTCCTCTATCGGCTAACATATCGCCTCACTCAGGGAGACGGAGGCGGAAGCCACTGGCGCTCTCCTACCCCTTTTCGAGAAGCCTATCCCCCAAGCAGTGGGTATACTTGTACTTGGAGAGTACCGATGGAGCGTTCTTTAGCAAGACCGCGCTGGCAACGGGTGCTGATTAAGCTCAGCGGGGAGGCGTTTGCAGGTGATAAGGGCGTTGGGCTGTGCCCTGAATCGATCGACTACCTCGCTCGCGAGGTCATCTCCGTCCACCAAGCAGGGGTGCAAACCGCAGTCGTGGTCGGAGGGGGCAACATCGTGCGGGGTTCGGCTATTGCTCCCACAGGAATCGAGCACGCCACTGCCGACTATATGGGCATGCTGGCGACGGTGATTAATGCCCTTGCGCTCCAATCGGCTATCGAGCGACTGGGCTACGACACGCGGGTGCAGTCCGCAATCGCCATGCAGGCGGTGGCAGAGCCTTTCATTCGCAGGCGCGCCATCCGCCACTTAGAAAAAGGGCGCATCGTGATACTCGCAGCGGGCACGGGCAATCCCTTCTTCACCACCGACACCGCCGCAGCCCTGCGAGCCGTAGAACTGAACGCAAACGCCCTGCTGAAAGCCACCAATGTCGATGGCGTCTACGACCGCGACCCGAAACACCATCCCGATGCCAAACGGTTTGAAACCCTCACTTTCGAAGATGCGCTCCGCCTCCAACTGCGTATTATGGACCTTACCGCCTTCACCCTCTGTATGGAACGCCAACTGGAGGTGGTCGTCTTCAACATCTGGGAGGCAGGAAGCGCACGACGAATCGTCTTAGGCGACCCTATCGGCACCGTCGTCTCGAATGCTACATCCGCTTCTTAGGAGGTTGAGAACGATGTCCAGAAAGCACGAGGAAGACCCGACACCGAAAATCGAAGCGCTGTTCGCAGATGCAGAAGAGCGCATGAAGCACGCAGTGGAACACCTACGACAAGACTTGGCGAGCTACCGCACAGGGCGCGCCAACCCTGCGATGGTGGAGCGCATTATGGTGGACTACCACGGCACTCCGATGCAACTCCAACACATCGCCTCCATCACCGTGCCTGAACCGCGCCAACTGCTCATTCAGCCGTGGGACCAGTCTGCGGTGCCCGCCATCGAAAAGGCAATCCAGCGCTCGGACCTCGGGGTGAACCCTGTTAGCGATGGTCGCTCCCTGCGCATCACCTTGCCACCGCTTAGCGAGGAGCGACGCAAAGAACTCATCAAGCAGGTGCACAAACGCTCGGAAGAAGGGCGCGTTGCTATCCGCAACATCCGACGCGACCTAATAGAACACCTGCGTCAGATGCAGAAGAATAAACTCATGTCCGAAGACGACCTCAAGCGGTTCGAGCAACGCGCGGAAAAACTCACGCATAAATATATCGAGGAGGTCGACAAAGTTCAAAACGCAAAGGACGCCGAGTTAATGGAGGTATAGCCCATCGTAGCCACGACGACCCACGACTGGAAAGCCGAAGCACAGGCGCGAGGAATCGACCTCACCCGCTTGCCTGTGCATGTTGCGATGATTATGGACGGCAACGGGCGATGGGCGCGCGCACGCCACCTCCCACGCCTGATCGGACACGCAAACGGACACGCAACCGTCCGACGCATGGTCTATGGCTGTGCCGAGTTAGGAATCAAGGTGCTCTCGCTCTACACCTTCAGCACCGAGAACTGGCGACGCCCCAAAGAGGAAGTAGAGGGGCTGATGAGGCTCTTGGAGCGCTCCGCACGCGAGGAACTGCCCGTGATGGCGCGCAACGGCGTGCGCATCCTGTTCAGCGGGCGTTTAGACGAACTCGACCCCGACCTCCGCGCCATCCTGCACCGCGCCGAGCAACTGACCGCCCATAATACCCGCATTACCCTGCATCTTGCTATCAACTACGGTGGACGCGCCGAGATAGTGGACGCTGTGCGCGCTATCGCCCAAAAGGTGCAAGCAGGCGAGATAACCCCTGATGGGATTACCGATGAAACCCTTCGCGCCCACCTCTATCAACCCGACCTCCCTGACCCCGACCTGCTGATTCGTACCGCAGGCGAACGGCGCACCAGCAACTTCCTGCTGTGGCAAACCGCCTACACCGAACTCTACATTACCGATGTACTCTGGCCCGACTTCGATATGCCAGACCTGCTGGACGCCATTTTGGACTACCAACAGCGCCAGCGCAAATTCGGCGGGATTCTAGAGTAGCTACTCCTGCTTCTTCAGCATCTGCTCTAACGCCGACACCCGTTTCGCTAACTCAGGAAGCCGATAGAGATGCGCCAACACCTCCAACATCTCCCGATGGGGGATAGCAGGCGTGCCCCAATAGACCCCACCCGCAGGCAGACTCTTGGATACGCCTCCCTGAGCCCCTACGACCACCTTATCCCCAATCTCCACATGGTCTTTGACCCCGACCTGACCTGCCAGCACCACATAGTTCCCAAGCGTGGTGCTACCAGCAATCCCCACCTGCGATACCAGTAGGCAGTGCTCCCCTATGCGCACATTGTGCGCAATCTGCACGAGATTATCGATCTTAGTACCTCTGCCGATACGAGTCTCCCCTGTGGTGGCGCGGTCGATGGTGGTGTTGCACCCGATTTCGACATCGTCCTCAATCACCACGCGCCCTATCTGGGGAATCTTGTGGTGGACACCCTCGTGCTGAACATAGCCGTAGCCATCGCCCCCTATCACCACGCCCGGATGGAGAATCACCCGATTGCCAATCACTACCCGACCCATCACCGTCACATGCGGATAGAGAATGCAGTCATCACCAATCTGTACCTCGTCCCCAATATAACAAAAGGGGTAGAGCTTGACCCGATTGCCGATTCGCACGCGGTTGCCTATCACCACATAAGGCGCAATCGCCACCTCATCGCCCAGCTCGCAGTCAGCTCCCACGATTGCGGTCGGGTGAACCCCAACCTCAGGGTGCTGAAGCGGGTTATAGAGTGCCAGTATCTGGGTCATCGCCAAGCGGGGATGGGGGTGCAAGAGAAACGATTTCTCGGTGTCAGCAGGCAGGGGCAACTGAGGGCGAGTGAGGATGGCAGATGCAGGCGACTGCAACGCCTTGCGCAAGTGGCGTTCGTCCTCAGCGAAGGTTAGTCCTCCTAGGGGCACATCGTCCACTCCACCCACTTGGGAGATACTCAGCTCAGGGTTCCCTTTCACGACCCCTTGAATCCGTTCCGCAAGTTCTACTAACCGATAGGTCGCCATCCCCATGATGATAGCATATTTCTGGCATTCCTGTGCGTGCTTTCAGCGTCTTATCCGACAATCACTTGCCGAATTGCGCTCAAATGCTCCCCTACCTTCTGCACAATTGCCTCGCGCTCTGGTTCTGAAATGCTGAAGAGTGCAGACGCCTCTGGTGGGGGCACAGGGAACGCAATACCTCCCTCCTCCCCTCCCAACAGCAGGTGGCTCCAGTAGTCCGCCACCATTACCGCTGAAAGGATAGGGCGTATTGGACCTTCGGGAAGGGATGGCGCATGGTGTTCCGCAACTATCTGCACCAATAGCGGTGGCAGGTTCCACTTCTCTGTAATCTTGCCTCCCACTTCTGCATGGTCAGTGCCCACTATCGCTTGTTCCGCTTCTAAAAGCGTGGTGTGCAGGTTTGCCTTCTCGATAACTTTCTGATAGTGCGAGGGGAAGCGGGTCACCAGCAAGATTCTGCCAATGTCGTGCAGGAGTGCTCCCATGTAGGTGTCTTCTATGTTGCGGGCAGAAAGGCGCGCTCGGCGGGCAATCTCCCGTGCAATGCCTGCGCAGGTGTAGGCATGCTCCCACAGGGCTATCTCCTGCGCAGTGGGATGGCGTCCCGTTCGCAAAGCCGACATCACTGCCACACCCAGCACGAGGTTCTTGACCGTATGAAAGCCCAACACCAGCAACGCCTGCTTCACCGTGCTGATAGAGCGCGACAGCCCATAGTAGGCAGAGTTCGCTAAATGGAGCACTTTAGCAGTCAGCACAGGGTCTGTTGCGATGAGCTCCTCTATCTGGTCAACTGTTGCGCTTTCCGACTCCACCAACTCAACAATCTTCGCGACGACGCCTGGCAGGGGCGGAAGCTGGTGGATTGCCTGCTTAACCTCTTGTTCTACCGTTCTTAGCACTGTCATACTCGTTCTCCAGAGGGATTATTGGCAGGGAGGGCGAATTTTTTCACGATGGCGCACCAAATCGGGGATTGGAACCTGCTTAGGCAAGTCGAGCAGTGGGGATTGACGCTCACCCCTGCCCAAGTCGCTCTGTTTCGGCACTACCTGGAACGGCTCTATCAGCAGAACGAGCAGTTCAACCTGACTCGCGTGCCCCCCGAACAGGCGGTGGGACGCCACCTGTTAGACTCGCTGTGCCTACTAACGCACAACACCCCTCCCGAAGGTTCCGCCCTGCTGGATGTGGGCACAGGTGCAGGGCTACCGGGCATCCCGCTCAAGATTGCCCGCCCCGACCTCGCCCTCACCCTGCTCGATTCGCACGGCAAGACGGTTCGGTTCCTGCGCACCGTGTGCCAGCAAATCGGGCTGGATGCAGAGGTGGTGCAGGCGCGCGCAGAAGAGTGGGCACACGACCCCTCCGCACGCGAACGGTTCGACTGGGTGGTGGCGCGAGCAGTCGCTAGCATGCCTATTCTTGCGGAACTGCTCCTCCCCTTCGTGAAAGTGGGGGGTTATGCACTCGCCTTGAAAAGTGCCCACGAGCAGGAAGAGATTAACAGTGCCCATCCTGCTGTTGCTATATTAGGAGCCACCCTGACGGTACAGCCAATCACCTTCACCACCGAGCAAGGCGAACTCACACGCCTGATTGCTTGCATGCATAAGCAGAGCCACACTCCCCCAGACTACCCCCGACGATGGAGCCACATCCTGAGGTCGCCTATGGGCGGGATTACCTACTCTGCTGAGGACGAAAGCTATTCTGGAGGAATGGGGAGTAGGGAGTGGGGAATAAGGCGTGGAAATGAGGAGAGTTCCGGGGATGCGCCATGAGAATTGCGATAGATGCCCGCCTGCTTACAGGAGCCTACACAGGCGACCGCACGTACTGGCGCGGACTGCTCAAGGCGCTTCTGAGCCTGCTAAACCCACACGAGCATCGCCTCCTGCTCTTCTCCACGCGCCCTATCCCCGAAGGCACCCTGCCCGAATCCCCGCTTTGGGAACCTATAGTGCTTCCCTCGCGCAGTGAACGGCTCTGGAGCCTATTCTGGTTCCCGCGTATTGCAGAGAAGCTCGGCTGTCATCTCGCCCACACGCAATATACCGTGTCGCCCCTCTTTCGCATCCCTGTCGTCACTACCGTCCACGACATCTCCTTCCTGATAGAACCCCGCTGGTTTCCTATAAAAGACCGCATTCTGCTCAGGCTAACGGTTCCCCCCTCGTGTCGGCGGGCGCGTAAAGTGCTGACTGTATCCGAGACCTCACGCGAGGACATCATTCGGTGGCTTCGGCTCCCGCCTGAAAAGGTGGTCGCCACGCCCAACAGCGTCCCTGAGGGATTTCATCCAATCCCGAAAGAGACCGCTCAGGCGTGGGTGCGCAAGCAGTATGGCGTTGAACCGCCCTACGCGCTTGGGGTGGGAGTGCTTCAGCCCCGCAAGAACTGGGAGTTAGCCATCCGTGCGGTTGCACTCGCTCGTGAACACTATGCTTGCCCGATTCGGTTGGTGCTGACGGGCAAACCGGGCTGGGCGCGCAAATCGCTCGAACGCCTACGCTTCCAACTGGAGGCGGAATCGTGGCTGATTCTGACGGGCTATGTGCCCGATGAGCACCTCGTGTGGCTCTACAACGCATCGGAGATGCTCCTGTACCCCTCTTTCTACGAGGGCTTTGGGCTACCTCCTTTGGAGGCGATGGCGTGTGGAGTGCCTGTGATAGGCGGGAACGGGGGGGCAATCCCCGAAGTGGTCGGCTCAGGGGGAATTTTACTGCCCCCAACCGAAGCGGGCATGTGGGCGAACGCCATCCAGACCCTAATGCGCAACGAGACACTTGCCCAACGCCTGCGCACCAACGCCTTAGAGCGCGCACGCCAGTTCAGCTGGCGCCACACCGCTGAGCGCACCAGGCAAGCCTATCAGGAGGCAGTCCAATCCCTGTAGCCTCCTAATAGAAGTACAAGGAGCGGGGTCCGCACCTGTCCACGATGTCCCCGAACAGGTGTCCACCATGTCCTTGGGCTGAACAACTAAGGGGGGCAAGGGGGGATTGGCTCTCCCCCCTTACTAACTTACTGCACGACAGTTTTTCGTACTTGTGCCTGAGGTTGGCTTCTCTTTAGAAGGGCAGACACATGGGTCTGCCCCTACAGGCAAGGCGGTTTGGTAGGGGCGTACCCCCGTGTGCGCCCATTTTCTGTTCTCCCTCAAAAAAGTGTCGTGCAGTAAGTCTCCCTATGGGAGAGAGGCAGGGGGTAAGGGCTGGGATTCTTCGCTTCGCTCAGAATGACGAAAGGGATGGGAATGATGAGTAGGGGGCGAATGACGCCCCAACCCGTCACCCTGAGCCACCCCTTTGTCACCATGACCCTGAGCGAAGCGAAGGGTCTGCTCCCCTTCACCCTGAGCGAGCGCGAAGGGGCTCCCATCCCGTCACCCTGAGCGAAGCGAAGGGTCTGCTCCCCTTCACCCTGACCCTGAGCGTAGCGAAGGGGAAGGGTTCGAGATTCTTCGCTCCGTTCAGAATGACGGATTGGGGGAGTGGGGAGTGGTCAGGAGTGAGGGCAGTGGGCAGTAGGGAGGGGAGTGGGGAATATGGGGAGTAGGGAGTGGGGAATGGGGGGCTGAACCCTCGGCTCGGAATGACAAGGGGGTAGGCTTGAAATGCCCTCCACTACCACCCTGCTCCTTTTTGTTACCCCGAGCAAAGCAAGGGGTCTCAAAGGCGACTTACACAAAATCCCTCAGCAGGAAGTTGCTCGCTGAGGGCGAATGAGAAACCCGTCTATGGACGAAATCACGGCTGAGTTCACACGGGACGAACTAATTGCGCTCCCCACAGAGCCGTTGCGAGTCATACCCCACCTCAAGGTGGCGGTGCGCTCGGAAATCGGTTTGGTACGCGAGAACAACGAGGACAAGTTCGAGTTCTACGAACCCGACGAGCCAGAACTGTTGGCAGTGCGGGGCAGTGTCTATCTGGTGTGCGACGGCATGGGCGGGCATAATGCAGGACAGATTGCCAGCGAACTCGCCACCCGCCACTTCCTCTACACCTACTACCACACAGGAGGCACTGCCTACGAATCCGCCCAGCGCGCCGTGTTCCATGCCCACGAAACGATTGCCGACATGGGACGCAAAGTGCCCTCCCGACGCGATATGGGCACCACGCTGACCGCCCTCATCATCCGCCAAGACGAGGGCATGCTCGTGCATGTGGGCGACAGCCGACTCTACCGCTATCGGGAAGGGGAACTGACCCAACTCTCGCGCGACCATACCCTCGTGGCACAGTGGGTCGAGCAGGGCATCCTGACCCCCGAACAGGCGCGCACTTCGCCCTACAAAAATGTGATACGCCAAGCGCTCGGCGTTACCAGCGACGAGGAACCCCTCCTGCCCGATATCGAGACTTTCCCCCTGCAGGAAGGCGACCTCTTCCTGCTCTGCTCGGACGGCTTGACCGATATGGTGCCCGATGAGGAGATTGCCCGCATCTTAGCCAGCGAACCCCCTACCCGCGCCGTGTGGAAACTGTTAGACCGCGCCCTTGCCGAAGGGGGCTACGATAATGTCACGGTGATGCTGGTGCAGGTACGCCGACTGGAGCCAGTCGCTAACGGTGTATAATATCCTTGCAAGGAGGGAATCTTATGAAGCGCCGTGGCTTTACTCTGATTGAGTTGCTTGTGGTGATTGCGATAATCGCCATTTTAGCGGCGATTTTGTTCCCTGTGTTCGCCCAGGCACGAAATAAGGCGCGCCAGACTGCCTGTATCAGTAATATCCGCCAAGGCTGGCTCGCCCTCACCATGTATCGTGGTGATTACGACAATGTCTATCCGTATGGAATAGACATCGACCCGAATTTGCCCATCGACAACTGCAACCGATGGAACATCAACCAGCGTCTGTTCACTTGGGAAGGACCCTACAATCTCTCAAGTCAAGGAATCGGGTGTGTGATGGCAGGCTCTGCGATGCCGAACTTCCTTCCGACTCCGAACGGTCCGCGCCCCATCCTTGCTCCTTACCTCAAAGACGAGAAGGTTATCTACTGTCCGAATGTGCCGGAGTGCTGGATACGGGGCAGTTGTCCCAATCCGTTTGGAGTGAATGGGAGCTTTGATGACCCAGCGCGCACGCGTGGGCGTTCCAGCTACTACTATCCTAACCGCGATCGGGGCGCATTCCTCTATCTTGGTGTGCCCCCTGCAGAAGCGACCGCACTGGCGAATCAGAACATGATTTGGGGTCGCTCGAACGACGAGCTGGACGACCGTGTGCGCATTCTGCTGGATAACTACATGGTGGAACAGCGACATATCGATAGTCGGGGTATCCACACCATGGTAGCGGTGTTCCCCAGCGGTTCCACTCGTGTGTGGAAGTGGAGCGATTAGCCCTTTCCGAGCCTGTTTTCTCCAGCCTCTCGCTTCGCTTGGGAAGCGGGAGGCTGTTTTCGTAAGGCGGTATAATCGGGGTGTGAGCGCAGAGCGTTCTCAGGCGGATATCCGACGGGCTAAACGGCTGGGATGGCTGGGCTATACCTTAGCTCGTGCCATCGGTTGCACGCTTCGTATCCATGTGGAAGGGTGGGAGCCGATAGAGGAGCATCTTCATACGGGCACGGGTGCTGTAATGGTCTCGTGGCATGGGCGTACCTTTGTGCCTGCTAACCTCATGCGCGGGCGTGGATTTTTAGCGATGATTTCGCTCTCGCGTGATGGCGAGATTCAAGCCGAGATTTTCCGACGGTTCGGCTTTCGCATCCTGAGGGGGTCTACCAGTCGGGGTGGGGTGCGTGCTGCGCTGGAGGCGGCGCGGGAGGTGCGCAAAGGAGCTATCCTTGCGTTCACACCCGACGGTCCGCGTGGTCCCAACCGAAAGTTCCAACCGGGCGCACTGCTGATTGCTCAAAAAGCGGGCGTGCCCATCTACCCTGTAGGAGTAAGTGCTTATCCCCGCATCCTCTTGCCGACTTGGGACCAGTATCTCATCCCTCTGCCCTTTGCGCGCTGTGCCTATCTGGTGGGGGAGGCGGTCTGGGTGCCCCCATCCGCAGATAAGGATGCGTTTGCTCAGCTTGCTGAGCAGTTAGAGTCGGCAATCAATACCCTTGAGGCGCGCGCCGAGTCGTTGGTACGAGGGGGGAGAAAGTGAGGCTCCTGTACAACCTTGTGCTTCTGCTCGCAACCCCGCTATGGCTGGCGTATGTGGTGGCGCGAATCATGGGGGGGTCTTGGCGCGAGCGTTGGTGGGAGCGGTTTGGATGGGTTCCGATTCCGCCACCCACCCAGAAGCCACGCCTGTGGGTTCACTGCGTGTCGGTCGGGGAAACGCTTGCTGCGCTCCCCGTGCTCAAACGGATGCGCACGACCTTCCCCGATTACGAAATCGTGCTGACCACCACCACGCCCAGTGGTCAGCGCACAGCCCTCGACTCAGCGAGCGACTATGTGGATTTCGTCGCCTTCTTTCCTTTGGATTTGCCGTTTGCCGTGCGTCGCGCGCTGAATCGTATTCAACCCGTGGCGCTGGTGCTGTTTGAGACCGAACTGTGGATGAACCTGTTGGCAGAACAGCATCGGCGCGGGGGCTTGGTGATAGTCCTTAACGGAAGGCTCAGCGACCGCAGTTTCCACCGAGCGCGCCGAATCAAGTCGCTCTACCGTGCTATGCTGGGCTGGGTCGATTTTGTGTGTGCCCAGTCGCCTACCGACGCTTTGCGCTTCGTGGAGTTGGGCATGTCGCCCTCCCGTGTGGAGGTGTGCGGAAACACGAAGTTCGACCAAGCGCTCGAATCGGCGCACTCCGACCCCGAAGAGTGGCGTCGAACGCTCTCGCTCCCGCCTTCGGCTCCTGTGATTGTAGTGGGAAGTACACGCACGCCAGAGGAAGAACGGCTCGTCCTGTCTGCTTATCAGCAGGTGGTTCAGCAGATTCCCGACACTTGCCTCGTGTTGGCTCCGCGCCACTTAGAGCGCGTGCCCGAAGTGGAGAATCTGTTCACCTCCGCAGGATTCACCGTTCTGCGTCGCAGTCAACTTCCCCTTCCTGAAGGGCATTATGCCCAAGTGGTGCTGGTGGACACTTTTGGCGAGCTGGCGTCGCTCTATGCGGTGGCGGATGTAGCGGTTGTAGGCGGGGCATTCGCACCTCTTGGCGGGCAGAACCTGTTTCAGCCACTGGCACATGGCAAGCCCGTCTTCTTCGGTCCGCACACCCATAACTTTCGGGATATTGCCCACCTTGCAAAGGAAGCAGGGGTGGGGTTTGAAGTGGCGGACGCAAAGGCACTGGCTGAAGGCATTCTCAACTTACTCTGCGACCCCGACAAGCGCACGCAGATTGCAAAGCAGGCACGGGAGCTGGTCGCCCACCACCAAGGCGCAACCAAACGCTCGGTCGAATATCTCCACTACTGGCTCGACCAGCATAGGAAACTTAATCGCTACGCCTTCAAGTATAATAGTGCAGGAGGCAATCGATGAAGCACTTGGTGAGACGGACTGGATACTGGCTCGTTGCAGGGATGCTCCTAACAAGCCTTTCGGGCTGTGGGGGAAAAATCTGGAGCAAAAAAGATGAGGTGCGCATCGGCAAAGAGATATCCGCAGAAGTAGAAAAGGTCTACAAACTCGACCCCAATCCCCAAAATCAGGAGCGCGTGCAACGCATCGGCAAAAAACTGGTGGCGGTCGCAGGCGACAAGGACTTTCAATACAGTTTCAAAGTGTTGGATGTGGACGAGGTGAACGCGTTTGCCCTGCCGGGCGGTCCTATCTATGTGTTTCGGGGGCTTCTGGAGATGGTAGGCGATGATGACGATATGCTCGCCTGTGTGTTGGGGCATGAGATGGCGCACATCAACCGCCGACATGCGAATAAGCAGTACTCTAAAGGCGTATTTGCCGATATTGTGATTGCGCTCACGACAAAAGGTAAGGTGCGCGATATTGCCCAGATTACGAGCGCCCTCCTCCAGCTCAAGTACAGCAGGCAGGACGAGTATGAGGCAGACCGACTTGGCATAGAGTACGCCTATAAGGCGGGCTATGACCCCAACGGGATTATCCGCTTCTTTGAAATGCTCAAGGAGCGTGAACGGGGAGGCGACAAAGGCGTGCTGGCGAACCTGCGCACCCACCCCCTCACCGAGAACCGAATTTGGCGCGCCCGCCAGCATATCGAGACCATTACTGGGCAACCAGCCCCAGGAGGCAAACAGTGAAGGTGGCAGTGATTGTGCCCGCTTATAATGAAGCCGGGCGCATCACGACCGTGCTGGAGACCCTCATCCGCTGTTCAAGCGTCCACGAGGTCATCGTGGTCAACGATGGGAGCCAAGATGCTACCTCCGAAGTCGCCCAACAATTCGCTGAAGCGCATGCGGGGGCGTCGCTCCCTCTGGTGCGGGTGATTAATCTGCCCGTCAATCGTGGGAAAGGGGGCGCAATGTTTGCGGGGGCGACCGCTACCGACGCAGATGTCGTCGTGTTTTGCGATGCGGACCTCATCGGACTGAAACCAGAGCATATTGAGGCGATTCTCCAGCCCGTGCTGAGCGGGGAGGTGGCGATGGCAATCGGAGTCTTTCGAGGCGGACGGCTCAGCACCGACTTAGCCCAGATTCTCGTGCCCTACATCAGCGGTCAGCGCGCCCTGTTGAGAGAACTGTTCATCGAGATTCCGGGCATCGAGCGCACCCGCTCTGGCGTGGAGATTGCGCTTACGCTTCACTTCCGACGCAACCGCTATCCCGTTGCGATGGTTCCGATTACGGGCATCACCCACACGATGAAGGAGGAGAAGCTGGGCTGGTGGCGTGGCACGCTTGCCCGCTGGAAGATGTATGCCGAGATTGCGCGCGCGTTTGCTCGTTACCTCCGCCTGCGCGACCTCCGCCACCGCCTCATCCTCAAAGGTCGCCAAAGCGAGTAGCTCCTCTCATCTCTTGAAGATATTCCCTTGCATTCTCATGAGCCAGCCCCGTGAACGCCACATACTCGTACCCAAACGCCCCGTTCCACCGAAACGGCTGGCGCGTGGACTCCGTGCTTGTCGGGATGGGATTGCCCCAGCTGTCGTAGTGATACGCATCAGTAGGGTTGCCCGAAGGGGAGACCAGCATCCGCACATGACCCAGCCCATCCAGCACATAGTAGCGCGCGTTGGCAGGGTTCTGAAGGTCTATGCGGGCAATCGGTCCCAGCAAGCCCCACACATATTCATACACCCCTTCGGGCGACATCTCGCCGATAATCGTGTCGCCTTCATAGAGAAAGTAGGTGCGACGCGTGCCCTAAGCGGTTTGTAACCCACAAAGGGTATCCTCTGTGGAGTATACTAAAGGCAGGTGCTATTATGCGAACTAACCGGCATAGGCGACTCATCGCCTATGGGATTCTCGCCTTAGGAGCGCTGGTTCTAGTGGGGTGGCTCCGATACGAGCAACAGCAGTCATTCGTAAGCCCTGTTCTCAATGAAGAGCCTGCGTACCCTGCACAGCACCCAAATGAGGAGCAGATACGCCAGCTGGTGGTAGGAACCCTGCACGCCTCTGCGCGCTTAGAGATGGTAGCACGCCTGTTCACCCAGCGATTTCGCCAGCATGATGTGCCTTTTTCAGTATGGTGGGCGGTGTTGGACTCGAACCAACGACCTCTTCGGTGTGAACGAAGCGCTCTCCCACTGAGCTAACCGCCCCCTTCTTGGTGCGCGGGGTGGGACTCGAACCCACACGGGCTACGCCCACATGGCCCTCAACCATGCGTGTCTACCAATTCCACCACCCGCGCTAAGGCACTTATATTATACCCTACCAGATTCCGTGCTTGTCAAGACTAACAGAGGCTGTTCGAAAAAAAAAAAAGTGGCTTGGGCATCTTGCCCATTCAGCACACAGAGGGAATGCTCCCGCTCAGTGGTTCATGGCTTAGACACCTCACCCCTTGTCATTCCGAACCACCCTCCGTCATTCTGAGCGAAGCGAAGAATCTGAGCCCCCTCCCCTTCGCTTCGCTTAGGGTCAGGGTGACGAAACCGATTCGTCATTCTGAGCGAAGCGAAGAATCTCAGACCCTTCCCCTTCGCTTCGCTTAGGGTCAGGGTGACGAATGCCATTCCACACACCGCATCATCGGGTCGGTATAATTCACTGGCGGAGGTGGAGCAACGCTATGGAAACCGTTACGATTACCCTCTCCCTCCCAAAATCCGTGCTGGCTGCCGCAGGGGTTCGGGAACAGGAGCTGGACAGGTTTGTCCGTGAAGCGATTGCAGTTGAGCTCTATCGGCAGGGGCGGCTGTCGCTGGGGAAGGCAACCGAACTGGCTGGCTTCGCAACAAAACAAGAGATGCTTACCGTACTCGCGAAGCACGATGTCTGGCTCGATTACACAGCGCACGATGCTGTAGATGACTTAGAAACATTAGACAGAGTTTGTCCGCAATGAAGGTGGTGAGCAACTCTACAGCAATGGTTCACTTATCGGCTGCAGGGCACTTTGACCTTTTGCACGAGCTCTTTGGCGAACTCTATATTCCTGAAGAGGTGTACCATGAGGTAGTCATCGCGGGTGCTGGCAAGCCTGGTTCTTCTGAGGTGCAGAATGCCCCTTGGATTAAACGGCTGGCAGTTAAGAACAGGCTTGCTTGGTCGATGGTGAATACGATGTTGGGGTAGGGGAATCGGCGTGTATCGTGCTGGCAATAGAGATTGGTGCGGACCTGGTCATTCTCGATGACAGGCGGGCACGCTTGCAAGCATTAGCGCATGGTCTCAACATCACGGGTACGATTGGCGTACTATTGAGAGCGGGCAAAGCAGGTCGTCTGGATTTCCCAAAGGCACTGGATGAGTTGATTGCAACAGGGTTTCGCCTCCACCCAGACGAGTATCAGCGCATCCTCAGGCTGTGGCATTCAGAGCCTCCCTAATAAGTAGGGGAACGGCTTCGGACGACGATACCGAACCATCATTCCCCCCCACTCGTCATTCACCCTACCCGTCATTCTGAGCGAAGCGAAGAATCCGAATGAGACCCTATGAGACCCTTCGCCTTCGGCTCAGGGTGACGAAAGGGGGTGGCTCAGGGTGACGAAAGGGGGTAGGTTAGGGTGACGAGAGGGTGGGTCAGGGTGACGAAACCGAGCCGTCATTCACCCCCCTTTCGTCATTCTGAGCGAAGCGAAGAATCCCAGACCCTTCGCGTTCGCTCAGGGTGACGCGTGGCTGATGGGCAGGATGCCCGTGCTACGAATGGATTTTTCGAACACCCTCTTCCTGGTGTTGCCTCCACCATATTGCGAAGGCGGGAAGGTTTCCTCAAAATCCTGAGCATACTGCATAATGGCAGGGTCAGAGTAGCGGATGGGGGAGCTGTTGCGCCTTAGCCGACGCTCCCACTGAGGCATGCTCATCGGTACTGACAGGAAAGTTAGGTAGAAGAACCCTTCCCCTCTGAATATAGCGAAAGAGGGGAAGGGTAATCTCTGTTCAGGCTTAGAATATTACGAGGAGGTCCGCTGAACGAGAGACACTGTTATAAGTAGCGGTGATTGTAACAGGCGTTATCTGGAAGAAGGCAGGGGTTGTACGGATTGTAAAGTTGGCTGATCTTGCCCCTGCAGGGATTGTGACGCTTGAGGGTACACTGGCTCGATTCGAATTGCTACTGCGCAGTTGTACCACAACGCCGCCTGCAGGCGC
>FWWL01005858.1_pt1 | contig 18494 bp, 15 predicted proteins | sample 2228331 | NCBI WGS metagenome assembly FWWL01 (sample SAMEA103939775, study PRJEB20133) | metagenome
TACCGGCTGGTTTGTGATGCCCGCGTGAAGCCATGAATCCTCAGTGCAACGAACCGGAAGATATGTTCGTATGGCTGGATTATAGCATATTTGTGCGAGGAAGGAAGACCGCCGGGGCGAGTCGCGGCAGCCGGTTTCTGGTACAATCTGGAATACCAGCCGTCTGCAAGCGAGCATATCAACCGCCGATCAGGATTCTGGTGAACGACGGGTGGAATGAGTCGCCGCGATCGACGAACGCGCCTGAACAATCTGTCATCTTGCGCCCATACTGGTTGTTTCGCGCTCCTATTCTCACAGAGGCACGCATGAAATCGATGACAAAAAGATTGCCGTACTCTGTCAAGCAGCATCTCAAAAGTCTCCGCCGCGCAGTGCGGTCGCTGTTCTACATCGGCAACAATCGCTATTGCCCGATCTGCCAGCGCGCGTCGCGCAAATTTGCCATAGCTGGGCTTGCGCGCCGCACAGATGCGCTTTGTGTCCATTGCGATGCGCTTGAGCGGCACCGACTGATCTGGTTGTATCTTACCCAATGCACGAATCTGTTTGATGGAACCGCGAAGCAAGTATTGCATATTGCTCCAGAGCACTGTTTCCGTTCGAGATTTCAGGCATACTTTGGCAATCACTACATCACAGCCGATCTGTTTGACCCCAGCGTGATGGTTCGCATGGATATTACCGACATTCAATATCCCGATCAGTCGTTCGATGTTATCATCTGCAATCATGTTCTGGAGCATGTTCCCGATGACAAAAAGGCCATGCGTGAGTTTTACCGCGTGCTGAAGAACGATGGATGGGCGCTGCTGACGGTTCCCATCACGGCGGAAGTCACATTTGAAGATCCCTCTATCACTGATCCGGGAGAGCGGTTACGGCTTTTTGGTCAGGATGATCATGTGCGCAGGTACGGAAAAGATTTTATCGACCGGCTCCGCGAGGCAGGTTTTCATGTGACGGTGATCACAGTAGATGATCTGGTGCAGGAAGAAGATAAAATCCGCATGGGATTGGCGCGCGAAACAGGTGAAATCTATTTCTGCACCAAGTGATCAGGCTCGCAAGCGCACATAGCGCAGAGTGGCGTCAATATGCTCTAGGAATATTCTGCCTGCAAGCATCTCTTTGCAATGAGCGAAGCAGCTCATGCCTTTGTTTTCATGACCTGATGTTCCAATCTTGGCAGGTGGGCAAAGCCTATCCACATTCCACCCCAATCTGTGGTATCCTATCTACCGTCGTGGCAACAAATACTTATGGTGAGAACGCTATGACACTTCCCGCTCATACCATCCCCGGACCGCGCGGCCTGCCGGTGTTTGGCGTCGCTCCTCGCCTGCTCGGCGACCCGCTCGAGTTCATGGTGCGCATTCAGCGCCATTACGGTGATCTGGTGAAACTGAACCTGGGCAGGCACACGATGTACCTCGCGGCCCATCCCGACATGATCAAACGGATCACCCAGGAGAACTGGAAGAACTACGTCAAAGAATACGTGACGATGACCGAGATCCTTGGCCAGGGGCTGGTCACCAGCAACGGCGCGCTCTGGCTGCGCCAGCGCCGCCTGATGCAGCCGGCCTTCCACCAGCAACGGATTGCTCGCATGGCTGCCGTGATGGTCGAAGAGGCCGAGCGGATGCTGGCCCGTTGGGATTGCTATGCGCAGCGCGGCCAGCCGGTTGACGTGCAGGAAGAGTTGATGCTGCTGACCGAAAAGGTGATCGTGCGCACGATGTTCAGCGGTTCGCTGAGCGACGAAGAGGCGGCGACGGTCGGCAAGGCCTTCAACGAGACGCTCAACTGGGTGGCCGGTCAACAGTTCCGGCTCGTTCAGCCGCCGCGAAGCTGGCCGACGCCCGCCAATCGCCGCTACCGCCGGAATCTGGCCCTGCTCGAGGCAACCGTCTACCGTCTGATCGACGAACGTCGTCGCCGCCAGGGAGAACACGATGATCTGCTGGAAATGCTGGTCACCGCACGCGATGCCGAGACTGGAGAAGAGATGTCGCCGCAGCAGATCCGCGATGAGGTGATGACCATCTTCCTGGCCGGTCACGAGACGACTGCCGGCACGCTCTCGTGGATCCTGCACCTGCTCGCTCACCACGGCGACGCCGAGCGCAGGCTGCGCGCCGAATACGCAACCCATCTGGCCGGGCGCAATCCCACTCCGGCTGATCTGCCGCACCTGTCTTACAGCCGCATGGTGATCGATGAGACGCTGCGCCTCTATCCGCCAACCTGGATCCTCTCGCGCAAACTGGCCGCGCCCGACACCCTGGGGGATTATCACCTGCCTGCCGGGGCAACAGTCGCGCTCAGCCCATATCTCACCCATCGCCACCCTGCCTTCTGGCCGAACGCCGAGAGCTTCGATCCCGAACGGTTCCATCCGTCTGAGACCGCCCATCGGCACAAGTTTGCCTACATCCCGTTCCTGAGCGGCCCGCGGCAGTGTATCGGCAATCAGTTCGCCTTGATGGAAATGCAGATGGTGTTGCCGATGATCGCGCAACGCTTCCGCGTCAGCGCCATTCCCGGCTATCCGGTGCGGCCAATGCCGCGCGCGACCCTGCGCCCCGGGCCAAAGCAGTGGATGCTGATCGAGCGGAGGTAGGAGACGTATGGGCAGGATGGAGGAGCGCATTGCGAACGATTGAGATCCAACCGAAGCTCCGGTTTGGCTGGCCGTGGCGACACTGGTTGCTGTTCGCCGTCGTTTGCTGCGCACTTGTTGTGATCTCCGCCGTCGCGACGCCGGTGATCAACCAGTATCGACAGCTTGCCCATATTGAAGACCAGCTTGCTCAGGCCCTGGAACTGGAAGGACGCCTCGCGTCCGGCGATCTGTGGCATGATCTGACCCCGTTGACCAATCCAATGGCGATTGCCATCGCCCAACAGGCGTTAGCGGAGGCCGAACGACTGGTTGCTGGCAACCCGACCAACGTCATCATATTGCAGCAGTGGGGGCGATTAGCGATGCTGGCCGGGCAACCCGAAACGGCGATCACCGCCTTCTCGGCGGCGACAGCCTACCAGCCCGATAGTCCGCTGCTCTGGTGGCAATTGGGCATGGCCTACGAACGACTGGCCGCGCCAATCGGGCTGGATGCCACCGCCGAACCCACGCTGGAATGGGTCACTCCGCCGCCATCGGCGCGGGTCTGGTCGCTCTGGCCGGCCATGCTGGGTCAACCCACCTGGTGGGCGCCAGCAGAACCAATCCGTCGCCCGCTGGCCCTGGCCGATCGACTGGAACTACGCGCCACCTTGCCCGCGACGACGACCAATCTCATCTTCTGGCCGGTGCGTCTGACTGCTGAACCAACAACGTACCAGGTGCTGGTCAACAATCAGCCGGTGACTCTCAACCTCTCAACGGTAACGGGTGTTGGCGCAGGCTGGCAACCGGCCCTGATTGATCTCAGCCCCTGGGCCGGTCAGACCGTGGCGTTAACGCTGGTCAGCGATCAGCCAATGGGTTGGGGGGAAGTGCAACTGGTGACGGCTGCCGATACCCGCTGCGCGCTGGTGATGTGCCGACAACGGGCGGCAGCCGCCTGGAAAGAGGGTGGGTTTACCTTTACTGATTTTCTTCGTGCCGGTGAGACTATCTATCGGCTACGGCGCTATACCGAAGCTCTGGTCTGGTATCAACGAGCGCTGCTGTTTAACCGGCAGCGTAGCGATATATGGTATTATGTGGGACGTGTGTTGGAAGGGGATACTCAATGGGAACGCGCACTAGCAGCATACACCAATGCTATCACCGTTAATGAATGGAGCACTGTTAGCAAGAGCAAAACCTATTTTCAAATCGGTGAGATCTATCAGAGGCAACTCGTACCTCCTCAGTATGAAGCGGCACTGACAGCATATCAGACAGCTCTTTCTCTCAATGATTTTCCCACGGACGTGGATCGAGCACAGTGCTATTACCGCATAGGTGAAACTTTGTGGTGGCGAGAAGCTATTGATCAGGCCATCCTTCATCTTGAGACAGCCATAGCGTTAAATCCACTTCATGATTGGGCATACATTCGCCTGGGAACAGCATATTTTGCCCGTGATAACGACGTACCGAAGGCTGAGCGCCTGTTCTTTCATGCGATTGAAATATCACCTCGGAATAAGTGGGCGTATTACTTTCTAGGAGAAATGTATCAAAAAGCGGGATTAACAAAATTATCCGAAGAAGCTTATAAAAAAGTGTTGGAAATTGATCCGCAATTTGCTCCAGCTCAAGAACGATTACAGCAATTAATTCGGTGATCTACCTTGATCTATAATGCATAGAAAGAGGATGTGTGTATGGATTGGCGCGATAAGGTGATTCTCCTCACCGGTGGTACCGGATCTTTTGGTAAGAAATTCACGGAGATCATTTTGAGGCAGTTTCATCCACGTAAATTGATCATCTTTAGTCGCGATGAACTAAAACAATTTGAAATGCAACGCCAGTTTAAAGATCCAAGGTTACGGTTCTTTATCGGTGATGTACGTGATGTCAATCGCCTCCATCGCGCGATGCAGGGAGTTGATATTGTTGTCCATGCCGCTGCGCTAAAACAGGTGCCGGCATGTGAATATAATCCGATTGAAGCGGTCAAAACGAATATTCACGGTGCAGAGAACATTATCAACGCTGCACTCGACACCGGTGTACAAAAGGTGTTGGCCCTAAGTACTGATAAAGCGGTCAATCCCGTCAATCTCTACGGCGCGACCAAATTGGTAGCGGAAAAGCTCTTTGTACAGGCTAATTCATATCGAGGTGATGGACCAACGCGCTTTAGCTGTGTACGTTATGGTAATGTTGTGGGAAGTCGTGGCAGTGTCGTACCGCTGTTTCTGGAGCAACGTAAACAAGGAAAAATAACAGTTACCGATGAGCGGATGACACGCTTTTGGTTGACATTAGAACAAGGGGTTCAATTTGTCATCCGCTGTATCGAACGAATGGAAGGGGGAGAGGTCTTTATTCCAAAGATCCCAAGTACTTCCATAATGGATCTAGTGCAAGCGATTGCTCCCAACTGCAAAGTTGAATTTGTAGGTATTCGTCCTGGCGAAAAACTACACGAGGTATTAATCTCGGAAGATGAGGCGCGACAAACGATCGATGTCGGCGATATGTACGTGATCACGCCTCTGTATCAATGGTGGCAGGCGTCCAACTATGCGCATGGTCAGCGGCTCCCTGACGGTTTTCGCTATGCCAGCAATATGAACGCGCCCAGGCTAACAGTAGCAGAGCTTCAGGGTCTGCTAGAAGAGGTAGTCATCGAATGAGTACGTTGCGTCACATCCCATATGGTCGTCAGTCAATTGATGACGATGATATTGCTGCTGTGATCGAGGTATTACGTTCAGACTGGTTAACAACAGGGCCGACCATCGAACAGTTTGAAAACGATCTGGCCTCCTTCGTCGGGAGTGAGCATGCAGTGGCAGTTTCAAGCGGAACTGCAGCCCTACACGCAGCTATGTATGCTATTGGCATTGGGCCTGGTGATGAAGTCATCGTTCCAGCTATTACCTTTGCTGCTACTGCAAATGCTGCTATCTATCTTGGAGCCACACCAATTTTTGCTGATGTAAATCCTGATACGCTCCTGATTGATCCAGGCAGTGTAGCCGATCGGATTACCACACGTACTCGTGCTATCGTTGCAGTAGATTATGCGGGACAACCTTGTGATTATGATGCGTTACGTGTCATTGCCGATCGGTATCATATCCCGATAATAGCAGATGCCTGTCATGCTTTAGGCGGGTATTACCGTCAACGTGCTGTAGGAGCAGTAGCAGATCTCTCGACATTTAGTTTTCATCCGGTAAAACACATTACGACTGGCGAAGGTGGTGCAATTACCACAAAAAATTACATTTGGGCGCAAAAAATGCGCTATTTCCGAAACCATGGTATTACTACCGATCATCGACAACGAGCAGAGAAGGGTTCCTGGTTTTATGAAATGGTGGATCTAGGTTACAACTATCGCATCACCGATTTTCAAGCTGCGCTGGGTCGGAGCCAACTGAAAAAATTATCTCGTTGGGTTGAGCGTCGTCGCGAAATCGCTCGGCGTTACAATCAAATATTTGCTGATAATCCTGTGATTCGCCCCTTGGCAGTTATGGCCGATGTAGTGCATGCTTATCATCTCTACGTTGTACAACTCGCGATCGATGCTCTACGTGTAGATCGCAATCGTATTTTTAGTGAACTTCGCCAATGTGGGATTGGAGTCAATGTCCATTACATCCCGGTCTATCTTCACCCTTACTACCGTGACCGGTTCGGTTATGGGCCAGGATTGTGTCCTAATGCAGAGACTGCCTTTGCCCGAATCCTATCGCTACCGATCTTTCCGGCGATGACCGATAACGATGTCGATTGGGTGAGTGAAACCATCATCAATATTACTCGCAATTACAGTTAACACCGATTTATTCGGCATTACCGGCAGAAATACATACCAGGGATAAGGTAGTATACAATGGCAGTTGTGTGTATTATTCAGGCGCGCATGGGAAGTACTCGCCTGCCAGGCAAAGTATTAGCCGACATTGGTGGTATGAGTATGCTGGCGCGAGTAGTACGTCGTGTACAGCGCGCAAATCGTGTGGATAGTGTAGTAGTGGCAACGACGGTGGATCCGTCCGACGATCTGGTTGTAGCTGCTTGTCAGCATCTTAATGTTCCGGTACGTCGTGGAAGCGTTGAAGATGTGCTCGATCGGTATTATCAAACCGCACTTGCGTTGCAAGCAGATACTGTGGTAAGGGTAACTGCTGATTGTCCCCTCATTGAACCTGAGCTCATTGATCGAGCAGTCGACGTTTTCCAAGCTGAACATCCTGATTACGTAAGTAATTTCTTTGAACAGCGAAGATATCCACGTGGATTAGATGTAGAAGTAGTTAGCTTTTCGGCTCTTGCCAGAGCCTGGCACGAGACTACTCTTCCTTATCAACGTGCTCACGTAACGCCCTTTATTTATCAACATCCTGAATTATTTCGTCTTGTGACGGTAACCGGAGACGAAGACTACAGTCATTATCGCTGGACGGTCGATACCTGGGAAGATTTGAGTTTTATCCGGGCCGTATATCATCGGCTGTCCAATCGGGAAGATGTACACTGGCGTGAAGTGATATCATTACTCGAGCGAGAGCCTGAATTGACGAGAATCAATCAACATATTCTCCAGAAAGAGTTAGAACAGGGATGAATGCGTCGTTGCTTATCCGTGCTGATGCCTATCCAGAACTCGGCACCGGTCATGTCATGCGATGTATCGCTCTAGCGCAGGCCTGGCAGCAACAGGGTGGTGAGGTCACATTTGCGATCCATCATTCTGTACCGCAGAGTCTGATCGACCGGCTCACCAACGAAGGATACCGCATTCTGGCGATTCATGCCTCTCGCGGATCGCTCGAAGACGCCCAAGAAATAGTAGCATATGCAGCCCGATACAATGCGCAGTGGATTGTTATTGACGGTTATCATTTCGATGAGTCGTATCAAAGGTTTGTAAAATCTCGTGGGTTCCAGGTATTGTTTCTTGATGACTATGGTCACGCCGGGACATACTGTGCTGACATTGTTCTTAATCAAAATCTTCATGCGCACGAGACCCTTTACCCGAATCGGGCTACCAGTTCACGTCTCCTGCTTGGCCCGGGCCATGCGTTGTTACGGCGTGAATTTTGGTCTTGGCAAGGCTGGCATCACCCGATTGTGCCGGTAGCACGCCGGATTTTGGTCACACTGGGTGGGGCAGACTCCGCTAATGTCACTCTAACGGTGGTCAATGCGTTGAAGCAGATAGCGTCACCTCGCCTTGAAGTGATAATTGTTGTTGGTGCAATTAATACTCACTGGCAGTCATTGATCGATTCCGTTCATGATATGCCACATACTGTGCAATTTCTGCGAAACATCATCTCTATGCCTGAATTGATGGCTGAAGCCGACCTGGCTATTGCTTCGGCGGGAAGTACATGCTGGGAACTGATGTTTATGGGGGTGCCAACACTGCTCATTGAAATTGCAGATAATCAGCGAATGATAGCGGCAAGCCTCGCAGAGAGGGCAGCAGCAATCCGGCTTGGATATTACAGCGATCTCACTGCGGCGACAATTACCGAGGCCTGTGAAACAGTATTACAAGATCAGGAGCTACGCTGGCGCCTTTCACGCACAGGGCATGAGTTAGTGGATGGACGAGGAGCGTTGCGTGTCGTGCAGGCTATGCAGGAAGATACCGTCCGATTACGCCCTGTGACAATCGATGATATCGAACTGATATGGCATTGGGCGAACGAACCAACCGTGCGAGCCGTTTCATTTCACTCCGAACCTATTCCATGGGATGATCATGTTCGCTGGTTCACTGCCAAATTGAAGAGTGCTGCAACTCATATGTACATCGCCGTGCATCGAAGTGGTGAGCCAATCGGTCAGGTTCGCTTCGATATAAATGGCGAGACGGCGACGATCAGCATCAGTCTGGCTCCACAGTATCGTGGCCAGGGATATGGTACACTCATTGTCAGACGATCTGTTTCGCTTATTGTCAGACAAGCGGGTGTCAAGCGAGTGCGGGCGCTGGTTAAGCCAACTAACCAGGCATCACTGCGGATGTTTGAAAAAGTTGGGTTTGTTCCACACCATACGATATATGACAATGATCATATTGCTGTTGAACTATACTGGCATGATCATTGTCAATGAAATATGGAGCAGCGGGATTATGACGGCAACGATAGCTATCAATGGTCGAATCATCGGCGCTGGACATCCCACATATATCATTGCAGAGGTATCAGCAAATCACCATCAGAGTCTAGAAGAGGCTATGCAGATTGTGCGTGCAGCGCATGAAGCTGGTGCTGATGCTATCAAACTCCAGACGTATACACCTGATACACTGACAATCGATAGTGACAAGCCATATTTTCAAATTAAGGGAACCATCTGGGAAGGGAAAAATCTTTACAAACTTTATCAAGAGGCATATACTCCCTGGGAATGGCACATTCCGTTGAAGCAATTAGTTGAAGATCTGGGTATGACCTTCTTCTCCACACCGTTTGATCGAAGTGCGGTTGAGTTTTTGGAGAAACTATCGGTACCGGCATACAAGATCGCATCGTTTGAAGTTGTTGATTTGCCCCTCATCGAGCGCATTGCTGCTACTGGCAAGCCCATTATCATGTCGACAGGTATGGCGAATCTGGCCGAGATCGCAGAGGCTGTTAGTACGATCAGGTCAGTGGGGAATCCTGCACTTGCCCTGTTAAAATGTACGAGTGCCTATCCATCGCCACCGGAAGAGATGAACTTGCGAACCATACCACATCTTGCCGCAGCCTTTCAGACACCGGTTGGCTTATCGGATCATACACTTGGTATAGCGGTTCCCATTGCTGCTGTGAGTCTTGGTGCATGCATTATTGAAAAACATTTGACACTGTCACGCGCTGTGTCCGGTCCGGACAGTGCGTTCTCACTTGAACCTGACGAGTTCCGACAGATGGTGGAACAGATACGGATCGCTGAAAAAGCGTTAGGTCAGGTTTCATACACGGTCAGTCCTTCAGAAGAAGGCAGTCGGGCATTCCGCCGTTCGTTGTTCGTTGTCCGTGATGTAAAGGCTGGGGAACAATTCACGCCTGATAATGTACGCTCAATTCGTCCGGCTGATGGCCTGCCACCGAGATTTCTACCCCACATTCTGGGGCGGTCGGCTGCACGTGATATTGAGCGTGGCACGCCGTTGAGTTGGGATTTGGTCAGTGGGTGATCGTGCGTTGTTAATGTCTTTACTGCAGCGAGTTTTTGCACAGCGCCACAAGGGTGGAGAATTTTTGTTATTCACTGGATCGACTATTTTCTTCCAGTGCTCACGACTAGCTGTGAGTCTTGTCGCTGCATCATTGATCGGCCCTGAACAATTCGGGGTCTGGAACACGTTAAATCCGTTCCTTATTTATGGATCAATTATAACCTTGGGGGTCCCAAATGGAATGAATCGAGAGGTTCCATTTCTTATCGGTAAAGGAAGGGTTGAAAGGGCTAAACAAGTCGCCGATCAGGTATTTTGGTTTGTGCTGATAGCCTCTATACTAGGAACTCCTCTTGCTATTCTAGCGCTTTATGCGGTTATTGATCTCGATCGAATAACAATTACATGGGTTGCTATTCTTTTTGTGTGTTGGCAAATATTCCTTTATTCACAGGCACGCCTTCGTAGTCTGTTTTATTTTGCAAAGACGAGCTTTCAGCAAATATTATTCTCGTTGTTGCTTCCAATTATCGTGATACCTTTTAGTTATTTCTGGGGTATCAGTGGTTTTATTATTGGTCAGAGTATCACAACAATAATAGCCTGTCTTTATGTTTTCTGGGGTCAGCACCCAACTATAGGTGGCTTAGAACCAGTATTAATCAAGAGTTTAATAAACATTGGCTGGCCGATAATGAGCGTTGGTGTGTTGTATGCTTTGCTTACCACTATTGATCGATGGGTTATCGTAGCAACCCTGGGGGTTACAGAATTAGGATATTACACGGTAGCTGCATTATGCTTTAGCGCTCTAAGCCTTTTTCCATCAGTGATATCGCAGTTTTTCTATCCACGAATGGTTCGCTATTTTGGTACAACAAATAGTGTTCAGGAAATTGTGCGTCTTGTCTACTTGCAAATGGTTTTTACTATTGCAGCTACACTCCCTTTCATCGTGCTTCTATACTTGATATTACCGTATCTGATTGTGTCATGGATGCCGGAATATATTCCAGGGATACAATCTGCTCAAATTATTCTCTTTGGCTTGCCCGGTCTAGCAGTGATTAATAGTATCGGGAATTTTTTGAATACCATATCATTGCAACACATCTACCTGACAGTACAAATTTTTATCATTTTTATGAATTTTGTTACAGGTATTTTGCTGGTAAATCTTGGTTTTGGTTTGAGTGGTGTTGCGTTCAGTATGGTCTTTGGGGTTTTAGTTTATGCTGCCATCTTATTTTTTGTTTTTGTACTTTGTAGTCGGAGAGGAACATCGTGAGATATCGCATTATCATAGCCGCTGTTCAAATTATTGTGATGAGCTGCGCAGTAATGGCTATGATGTTTGAAACATCGTGGTATCGCTTCTTCTTTTTGCTTACTTGTGTGAGTGGGTTGATCGTCTTTCATTTGTTATTTAATCTATTGAATTGGATGGATTATACGGTGTTATTTGTTGTAAGTTATGTTACTTTTGTTGGTTTTGGTATTATTGCTCTTGACTGGTACCAACTCGTGATTGCTAGAGAAGTGTTTTTAGCGATTGGATTGGGTTTTCTGACCTTTATATTAGGTTGCTTAATTGGTGATATTATTGGTCGGGGCGCAAAGTTGCAAATTGTAAGAAAAGTTATCGTAAAAAGTCGTTCGGTATCTAACGTTTTTTGGTGTGCTCTTGTTGTTTATATTGTTGGTATCATCACAATGCTGGTCTTCTTCTGGAGAATCGGTGCAGTTCCCATCTTATTGAGCGATGCCGAAAATGATCGCTTTACATTGCGAGCAGGTATAGCATCATTACCAATACTTGCCTATTGCTGTTTTTTGATCAGTACTCTTAGTTTGCAAATACAGGCACGTCGACATTGGGAACAGATTGTGGCTTTAGGACTAACAGGAATTGCAATCATCATCTTGATTGGTTCTGGATTTCGCGCACCGGCCATGAAATTGTTGCTGGCAAATTTTGTTGTATTTGCATATCTGCACTACGCTCGTATTCCGATTTTTCAATTGTTTTTGGTGATTTCAAGTATCATTGTTTTTACAGGGGTTTTGGGGTTCTTCAGGCGAGAAAACATGTTAACTAACGACTTGCTTATTATTTTAAGACTTGCAATATTTCGTATTTTTGTGAACAATCTTTACGTATTAGATTTAATCTTTGATCTTTATCCAAGAAGTGAACCTTTCATGCTGGGTCGTAGTTACTTGATAGATTTGATCACGATTCTTCCTGGGCCGCAACCACATTTCGGTTTCTGGTTGAAGGATCGACTGGGGCTTGACTTTGCGGGTGGTGGTGTTACACAAACTATTGTTGGAGAGTTTTTTCTAAACTTTGGTTGGATAGGTGTGTTGATCGGAATGTTTTTATTGGGTGTAGGGCTGCGTATATCCTATGACATATTATCGTCTTCGGAAATTACCGGTGATCGACTGATATTAATAGTTATTATTGGTATTGGCGTGTTGGCTATGGTTAGTAGCGGTATTTCGCTTGTGATTTTATTTGAGATAATTCCTGCTTTAACGGTATATATCTTTTATCGTGTCCTTCGTACCATGCGTATCTTTCTCAGGAGTGTGAGTAAGTTGTCTTTCGGTTATCGCCGTATCGATTCTGCCTGATTGATTTCCTGCAATTCTTATGTTCAAATCAATTGTTATCACTGAGAGTGCTTTAATTAAACGATCACCACAACAGGCCGATCAAGTGATCATACTTGATCAACTCCATGACAACAATGTGCAATTGTCGTCTGAAGAACAATGGGAAATTTGGAGGGAGGCTTATGAAAAAGCTCAGACTTGGTATCTGATAGATAATATTGATGTAACTTTATTTAATGGTATTTCTTTTGGTTCGGTTATTACTATTGAGATGTGGTATCTTTGGTGTAAAATCCTGGAACATGTAACGGTTTTGCAAAAAATTATTACCGCATATGAACCTCAGAAGATTATTCTTCTAACGCGCCGGAACAATTATTTTGCTTCTCTTTTGCGGGCGTTGCAATTTCAGAATATATGTGTGATACCGCAAAACTCGACGTTGCAAATGTATCAGCAACTGTCCTCTACTCATTGGATCGATCTTGCTAAGACAATGGAGATCGATCGATATCTGCGATTGTTGGCACTGGGTGCACGACGCAAAATGAGAGATAAACCGAAAGGCTCCGTTGAAACGCTTGCTTTGTTAGAATTGCCTGGTTCGTATTATGCTGAGACCTTATTAGCTGTTATGGAACATCTTCCAAATACGGCCCTTCTTCTCATGGATCCACGACACTTCTCTAGGGCTGACATGTCTGGAAAGCCATTCATTTCTTTTGCTGATTATGTGTTTCCTTTTCTTAAGGGGTTGTTAAAACATGTGTTCTACTGGAAAGATGTGTTTGGGAGATTTCAAAACGAATTGAAAACCCGTTTTTGTAGTAGTGATATTTGTCTTTGGTCGGTAATGACTCATCGAATAAAGAGAGTTTTTTCTTTCAAGTTCCCGTTGTTGAGTATAGAAATGATGGCTTCTGAAGAAGTACTTCGTCAATATGCTATTAAATGCCTTCTTCTTGTAAGCGATGCCCACCATGGAGCACGATTGCTCACTTTTGTTGGGCAGAGATTAGGAATTCCCTCTGTGGTCGTTCAACATGGTTGGCCGTTTGCTGAGTGGGGATATCTACCCCTATATGCTGATGCGTTTGCTGCCTGGGGTGAGCATAGCCGGCAATGGATGATCGAACGGGGAGCTGATCCTGACCGGGTCATAGTGACCGGTTCGCCTCGCATGGATCAGATTGTGAGTCGGGATCAGCCGAGTCGGGCAATCCTTCAACTTCCAGCGAATGGGAAGCTGATCTTGTGGGCAGTTGATCCGGCACCGGTTGCCTATAATCGATCGATCCTGGAACAGCTTATACAGGCGGTGAGACGGTATCCTGAATTTCAATTGATCGTTCGCCCGCACCCTAGTATGCATGAATATCATTGGTTGAAAGATGGCATTCATCAGCAACCTCAGATCCACCTGTCCTCCCCCCATCATAATCTCTACGACGTCATTGCTTGTTGTGACGCAGTTATCATTCAGGGATCAACAGTTGGTTTAGAAGCGTTGGCGCTTCATCGTCCGGTTATCCTCTTTCCTTATCAAAATCATGACTATCTCCGGCGTGTATATCCAAATAATGTGACGTTTCATTGCGTCTCGTTAGAAGGATTAATTAATGTTTTTGATAAAATTGCAAGAAGAGAGGTGCGCTATGATGATCAAGATGGATTTTATCAACAGTTTATTGTTGATACGTTTTATAAAATTGATGGGAATAGTGCAGCTCGTGTCGCCGAAGTAGTAAGAAAGCTCGCTAAACGTGTAATGTAGAAAGACGGGATATGAAAATAGCAATGTTAGGAACTCGTGGTATACCTGCAAGTTATAGTGGTTTTGAGACTTGCGTAGAGCAGCTTGGTCAACGTCTGGTTGCTCGTGGTCACGAGGTGACGGTGTATTGTCGCTCTCATCATATTACATATGATCAACCTACCTATAAGGGGATGCGTCTGATCAAGCTACCTACGGTTAAGAATAAGTATGCTGATACTATTGTTCATTCGTTGCTTTCATCGCTTCATGCACTCAATCAACGTTATGATGTTGCTCTATATTTTATTTCTGGTAACAGCCCGGTAACGTGGATCCCTCGCTTAGTGGGCACAAAAACAGTGCTTAATGTTGATGGTCTGGATTGGAAAAGAGCAAAATGGCCAGCCTTTGCTAAGGCGTACATCCAGATTGCCGAGTGGATAGCAACGTGGATGCCAGATTGCTTTATTACTGACTCAACCGTTGTCCAGTCCTTTTACCGCGATCGATTTGGTGTCGAACCACCGTATATTCCATACGGTTCGGAAGTAGAACTACTTCCTCCTGGTGAGACGTTGGCCCGCTTTGGTCTGCAACCGCAACGATACATCCTATTTGTCGGTCGCACAGTGCCGGAAAACTGCCCTCATCATCTGGTGGAAGCGTTTCGTGGTCTCAATACCGATATGCATTGTGTGATTGTCGGTGACGCGCCCTATGTCGAAACGTATAAACGCCAATTACAAGAGCTCGCAGCAATGGATCCGCGGGTGGTTTTAACGGGATATGTATTTGGACGAGGCTATTATGAACTTGGTTCTAATGCCTACATTTTTGTTGAGACTTCCGGTGTTGGTGGAACCCATCCAGCATTAATTGAAGCGATGGCTTTTGGTAATTGCGTTGTTGTTCATAATACAGCAGAAAATCTTGAGACAATTGGTGATGCAGGATTTAGCTATGATGGTCACAAGGGAAGTGAAAGCCTTCGTCAAATCCTTGAGACTCTGCTTGCTTGTCCTGCGAAAGTGCAAGAGTATCGTCAAAGAGCATTGCAGCGAGCCCGAAGTGTGTTTACGTGGGATAGGGTAACCGATGCCTACGAGCAGTTATTCCTTAACTTGTGTAGAAAACAGGTTTAGGCTTCGGAGGAGTTATGCGTTGATAAAGTGCAATACCTTGATTGCTCGTGAGCGTTCGTGATCGCCAGCGCGATGAGCGATGCGACGACCGGAGGGGCGAAGAATGCTTCGCCCCTTCCCAGCCCGCGTTCGCGCGCGCGTGGAGCCGTTGGATGCCCATCTTCTCGGCCTGACTGTTGACCGTCTCAATCGCGCGACGATGGGTTCGGATGTCCAGCTCGTCGCTCCAGTGATGCGGGCGCATCTTCTTGCGACGGGCCGCGACGAGCCGAACGCCAGTGTCAGCCAGCAGACTGGCGGCGCTGACGGAGGCCTTGTCGCCGATGAGCCGCGCGCCGGGCGGCAGAGCGACGGCCAACTCGTGGAGCGGCGTCAGGTCGTGATACGCTGCCGGCAGGAGCTGGAAGCTGACCGGCCCGCCGCTTGGCGTGCAGATCAGATGCAAGCGCCAGCCAAACAATCGCTCGTCTTTGGCCGCACAATAGCCTCAAAACGCTCGCCCGCGCGCGTTGCGACCGCGCCGCGCGCGGACCCGACGGCAGACGGGCAGGGGCATGCGGTCGATGATGAACACGTCTCCGCACGCGAACAGCTCCCCCAGCGCGGTTGCCAGAAAGGCGACCCAATCGGCAGCCGGTGCAACTGGGCCGACGAGCGCTACTGCGTCACACGAACGGAAAGTTGCCAGAAAGGCGACCCAATCGGCAGCCGGTGCAACCGTCGATTGAAGCGCGAGCTGTGCAGTGACCCGGACAGCTACCGTAGCTGGCGCATCACGCACAACGCCCGTTCGTGATGGTTCTGAACGTAGTTCGCGGCGACAACGGCAACGGTGATCACGTCCGAATCCGGCGCCTGCGCCCGCGCGTCGCTCCGATGGCCGAGCTGTTCCATCGTGTGGTCAATCACCAGAAACGCTGTTATAATCCATTCGGCATCCATCGTCTCCTCCGATGTGATGGTTTGTTCTTCCATCGCAATCATGCCGGAACGACGGATGGACGTCAACTAGCAATCAAGGTAAGATTTGTATAATGTTGCTGTTCAGTATAGCGAAAGGAAAAACCATGACACACACTACCGATCAGGAGGCATTTTGGGCAGGAGATTTCGGAAACGAATATACTGATCGTAATAGGGGCAAACATCTGATCGCTGCCAATGTGTCGCTCTTCAGTAGAATTCTTGCCAAAACCTTGCCGATTCGAACGGTGCTGGAACTGGGTTCCAATATCGGCCTCAACTTGATGGCGCTTCGCTATTTGCTTCCTGACGCCAGGTTCAGCGCGGTTGAGATAAACGAGAATGCAGCGCTAGAACTCAGCTCAAACCTGCCAGATGTCGAATTATACGTGAATTCGATTCTTGAATTTCAGCCCACTACAACATACGATTTGGTTTTTACCAAGGGTGTTCTCATTCATGTCAACCCTGATCGCTTGCCGCTTGTCTACGATCTCATGTACAGAGCCTCATCGCGATATGTGTTGGTGTGTGAATACTACAATCCGCGACCCACTGAGATCCCTTACCGTGGTCACATGGGCAAGCTCTTTAAGCGAGACTTTGCCGGTGAAATCCTCGACACATTCTTCGATCTGCATTTAGTCGATTATGGTTTTGTTTACCATCGGGATCTAAAATTTCCACAAGATGACATAACCTGGTTTCTCCTTGAGAAGCGATAATAAACAAAGACTTAGAATTTATTGCTGCACAATGTAGTATTTATGCGTCATGTTGCCTGATTACAGGCTCAGTGGGGCGCTTGATCGAATATCTTTGGCGTAGGAGCAGATTACGGGGTTTCGGCAGTCTGGCTCGTATTGGTCTGAGTGACCGATTGTAGTATGGCAGATTTGTGCTTCAAGGCGAGAGAGGTTGCAATCTTGGTCGGTGCGCTTCGGTATATTATCAAAGTTCACGCAGGTAGAGCCAGTTATCATTGATGATCGACGACCTGCGCAATCATCGCTGCCGCAAATGATCACGCTGCGAAAGCGGCGTAGCGGTGTCCGTTATGCTCTTGCCGCGTTCTTGACTTTCGTGCTATACTAGCCACCGGCATACCCCCCGCTACGGGTGCTGCATCGGTGAAGCAATGGTGTGAAAGCGCGGCCATGGCGCTGCCAGGCGCTTTCACATAAGGAGCCGGCATGCTCGAACGCCTGCGCGCGCGACTGACCGGAAGCGTATTGATCTGGGATATCGTCGCCACGGTGCTCTGTCTGGCACTGGTCATGAGCGGCGATCCGATGGTAGCGCTGCGACAGTGGCCACTCTATATTGGCGTCGCTGCAATTTGGGCAGTAGTGTTCATCATCCTTGCTCCCCAACGCGCGCTCTTTACCCGCACTCTGCTTGAAGCGTTCACCCGGCTGTTGATTGCAGTTGCGCTCTCGGCCACTTCATTCGCCGGTCTGCTCTATCTGATCAACGGCGACGCTATCAATCGCAGCGCTTTTGTTCGCTTTGTTGGGCTTAATCTGGTTGTCATCAGCCTGATCCATCTCGGTTTTCGCGCCGTCACTCGCTGGCGTCAGTCTCGCGGCGCAGGTCGCCAGGTGCTGGTGGTGGGAGACGCCGCTGCTGCAACCCGGCTGGCCGACGAGTTTGCCCGTCGCCCGTGGGCTGGTGTGCATCTTGTTGGTTACGTATCCGATCTCCGTGATGCTTCTGCTGTCCTGCCGCGACTGGGCAGCCTAAACGATGTGCCCGACCTGGTGCGCCGTCACGGGATCGATGAAGTGATCTTTGCTCTGCCGCCGCAACAGCACGATCAGGTGGTTGAATTGTCGTTACAGTTGTTGGGCCAGCCCGTGATGCTGCATACCGTGCCAACGGCGCTCGATCTGGCGTTTGCCCGCACGCCGGTTGACACAGTAGGCGGGATCCCGCTGGTCTCGCTGCGCGAATCGGCGCTGACCGACTCGCAGCGCGCAGTGAAACGCGCGTTCGACATTGTCGTTAGCCTGACGCTGATCATTCTGCTGTCGCCATTGATGGCGCTGATTGCGCTGTTGATTAAGCTCGAATCGCCAGGGCCGGTCATCTTCCGCCAGGAGCGGATCGGCGAGCATGGCCGCCGCTTTCAGATGCTGAAATTCCGCAGTATGTACATCGATGCTGATCGGCGCTGGCGCGAAGTGGCCCGCCGTGATGAGC
>FWWL01005862.1_pt1 | contig 18487 bp, 13 predicted proteins | sample 2228331 | NCBI WGS metagenome assembly FWWL01 (sample SAMEA103939775, study PRJEB20133) | metagenome
AAATCATGGAAAACCGAAGGAAACCTGCGCCTCCCGCCGCCACGCTCGACATAAACTGCGACTGCAAAGAATATCTGATCGACTATCTCGTAAGCGCCTTTCCGACACGTGTCATGCGAGTGTTTGTTGGCCCAGATGGCGAACCGCGCTCCGAGGTGATGGTCGACGAGGCCGGCAATGCCATGCATTCGACCGAGGCCTTGAGGGCGCGGGACGACTTGCTGGAACGTCTGTGTGCCATGCCGGCGATCCCCTGCGCGCTTGATGAAATCATCCGCCATTTTGGCCCCGAGAATGTCGCGGAGGTCTCCGGTCGGCGCCGACGGCTGCTGACAGAGTCCGGTGGCCGCCAGCGGCTGGAGGTCCGCAGTGCGCGATCCAATCTCGCCGAGGCCGACGCCTTCATGTCGGGGCGCAAGCAGATCCTGGTCTTTTCAGACGCCGGGGGAACCGGCCGCAGCTATCATGCCGATCGCCATTGCGGCTCCGCCGACCGTCGGCGCGTCCACTTCCTGCTCGAACCGGGCTGGCGTGCCTCGGCCGCCATCCAGGGACTGGGCCGGTCCCATCGCACAAACCAGACCAGCGCACCCATCTTCAGGCCTGTCACAACGGACTGCCGCGGCGAGCGCCGGTTCATCAGCACGATCGCACGGCGACTTGACAGTCTCGGCGCCTTGACCCGGGGGCAGCGGCAGACCGGCGGGCAAAACCTGTTCGATCCGGCGGACAATCTCGAAAGCGACTATGCGCGCGAAGCGCTGCGTCAATGGTATGAACTGCTTCATCGCGGCAAACTCACAAGTACTTCGCTCGCAGTATTTACCGCGGTGACGGGCCTTCGGTTGACCGGAGACGATGGAACTCTGCTCGACCGGCTGCCGCCGATCCAGCGCTGGCTCAACCGGCTCCTCGCGCTTCGGATCGCGACGCAGAATGCAATTTTTGAAGAGTATGTCGCGCTGGTCGATGCGCGAATCGACGCGGCCCGCGAAGCGGGCACACTCGATGTGGGTGTTGAGACAATTCTGGCCGAGCAGGTTTCAACGCTGGACGAGAAACTGTTGCGACGCGATCCTGTGACGGGTGCCGAAACCAAATTATGCCGACTCGAACTCCATCATCGGCGCAAAGCCTTGCCGCTGGCGATGCTCATGGCGGAATGGTCATGCAGCGCAGTTGGCTATCTCAGAAATACGCAATCAGGCAAGGTGGCGCTCAAGACGCCCTCCTCGGCCATTCTCGATGACGACGGGCGCGCTGTGCCGGTCTGGCGGTTGATCCGCCCGACCGGCAGCGAGCGCATGCGCGACGAACGGCTCTCGCAAAGCAGCTGGGTACCCTTGGACGAGGTCGAATTCCGCCGGTTGTGGCTGGCCGAATGTGCAGACATCGCTGCGCGCCCCGATATCGAGACGATCAACATCGCGACGGGGCTGCTGCTTCCTGTCTGGAACCGGCTTCCCGACGATGATGTCCGGGTGTGGCGCATCGCCGATACCGCGGGCGCCGCCCTGCTTGGCCGCATCGTTTCGCCGGGAGGCCTCGAGAAACTGGCCAAGGCCTTCGACATTGCGATTGCGGTAGCGCTGTCGCCCGCAGAGATGGTGAAGGCAGCCCGGTCGCGCGATGGGGTGCCGATCCCCGGTCTCACGCCCGCCCGGCTCGCGCGGGTGCAGGTCAATAGCGACATGCGCCTGGAAATCAAGGACTATCCGGGATCGCTTCGCGCGTGGCTCAAGTCGCTCGGATGCTTTTCGGAAATCATCTCTTACAAGACGCGCCTGTTCGTGCCGGTTGGGCGCGCCGAGGAGATCATCGCCGCCATTCTCAGCAATGAACACGACACTGTGGCCTTGCCATGACGCGCATGCCACGCGCGCATATTCGCTTCGCCAGAAAGGCTGGTCGCAGCGGCATTAGAGCGCTGTAGGTACTTGCCCGAGGTTGCTCGAGTTGAGAGTGTCGCTGGGCGGCGCATCTCCAAGAGAGCCGGGGTTCGGGAATTCTGACAGAGGCGAGGCCACATGTCGAAAGTTGGTGACATCTAAGCGTCAGATTAATCGTCTCGGTTGGTGAATTATTTTCCTCGATCCGGTTAGTTGCGCTTCAGGATGTGACAATGATGTCCGACGCTTCGGGCAAATCGGAGTCTTTCTTGGAATTGCGGAGGTGTCAGGTGACCCCGGAGCTCAAAGACGATCCTGCGACTGCCGAAGACCGTCGCGTGGGTGTGCGCGTCAGGACCGTGTTCCAGACAGCGCGGGTCGTGACCGAAGATCAGTCCCAATATCTCGGCTTGCTCCGTAACATCAGCCCCTGTGGAATGATGATCGAGACCTTTGTGCCGATCAGGACCGGCGCTCAAATCCTGATCGAACCCAAGATGTTCGATCCGGTAAGAGCCACCGTCAGATGGTCGGACGGAAGGCGTGTCGGGGTAGAATTGCTTAAGCCTGTGCAGCTTGATGCATATCTGAGCTCGCGCGCCACTCTCGCCGCAGCCCACCGACCGCGCGGTCCACGCGTGTCGACAGATTTGCGTGCGCGCTTGAGGGTCGGCGTAATCTGGCATCTCGTGCGCCTGCTCGACATCTCCCAGGGCGGGGCAAAGGTTGCGACAGATCTGTCCGTCAGCCTGGGCGAAGAGATTGAGCTGGATCTCGAGGGCGTTGCGCCGTTCGTGGGGCACGTCTGCTGGGTCCGCGGCGCGCGTATCGGCATCACCTTTGTCCAGCCGGTCCAGCTGGCAACCATCGCGCAATGGGTCGCAAAGCTGGCGAGCCCGGCCCCCTGACTCTGCCCGGTTCGCGACGGGGACGTGTGTTTTCGGTCTGCGCGACGCGCACCGTGATCGCCATATTTCGTGCGAATGGTCTCAGGTGGCTTGTAATGGCCTCCGCGGCCCTGCAGGCGTGCATGCCCTGCGCGACAGGGCAGCTTGCATGTCGGTTGCCGAACTGAAACGGGCGCATGGCATAGTCTGGCGTATCGGCCGGTCGCCAAGTCGGTTAGGTCACGATCATGTATTCACGGCGTCATCACATTTTGATTGCAGTCCGCGACCCTAGCTTGCGCGACCGGATTGTCATTGTCGTGGAAGAAAACGGGATGAGCGCCGATCAGGCTGGCGATGCCGACCTGGTTCGCGCTCAGCTCGCCAGGCGGATGCCTGACCTGCTTGTGCTGGATGACGGGCTGCCTGGCATCAGCGCCTTCCTGCCGCCATGCCCAGAAACCGCCGACCGACCAATGGAGGGGTCCTCTATCCGCATCGTGCGGCCCGGGTGCCTTGCTGGCTCCACCACCAGTTGCGGTCCGGAGCCCGACCTGCAGCTTCCAAGGCCTGTGCTGGTCCGCGACGTCCTTGCTGCAATCGGGGCGCTATTGCAGCCGACACAGCCGCCGTCGCTTGGTCTCTCGGCAACGCGTCTGTCGGTCGGACAGCTGGTGCTCGATGGCGAGCATTGGGAGGCCTTTTTCGGTCGCACGCATGTGCCGACCAGTGCGACCGAATATCGGCTATTGACCCTGCTGGCATCGCACCCGTCGAAGTTTTTCTCGAACGACGCGATTGCGGCCAGATTGGGATCTGCTCGGGATACCCATCTGCGGCCAGCGGTCGATGGTTGCATCTTCGCGCTGCGGTCCAGATTCAGGCATGCCGGCTGTACGGACTTGATCGAGCTATTGCCCGGCCCCGCTTATCGGCTCGGCACCTGCGCATGAGCCAGTGATCCTCCGATCTGGAGTTCCACACCCAGTCAGGGCATGCCGCGTGACCACCGGATGGGGCGATTTCGGGCCAACGCCACGCACCGCCACGCGGACTGTGCGCACTGGTTTGGCGCCTGACCACAGCGCAGGTGATGGTTCTCCTTGCATCTCCGATGGCGGAATTGCTTTCTGAATTGGTCCCATCTGACGCCTGTGCAGGCGGCGCATGAAGGTGCAGAGCTCGGATCTCACCCGTTGCGCCCTGGCCCCTCGCAAAGGCCGGCGATGATGTGAGAGGGGGGGCTGATCTTCTGCGACGTCAGCCCTTGCAGTGCGCAACAATGTCCTGCAAGCGATTGTTTTATTGGGGGTGGCTATGTATTCATCGTGGTTGCGATTTGGTGCCGGACTCACTGCAATGATCTGGCTGTCGGCGTGTGGCGGGGGCGGCAGCGGGTCGATCAGCGGCACCCCCAGTGGAACCAGTCCCACGCCATCGCCAGGGGCGTCGCCATCCCCTGCGCCGGGGACCGGCGGGACAACCGGCGAGCTCAAGCCCGTTGCTGATGCCACCTTCATCGCCGCTTTGATGGAGATGACCACAAGTCCAGGGACGGCAAGCGAGCTGAACGGCCAGACAACCGGCGGGACCACCAGCAATCGGTCGGTGACGCTGGACACGCCGGGCTTCCGTGCCAGCTACGCCGCAGGGTCTGGCTACTCAATCGCTGACGCCATCCATTCTGCAGCATTCGGCGCCGCACAGCTGACCAGCGACACGACGGCCTCTGACCCGACCTATCCGACGGTATTGTTCACCCGGAATTCGAACAATGCCGTCGATTATCTGGCGATGTACAAGTTCAAGGTCACGACCACGTCGGTCCTTGGATCAGGCAGTGTGGAACCGCGCTATGCAGGTGTCGGTGGGTGGCAACACAGCATCGCAGATCCCGGTGCCCGCCGCACGAGACTGAACTATTTTGCATTCGGCCCGGTCACGCCAGCGACCGCAATGCCGCGGTCGGGCGTCGTGAAATTCTCGGTGACCGGCTCTGGAAACTTCGCCGGCAACAGCGATCTGTATTTTGCAACGGTGTTTGACACGATCACTGTCGATTTTGCAGCTGGCACGGTCACAGGGACCATTTCCGCAAGCGGGCGCAACCTCTTCGACGGAGGGGTCGGCGGCATCTACAATGTCCGATTGAACGGCACGATTTCTGGAAACGCGGTAGCTGGCGCTACCACCTCGAGCATCACCACGGCATCAGGTCAATTCCGGCTGTTGTTCATCGGACCTAACGCGGACGAGATCATTGTCACCCATGTCGGACAGAATGCCGGAGGGCACTTCGTCAGTGCCGCTGTGGGCGTCCGGAACCCATATCTGCCATAACGATCCTGAATATGCGGTCACCGCGCGCCGGTTCACGGCGATGGATTGGGACAGCCGTCCCGGGGTAGTCTGTCGGTTTCGGGACGGTCTTCGAGGCGCACTGACCGGCCCGCAGCGGGGACTGGCAAGCTACCGTTTGTCACGGCACTCTGGTTCGATGTCAGGTGGAAATCATCGCATTGACAGTGCTCGCCAGCTCTTCGAGCGAGAAGGGCTTCTTGATCATCGACATGCCCTCGTCGAGAAAACTTCCGCGGTGCGTGGCATGTTCGGCATAGCCCGTGATGAACAGGATGGGCAGGGCGGGACGGAGTTTGCGCGCGGCATTTGCGAGGTCGCGACCGTTCATCCCCGGCATGCCGATGTCCGAGATCATCAGATCGATACGGGCGTCGGACTGAAGAAGGCGAAGCGCGGCGGACGGATCACTGATCTCAATCGCCTCATATTGCAGCTCCTGCAGCACCTCGCGGACGAGCATGCGCACGGAATCATCGTCCTCCACCAACAGCACGCGCTCACCTAACCCCTGCCGTGCCACCCGACGTGCGCCGGATTCGGCCACCGGGGACGCATCAGTAATCGGCAGATACAGACGGACGGACGTTCCGCGACCGGGCTCGCTTTCGATCCGCACGGCACCGCCGCTCTGTTGAGCAAAGCCATGGACCATCGAAAGTCCGAGACCGGTACCCTGCCCGATCGGCTTGGTCGTGAAAAAGGGATCGAACACCTTATCGATGATGTCGGCCGTCATTCCTGTGCCGGTATCGCAAACCGACACAAGGACGAACCGGCCCGTCCGCAGTCCGAGGGCATGAGCAGCCTCCGCCGGTTCGATGTCGACACGGCTGGTCGTAATTTTCAGGACTCCACCATCGGGCATCGCATCGCGCGCATTGATCGCGAGGTTCAGGATGGCATTTTCGAGCTGGTGGGCATCCGCCAAGGCATGGGGCAAGTCAGTGCCATGGAGCAGCTTGAGCTCGATCTGCTCCGGCAGCGCATGCTGCACGAGCGGCGACATCGAGACGATGAGCTGGTTGATGTCGAGTGGACGCGGATCGAGCGACTGTCGGCGCGAAAACGCGAGAAGCCGGTGGGTAAGCGATGCGGCCCGCTCCGCCGAGCTCGTCGCGGCATCGATGTAGCGGCCAATCTCATCGATCCGGCCTGCGGCGATCTTGCGGCGCATCAAGTCGAGTGACCCGATGATACCGGTCAGCATATTGTTGAAATCATGCGCGATCCCGCCGGTCAGCTGTCCGACTGCCTCCATCTTCTGGCTCTGCCGCAGCGATGCCTCGGCGCGTTCGCGCTCGGCGGTTTCGGCCTTTAGTCGCACCAGCGCATGTTCCAGCTCTGCGGTACGCTCGCGCACTTGCGCTTCAAACCCTTGCGCTGCTTCCGCCAGCGCCAGGCGTTGCCGATAGAGATCAAAGAACACCGTCGCCTTGCCGCGCAGGATGTCGGGCTCCATCGGCTTCTGGATGAAATCAACCGCACCGGCCTCATAGCCGCGGAAACGGCGCTGCGTGTCGGTACTGCCGGCGGTGACAAAGATGATCGGGACGTGACGGGTGCGCTGGTTGCCGCGCATGAACTCGGCCAGCTCAAACCCGTCCATGCCCGGCATTTGCACATCAAGCAGTGCCAGCGCGACGTCGTGGTTGAGCAGCAATTCGAGCGCCTCCTCGCCCGAACGCGCGCGCAGGAACGAGAGCCCATCGCGTCGCAGCAGCGCTTCAAGCGCGAGCAAATTTTCTTCCAGATCGTCGACGAGCAGAAAGTTGATCGGTGGGGGCGGGTTGCTCATGATGTTCCAAGCTTCAATAGACGATCGGCGATCGCGTCCAGCGACAGTGTCGCGGCGGCGGGGCAGCGGGCCAACGCAGCAGTCGGCATCGCTGCGGCATAGGCGGTGGCAGGATCTTCAACCAGCATCGTTCCGCCCGCTGCATGCACAGCGGCCGCACCGCGTGCGCCATCTTCATTGGCGCCCGTCAAAATGACGCCAACAAGCCGCGCGCCATAGCTGTCCGCTGCACTCTCGAACAAGACGTCGATCGACGGGCGCGAGAACAATACCGGCGCATCGGCCGAGAGCGCGATGGTCTCGTCGCGCTCGACCAGCAGATGATAGCCGGGCGGGGCAAGATAGACGGTGGCAGGGACAATCGGCTCCTTGTCCTCGGGCTCGCGGATCGCGAGCGCACATTTCGCGGCAAACAGCGTCTGCAACCCGGACGGGCCATCCGGCACATGGATGACGACCAGAAGCGGGACCGGATAGGCCGCGGGCAGGCGCGAGAGGATATGGGACAGCGCCTGCACCGCGCCGGCCGACGCGCCGATGACGATCGCCTGAGGGCGCTCGCCGGTCATCCGTCGCGCCGCTGATAGATTTTTTCTCCGCGCACAAACTCGCTGAACGCGTCGGCGTGCGCGGAGAAACGCAGCGTCTCCTTGGAGCCCAGACCCAGGAACCCGCGCCTGCTCAGCGAATCCCTGAACAGGCCGATCGCGCGATCCTGCAGCGCCCGGTCGAAATAGATCATGACATTGCGGCACGAAATGAAATGAAACTCGGCAAACACCGCATCGGTCACCAGACTGTGGTCGGAGAGAACGACCTGCGCGCGCAGCCTCTTGTCGAATACTGCGCGGCCATATGCCGTGGTATAATAATCGGACAGCGATGATTTTCCGCCAGCGCGCTGATGGTTCCGGGTAAAGGCGGCAATGCGGTCGAGCGGGTAGACCCCGCTTTGCGCGGCTTGGAGCGCGGCGGGGTTGATGTCCGTGGCATAGATCACGGTGCGATCGAGCAGTCCCTCCTCATGCAGCAGGATCGCGAAGGAATAGACCTCCTCACCGTGGCTGCATCCGGCGACCCATAATTTCAGCGACGGATAGGTACGCAGGTGCGGCAGCACCTTTTCCCGAACGGCCCGGAAATAATCGGGGTCGCGAAACATCTCGCTGACCTGTACGGTCAGATAGTCGAGCAAGCGCGTAACCAGCGTGTCGCTATGGAGCAGCGCTTGCTGCATCGCCGAGAAATCGGAAAAGCCCAACTGCTCGCGCGCCTGGCGCAGACGTCGCTTGATCGACGCGCGCGCATAGTGCCGGAAATCATAATGATAGCGCCGGTACAGCGCTTCGAGCAGAAGGTGGATCACGATATCCTCGGCCGGCTCGGTCGGCGTCAGGGTCATCGCGGCATCCATACGCGGACCAGCGAGAGCAGCCGATCCACGTCAAGCGGCTTGGCCATATAATCGCTTGCACCGGCTGCGAGACACTTCGCCTGATCATCGGGCATCGCCTTTGCCGTCAGCATGATGATCGGCAACTTGGCCCAGCGCCCATCCGCGCGCAGTTGCCGGGTCGCCTCCAGCCCGTCCATGACCGGCATCATGACGTCCATCAGCACCAGGTCGACAGCTTCTGGGGTGTCGGCTGAGGCGTTCAGTAGCTCGATTGCCTCCTGTCCGTTGCGCGCGATCGCCACCTTGGCTCCGCGCGGCTCGAGGATATTGGTCAGCGAATAGATATTGCGGACATCGTCTTCCACGATCAGGACGCGCCGTCCTTCGAGCAGCGCGTCGCGATGGCGTGCCTGCTGGATCATTTTCTGCTGCTCGGGCGGCAACTCCGAAACTACCTGATGCAGGAACAGCGTCACTTCGTCGAGCAGGCGTTCTGGCGACTTGGCGCCCTTGATGATGATCGAGCTGGAATAGCGCCGCAGCTGCTGCTCGTCCTCACGCGACAGGTCGTGGCCCGTGTAGACGATCACCGGCGGGAAACCGAGCGCATCGTCGGAGCTCAGCGTCTCGAGCAGCGAGAAGCCTGAGGCATCGGGCAGCGACAGGTCGAGCACCATGCAGTCGAACGTCTGGTCCCGAAGCAGTGCGAGGCATTCCGTTGCCGTGCCCACGCCGACAGTTTCAATCTCCGGCCCACCGAGCAGCTTGCCGACCGCATCGCGCTGAACAGGATCGTCTTCGACGATCAGCACACGCCGCATGGTCCGGGTGAGCTGCGCCTCCAGCGCATGAAGCGCATGGGACAGCTCCTCGCGCTTCACCGGCTTTACCAGATAGCCCATCGCACCCAGCGAAAAGGCGGTTTGGGTCTGGTCGCTGGCCGAGACGACATGAATTGGAATATGGCGGGTCGCGTCCTCGCGTTTCAACCGGTCGAGCACGGCCAGCCCCGACTGGTCGGGGAGCCCGAGGTCGAGCACGATGGCGCTTGGCCGGTGCGCGTGTGCGAGCTCAAGAGCTTCCTCCGCGGTTCCGGCGACGAGCGTCTGGAACCCGGCCTCGCGCGAGACGTCGCGCACGATACCGGCAAAGACCCGGTCGTCCTCGACGATGAGCAGAACCCGCCGGGCGCTTTCCAGCCTGTCGCGATCATCCTCGATCGGCGCGAGGCGTGGCGCGCGCTTGGCGGAGCTGGCGGGCAGCTGGTCGGGCACAACTGCAGGGGCGGGGGCCGCCACGGCGCTGTTGGGCTGCAGCCGCGCTTCGACCAGCGCGGGGTCGTAATCGACCGGGATCGTGACCGAGAAGCTGCTGCCGACCCCCGGCTCGCTTTTCAGCGAGATTGCCCCGCCAAGCAATCGTGCCAGTTCGCGCGAGATCGACAGGCCAAGACCGGTGCCACCGAACTTGCGGTTGATCGAGCTGTCTGCCTGGCGGAACGCCTCGAAGATCGCGCGCTGCTGCTCGGTCGAGATGCCGATGCCGGTGTCGGTGACGGTGAGCGCCAGCCGGTCGTTATCGACCCGCGTGACCGCGAGGGTAACGCTTCCCGCCTCGGTGAACTTGAATGCATTTGCGAGCAGGTTCTTGAGGACCTGCTCCAGCCGCTGGCGATCGGTATCGATCGTCGATGGCGCGTCGCGTGAGATGTCGATCTCGAACGCGACGCCGCGCTCCTGCGCTATCGGGTCGAAAGTCTGTCGGAGATCGGCAATCAGGCGATTGAGCGGAACTGGCTGGGCATTGATCTCGAAATGCCCCGCCTCGATCTTGGACAGGTCGAGGATGTCGTTGATCAGGTTCAGAAGGTCGTTGCCCGACGCCTGGATGGTTCGGGCATATTGGGTCTGCTCGTCGGTCAGATTGCCGCTCGGATTATCGCCGAGCAATTTGGACAGGATCAGAAGTGAATTGAGCGGCGTGCGCAGCTCGTGGCTCATATTGGCCAGAAAATCGGACTTGTACTGGCTTGCCTGCTCCAGTTCGCGCGCCTTGAGTTCGACCGCGGCGCTGCTTCTGGCAAGGTCGTCGCGCTGCGCTTCCAGCAGCTGCGCCTGTTCCTCCAGCTGTGAGTTGGTCTGCTCGAGTTCGACCTGCTGCTGTTCCAGCCGGACCGCCGACTCCTTGAGCGCGCGTCCCTGCTCCTCCAGTTCCTCGTTCGAAACCTTGAGCTCCTCGCTCTGAACCTGAAGTTCTTCGGACTGGCGCTGGGTCTCATCGAGCAGCGTCTGCAACTCGGTGCGATATTTGGCTGAGCGTAGCGCAACCCCGGCCGGCTGGGCGATGCGCTCAAGAAACTCCAGCATGCCCGCATCGATGGGGTGCAGGAAGCCGAGTTCGATCACCGCGTTGATTGCACCATCTGCGTTGAATGGCGCGACGACCAGATGGCGCGGCGTATCGCGTCCTAGCGCCGAACCAAGCGTGAGATAGCCGTCAGGAACCTCGCTTAGCACCACCGGGCTGCCATCGGCAGCGACGCGGCCGAGGATGCCCTCGCGCAGCGTAAAGTGTTCTGGCACCTTGGCATCGCCGGGCACGCCCAGCGTTGCCATCCGCACGAAAACGCCATGTTCGCCCTTGAACAGCACACTGGCCTGCGCGCCGAGATAGGACGTGAGGAAGTCGAGAATGCTGTCGCTCAATTCGCGCACGGACTTGTCGCCGAGCATCGCCTGGCTCAATCCGACCTCACCGGCCTGCAACCAGTCCTGACGTTGACGTGCAAGGGTGCTGCGGTGCACCAGGACACCTACCGCGATTGTGAGACCGATGCCGAGCAGCGCCGCCAGAACACCGCTCAGCGTGGCTGTCGCATAGGCGCTGTTCATCTGTTCGAGCCGCATGGTGCGCAGGCGCCGCTCTTCACCCTGAATTGCGCCCAATTGCGATCGCACGGCATCCATCAGAACCTTGCCGCGATCGGTGTTGACCCGCTCGAGCGCTGCCGACGCGCCTTGGGTTCGACGCACTTCGATCGTCTGCCGCAACTCTGCAAAGCGCTCTTCGAGCCTAGGTTTGAGACGACGCAGATTGGCCTGTTGCACCGGATTGTCGTCGGTCAACGATTCGAGCGCCGTGACGCTGGCGCTCGCCCGGGCGAGCGCGTCCTGATAGGGATCGAGATAGCGATTGTTGCCAGTCAACAAAAAGCCGCGCTGCCCGCTCTCGGCATCCTGCACCGCCGACAGGAGACTGCCGAGCTCGGTGATTACCTCATGCGTATGCACCACCTTGGCCGTATCGGCGCGTAACGTCACCATATTCGAATAGGCCAGCGCGCCGCTCACCAGGAAGAAGATCAGCGCCCCCGCAACTCCAAGCGCAGTACCCACCCCGATCTTCGCCAGGGAAAATGGCGTTGCCCCTGAACTCGTCTTCGGCATGGGCATGGGCATTCCTCAAAAGATACGTGCTGTCGCGCTTCCATGGCGGGACGCTGGGCGCAAGCATGAAGTTGTCGGGAACTTCGTCAGCGACGGGTTTCGGACATACGTCGCCGGCACGGATACTCTGCAACCGGTCGGCGCAGGGCGCAGGCCGTTTTTCGGGATGCGATCGTTAATTGCGGTGAACCGATCAACAGCGCAGGGCACCGGAAGGTATCGCGTCCCTCCGCCGAATGATATTCATCTCGACGATTTGACGTCCATAGGCGTCGCATCGAACTGACAGGCAATGTCGGCCGCCTTGGGGCTTGATGCGGCGTCGAGCGGCGCGACCCGGCAACGACGACAAACTGCATTCTGGGCTTTCGCTGGTCTAGTGAGGCCAGGGCGAATGTCATCCTTTCGACGTACCATTCGTCGGGGGGCGACCACCGCCAGTTTCGACAACTTCGGCAGCGCGCATGTCACTACCTCGGCCAATGTCCGCAATTGCCCGCAGCAGTCCGGGCAACCGGAACGGCTTCTGCAGGATTGTGACGTCGGGACCCATCGCATCGACGATTGCTTGCGTGTCGGCAAAGCCGGTCATGAAGACGATCGGCAGATCGGCATGCAGCGCGCGAACAGCGCGCGCGACCTCGGCGCCGTTCATGCCGGGCATGGCGAAGTCGAGCAGGATGAGTTGCGGTGCATGGCTTCCCACCATGCTCAGCCCCACCTGACCATCTTCCGCTTGAGCGACGTGGAAGCCCTTTTCGGCAAGGCTTGCGGCCAACACGGCGCGATGGTCTGGATCGTCATCGATGATAAGGATCTTGCTCAAATTCTCCGGCACAACGACCGCTGCATCGTCCAAGTAAAGCGGTTGCGGGTCGCGATCCGTGCGGGGAAGGAGAACCCGAACCGTTGTGCCAGCGCCGACCTTGCTGCTGATCCTGACCGTTCCCCCGGCCTGGCGGGCACTGCCATAGATTTGTGACAGGCCGAGCCCCGTGCCCTTGCCAGGTCGCTTTGTGGTGAAGAACGGGTCCATGGCACGCCGCAGGGTCGCTTCGTCCATGCCGATGCCGCTATCGCTCACGCATAATTCGACATAGTCGCCATCAGCCAGCTCACTGTCTCCGCAAACCGACCGGGTCCGGGTCCGGACCCGGATCTTTCCTCCATCCGGCATCGCGTCCCGCGCATTGATGGCAAGGTTCAGCACCACCATTTCGACTTGCGTCGGATCGGCCAGTACGGGAACGGGATCCGGATTGAGCTCCAGCTCGAGCGAGATCATCGGCCCCACGGTCCGCTCGAGCAGGTCCTTCATGCCCGTGATGACGTCGCACACCAGGATCGGGGCGAGCTGAATGCTCTGCGCGCGCGCGAACGCCAACAACTGGCCGGTCAGCTTCGCGCCGCGTTCGGCAGCCTGAAGCCCGGCTTTGGTGTAACGCCGGACCAGTTCGGTGTCGGATACCTTGCGGTCGATCAGTTCGAACGCCCCGACCACGGCACCCAGCAGGTTGTTGAAGTCGTGCGCGATGCCGGAAACAAGCTGGCCGACCGCTTCCATCTTCTGGCTCTGGAGCAAGGCCTCCTGCATCGCCTTGACTTCCGAGGTGCGCGCTTCGACACGCGCTTCGAGTGTTGCATTCAACTCGCGAAGCTGCCGCTCTGCAGCATCCCGCTCGATGACCAGTCGGGTCCGCTCGGCGAGCTCCTCGACAAAGGCGATGTCCTCCGGTTGCCAGTTTCTGGGCTTGCGATCATTCAGATAGACGATTGTACTGAGTTCGCCGTGGCGCAGCACGGGGACGACCAGAACGGCCTGCGTACCATCGCGCCGGGCAGGGCTGCCGATCACTTCGGCGATCTGGCCGAGATCGCCGATTGCAACGGTTTGCCCCGCCTTGAGCTGCGCGACCAGTCGGGGATCGAACGCGCCGATCGGCTGGCTGCCGGAGAGCGGCTGCCCGGCGTTGTCGGTCCAGCCTTTCCCGAAATCGATCCTGTCCGCGACCGGATCGACAATCCCGAAGCCCGCGCGTGCGACCGAAAAATGTTCCCCCATGAGACAGGCGACATGGTGCAGCGTGTCAGGTGAACCGTCCTCGCGCAGGGCATCGGCAACCTTGAGGCGCAGTGCGATCCGCGCCTCACGTTGGGCAAAACCCTGGAACAGCCGCTCGAGCCGGGCCGCGCCGAGCGCCAGCAGCAATATGACGACCGTGATGCCGCTTACCCAGAGCGCGAGATTGGCTTGGCCCATGCTCGCTTCGCCCGTCGCATGGGCGGCATGGCCCGTTCCGACAAACACGGCAGCGCGCATGCCGGCAAAGTGCACTCCGGAGATCGCCGTACCCATCAATACCGCCGCAGCCATGCGATGGTTGAGCGATCGCTCCCGGGATGCGAGCCAGACCGCCGCCGTTGCCGCGCCAAACGCGATCAGAATGGAGAAGGCGACCCAGGTCTGCTCATAGCTGAGCGTTCCCGGCATCCGCATCGCGGCCATGCCGATATAGTGCATCGCCACTACACCGGCGCCCATGAGCAGGCCGGCAAAGGCTGCCCGCTTGGGAGAGAGATCTCCAGTTCCGGCGATCGCGAACCCGGCGGCGGTGAACAGCAGCGCAATGACAAGCGAAAGCAATGTCAGTGGGAGGTCATAACTCATCGGCATGCCTGGCATGGTGAAGGCAAGCATGGCAACGAAATGCATCGACCAGATGCCGCCCCCCAGCGCCAGTGCAGCGGCACCTAGCCATGTTCGCCGGGCGAGACCGTGTGCTGCCCGAATGCGGTTGGCCAGACTGAGCGCGGTGTAGGACGCGAAAATTGCCAGGGCGATCGACAAGGCGACCAGAGCATGGTCATGGGTTCCAGCCATGATCATTCAGGCTCTCCATCGGCTTTTTGGGCGAAGCTATTCTTTTTGTTTCGGTTCGTCGAGTCGCGGTGCAGGCCGCGAGACGGACGGCGGGCGCTGGCGGTTGATCGCGATGGCAAGATTGTCCCGATGCTACGACCTGCCGCCCCCGCCATAAAGCGCGTGGCATGACTGCCGATCGATGAAGCTTGCGGTGTCCCCGCAGCCGCTCGCTAGTTGGACCTGTTTTCAGCTCTGACGACGATGGCGTTAGCGCTATTGTCGCCTCGACCTGTGAAGTTTGCTCATAGTTCATCGAGGGCATGCGCGAGAAGGGACAAGCGCTTGTCGATGGCGGCCGCGACGCTTTCATGAATGCCGTCCGCGAAATCATCGGGCATTTCGGCTCGCGCCTTTACGCCCGCATCCTTGGCGGTATCGAGAATGGATTCGATGACCTGGCGTAGCGCCACACTGCCAAGGCCAGCGGCCCTGCCCGACTGGACGAAGTGTCGTCCCATGACCTCGTCAATCCGATAGTGACGGTTCTTTCCCGCTGACATGGCCAGTCGGAATCTGCTCTGCTGTATCTGGCCCGTGTCGAAGGCCGGTTGCGCCGACAGCACATCATAGAATGGCGTGAGGCTGTAGCGCCCGCCGGGTTTCAGAAAGATGCTGAAATTTTTGGCATGACCGTCGGTGGCGCCGATCAGCCAGAACAGAAATTGGCTCATGAGAAAGGCCATCTGATCGGGCTCTGCCGCATCAGCGCCTTGCAGGAGGCGCAAAATGTCGCGCACGCTCGGGCCCTGGTCGCTCTGATATTTGCGGGTTGGGGGGAAGCCAAGCGCCTGACAGCAATCTTCCTGCGGCAGGCGTAACAAATGGCTGGCGTTGCGCCAGCGCCGGTCAAAACGCTCCACGACCAGCACGCGCCGGGCGCCAAATGTGATGATCTGCGTCTTGGCCACATCCAGTCCAAATGTTGCCAGGAGCCGCATGCAATAATGCTCGTTATCGACACTGGCGGACATGTCGATCATGCCGTCAGGGCTCGGTATCTGGCCAAGCTGCGGCTTGAGAATATGCGTGGTCGGCGTGGTGCCTAGCGGGCGGTACCACTGGCCATCAATATTGAGCAGCGCCGTTTTCTCCTGAGCGCCCGCCACCGAAATTCGGAACTCCTGGTCTCTGTCGACCCCCAGCGGTGCCTGCGCCAGGCCGGCCAGAATCGCTTCGACGTCGCTGTCAGAAAGCAACTCTCCCTTGATGGTCGGCTCCGTTGCGTCCGCCATCTCTTCTGGCAGAAACTGCATCGCCCCGACGCAATCGCGACCAATCGCCTCCAGCAGACTATAGCTGTCGGTACCTTGCGCGCCCATGCGCTCCGCCACGCGGCGGCGCACCGCCTCGCGATCCGGCAGCAGATTGTCAAAGACCGCCGCGACCTCTCCGCCGCGATATGCGGTTGGCCGTAGCGGGAGGGATAGCGAGACGGGGAAGCGGTACTCCCAGTCGAGCCAGCCTTCTGCATATTGGAAGCTTATCGCGCCATTGGGTGCCTTGACCAACTGGCCGACCAGCCGGCCATTGATCAGCACAATGAGCGGGGCATGGGTCTTCTTGCGCGCCATGCCTAGAAGACGTCCTCGATATCGACGTTCTGGCGCCTGCGTGGCACAATCCGAAGGTCGAGATCGAGTTTCGCGATCACGCTCAACAGCGTCTCAAGCTTCGTGCCGTCGCTCCCATTTTCGATGGCCGAGATGGTTTTTTGCTGCTTGCCGATGAGGTCAGCCAGCTGTTGCTGCGTCATGTTGCGGCGTAGTCGCTCACTGTGAATGATGGCGCCAAGTTGGCTGGGCAGTCTCACTAGCTGATCCATGGGGTGTCTCCATTGTATCCTGCTATACCCCATAGGGTATAATATTGCAATATACCCTATGGGGTATATTCACTATGTAAACCCTGCGGGGTATAAATAGATATTATGCCCTATGAGGTATAGGGAACTGCTCAAACTTCGAACCTTGATCGCATGAGTGCATCGGTCTGCAGCAGCGAATTTTCGTTGATGTCGATGCCAGCCTCGCCAAGGTCAGGGGGCGGATGGACCGCCTGGAGGTGCTTTGAGCAGGTCGAGCGGGTTGAACCGCGCAAGCTCGTTCGCAACGGGGATGGCCCACGGCTCTCCGCTCTTGATGTCCTGAAATATCCATTTGGGCTGGGCAGCGGCAATCCTCGCTTTCTTGCCGTTGAGGTCTTTGGCGAGTGCCAAGCCCACATGGTCATATCCGCAGAGCGTGGCGCCGATACGAACGACCGGTGTCGGCATGCCAGACGGCATCCCGGCGCCAGCTATTCCGGGTGAACATGTGTCCCGTCTTTCCCGCCGATCCACATGGGTATTGGCTTGCGCAATGCGTCACAGTGCCAGTGCATCGCGCGGCGTCGATTTCGCTTTCCTACATATCCTTGGTTCGCTTGGATGAAGCGATGAAGGATCGACCTACGATTCGCGACGTTGCTCAAGCGCTGGAATATTGGCTGTTGGCAGCCCTGCTGCTGGGCGCATTCATCGCCGGCGCCATAAGCGCCATCCGCTGGCTGCTCGGCTAGCTCAGGCCCGGAACCGGTTCACGGCGCGCTTCCATTCGCGCTCGTTAGGCCATGGCAGGTGCACCGTAGTCGAGCGGGACTTGGTCGTGCTTACGGCCGCGCTGCTCTGGCACGCGGTGCACTTCAGCCGGTCTCCGACGGCGCTCAACCGATCGTCCCAGCCGCGGCGATGAAACCGCCACCATAGCTGGTGGGGGTCGAAAATTGCGACGCGCCGGCACTGTGGCTTTCGGCAGATCGCGAGAATGTTCATGTGCCAGGCGGCGCATTCGAACAGGGTCGTCGGCATGCGACTGCCGCGCGCGTCAAACCGTGCCATCTGGATCGTCGGTATATGCGTAAGGCAAAGATCTGAACTGAACGCTCGGGTCGGGGAGTAGTCCGCGCGCCAACTATGTTTCCGCGTAGTGCTGGCGATTGCTTGAGCGATCACGTCCGCAGGAGACGACGGCCGTTCGTGACCTGTCATCGTACGGGTCAGCAGCCCTATGCGCACGGGCAAACAGCTGCGGATCATGCTTCACGGTCAAGGCTCCAGCATTCCGAACATCGCGAATCGATTTGTACATGTCTAGAACATATAAAGAACAACTGGCAAGGGAAGTGGTGGCAATAAGTCGCGATCGATTTGCCGGTCGATCCGGGGCGGCATTTGAGATCCCGGTACATGACAGTGCAGCGCGAGCAGCCTCGAACGCACGCGTGTCGAGCGGTACGCGCTTGCCGGTCGCAGATCGGCGCTGCCTGGCATTCTGTTCTGTGGGGCACTTGCAGAAAGGTGCTGCCAGCGTGCCTTAGACCGTCAGGTCGCGATTGGAGAGCGATCGCACTCGACGTGAAGGATTTGCCGATCCAGGCGCAGGTCCGCTGGAGCCGTGCCGCGGGCTTCGGGCGGCCCCTCGTCCCGCTGGTCCAACCCGCCGCGATCTGGCGAGGGGTGGCAAGATTGCCTGGACCATACCCCCCCGCTACGGGCAGAGTTATGCTGCCACCATGCTCCGGGAGCGGTTCGGCTGACGCGCGAAGATGTAATCCCTTTCGCGAAGGGCACGAACGAGCACTGAGTGCTCAGGCACGCAGCCGCACTGAAATGACCCATCCGCATTGCACGTAGGCCCATCCACGTCGCCCGCGCCCGGACCCCGTAGGACCCATTTAACGATTGGGCGCTAGGCGTCGTGGACAAAGGGTATCCAGAGTTTGATTGATGCGAGGGCGACGAAGCCAAGGTATG
>FWWL01005863.1_pt1 | contig 18485 bp, 20 predicted proteins | sample 2228331 | NCBI WGS metagenome assembly FWWL01 (sample SAMEA103939775, study PRJEB20133) | metagenome
ACTTCTTTACAGCCCCTCTGTCAAGCCTCTGAATTGCTCCCCAAAATAGAGATAGAAAATTTATAAAACTATTTTAACCCTCTTTATACTCATCAATTTAAATATTGTTCTCTACCCCTTTATGAACTCCATGCTTTCTGATAGTATCACCACCTCGCTGTTTTGACTGGCATACACAACCTCCAGTTCCTAACATCTTTCGCTGATTTTTCTCGTTTAACGATTCCGATTCTATCAATTTTCAGAGGTTCATGGCTCAAAACTCATTGGATAATCAGGATGGTTATGTTATAATGTCTGTGAATATGCTTAGAAAGATTTATCTTTTGTTAACATTCTTTTTAATCATCTCTGCCTGTGCAGGGATGAAGCCAGAGGAAGAATTTAATTTCGAAAAGTGGCTCGAGAGGGCTCAAAAACATATAGAAAAATCTGAATTCGACGAAGCAAGAAAACTCCTCCTCGAGGTAAAAAACAGGGATAACACCCTCCAGTACGGACCAACCGCACAGTTAAAGATTGCAGAGTCATATGTTAAGGAAGATGAGCCTGACCTCGCAATAGAGGAGTACAGAAGATTCATCAAGGAATATCCAGATCACAGTTACGCACCATATGCCCAGTACCAGATTGCTACTCTCTACTTTAATCGTATAGAAGGGCCTGAAAGGGGTTACGGATTTGCTCAAAAGGCTCTCGAGGAATTCAAGAATCTGAAGAGGCTTTATCCACGAAATCCATACGGAGAACTGGTCGATATAAGGATAGAAAAGTGCAGACAGATAATAGCCATGTATGAATTCATGGTGGGAAAATTTTATTTTAAAAAGGATTCATTCAGGGCAGCAATCGGAAGACTCGAAGGTCTGAGAAAGAATTATCCTGATTTCAATAATATGCCAGAGGTCCTTTATCTGTTATGGAAATCATATCTCTCAATAAATGAACAGGAAAAGGCAGATGAGATACTCAGCCTTCTCATAACGAAGTACCCCCACACAAAGGAGGCAAGAAAGGCAAAGAAAAGATAAGGAATGGGTTATTATCCTGTCTTTCTGAATCTCAAAGGTAAACGATGCCTCGTTGTTGGTGGTGGCAGGGTTGCACTGAGAAAGATTAAAGGTCTTTTGAAGACAGATGCCAGAATCTCGGTGGTGAGTCCATCTGTAGTAGATGGAATAAAAAGGCTTTCCGAAGAGGGAAAGATTGAGTTAAGGCTCAGAAGATTCAGAAGGAGTGACCTGAGAGGCGCATTCCTTGTTATAGCAGCAACGAATGACAGAAGCCTTAACAGAGAGATATATAATAGCTTCCATGGCCTCATAAATGTGGTCGATGATCCTGAATTATGTAACTTCATCGTGCCATCGAGTATTGAGAGAGGAGATCTCATAATAGCAATCTCGACCTCTGGAATCTCACCTGGTCTTTCGAGAAGTATAAGAATGGAACTCCAGAATCTTTATCCTCATCAATTTGCAAAATACCTGAGGCTCCTGAAGAAGATAAGGGCAGAAATAATAAAAAAACTGCCCCGGGATTCAAGAAGGAAGATACTCAAAAGACTTGGTTCTAAGGAGATCATAGAGAAACTCAGGAAGAATGGTGTAAATAGCATCAAAAAGGCTATAAACTCCATGCTGAATGAGATAAAATGAGAGACAGAACGATAAAGCATATTGTACCGATCTATAAACTCTGGGTCGTATATTCATGTGGTATAATGAAAATGTAAGGAGCGAAAAAAAATGAGTCATATCAAAACACATTCTCTTACACAGGATGAGAAGAAAAAGATTATTTCGGTTATCAAATCATTTCTTGAAAATAATGATAAAATCATCTTTGCTTATGTTTTTGGGTCTTTTGTGGACAGTGAGATACCTTTCTTCAGAGATATTGATATTGGAATTTATGTGAAAGATTACAGGGATTCTGATTGGTATAGATATGAGATAGAACTTCCACTTGCACTTGAAAGCCTCCTTGATTACAGATATCAGATCGACATCGCTGTAATTAACACTGCTGATATTTTTTTAGTAAAAAATGTCATCAATGGTGAACTCATTTTCACAAAGGATGAAGATCTATGGGCTGATTTCGTAGTTTATCACGGAAAAATGTATGCAAGCGATGGAAAACGAATCCTGTATTATATGAAGGAAGCAATCTTTGGATGAAACTCAATATTGAAAAAATATTTAAAAGGCTCAGAGAGATGGACGAAGCGATGCAGCAGATTGAGAAGTTTAAGTCTGTTTCAAGAGAAGAGTTTATAGAAAACATTGAATATAGATACATAGCATATGCAGGATTTATTATTCTCACAGAGGCAGTAATTGATATATGTTTTCATATAAGTGCTAAGAAACTGAAAAAAGTTCCAACTGAATATGCAGAATGTTTTGAAATCTTAGAAAAAAATGGTTTGATAGATGCAGATGTAGCACATACCCTAAAAACCATGGCTCGATTCAGAAATCTTTTGGTTCACGGCTATGGAAAGGTTGATTTCAGCAAGGTTTATGAATATATCTCAAATAAAATGGAGATCATAAAAAAGTTTAAAGAAACTATAAAGTCAATTATTGAAAACGAAGAGAAAAAAACTTAAAAGAAAAATACCTAGAGCAACTATCAAGCAAACTCTCATAAGGAATTCACGAGTATCATCGATAAATCCACGAAGTAAGATGGCATTATTCCTGTTATAATCACCATAATCGCAGATATTAATACAGCAATCCTCTCGAGGGTACCTGGCTCTATGGTTATCTCCTTTTCTGGCTCCTTCATATACATAAGCATAACCACTCTCAGATAGAAATAGGCAGAGACGGCACTCATTATAACAGCGATCACAGCGAGATATGTATAACCAGCATTTATCACAGACATGAAGAGATAGAACTTTCCTATAAACCCACCTGTGGGTGGAATACCTGTCAGGGAGAACATAAATATGAGCATCAAAAGGGCATAGTATGGATGCTTTTTTGCAAGTCCCTCATAATCTGAGAGCTCTTCACCCTTTGAAAGTCTTGTATTCATGAGTGTCACGATTCCGAATGCTCCAAGATTCATGAAGGCATAAATCAATATATAATTCATTGTGCTCGATAATCCCTCATATGTGCCTGCTATTATTCCCAGTATCGCATATCCTGAATGGGCTATCGAAGAATATGCAAGCATCCTCTTTATATTCGTCTGTGTTATTGCAAGGATATTACCCACAGCCATGGTGAGTATACTGAGTATAATGAGTATGGTCTTCCATTCAAGACTCAACGAACCAAGTGCCACCATGAATACCCTCGCTATAATAGAGAATCCCGCAGCCTTTGGACCAACAGACATGAAGGCAGTAACAGGAGTGGGTGCGCCCTCATAAACATCAGGAGACCACATGTGGAATGGCACAAGTGCTATCTTAAATGCAAAGGCAGTAAGGATAAAAACAAGGGATATATAAAGATAAGGATTCTCCCTGAATGGAACATAACTGAGTCTTGATGTAAGTTCTGTTATATTCGTGGTTCCACTCACAAGGTATAAAAATGATATTCCGTAAAGAAGGATAGCTGTTGAAAATGATGCAAGTAGATAGTACTTTAATGCAGACTCATTCGATCTCATATCATGCCTTTTGAAACCAGCAAGTATAAAGGTACTGACTGACATCAACTCGAGCCCGAGATAAAGGAGTATAAGATCACTCGACGAAGCCATGAGCATCATGCCTGTGGTGGCAAACATTATGAGACTGTAGTACTCGCCGTGGTGGATACCTTCCATCCTGAGATACCTCAGGGAAAGAAGAATTACAAGGATGGCACTGAGGAGAAATATAATCTTGAAAAAGATCGAAAATGTATCAGACACATACATCTTATTAAATGCATAACCCTGTGGTGCTGTTATCATTCCATAAAAAACCATTCCAATAAAAAGTACAGCGAGAAACGCAAGATATTCCTTCCTTCTGAATACCAGTTCAAGTAAAAGGATCAACATACCTGCTATGGACATCCATAATTCAGGTCTCAGTACACTGAGATCACTTAAAATATCCATCTGAAACCTCCATATGCCACATTCACTGAATTAATTCTCTGAAGAAGATCTTCAACTGATGTGTGAAGAAAACTGAGAAATGTATCTGGATATACTCCAATCCATAAAATAAGTATCAAAAGCGGAGTGAGTGTGATAATCTCCCTGACATCCATATCATTAAGACCCTCCACATTTGGATTCACCTTTTCAAAGAAGATCCTCTGATAAAGCCAGAGCATGTATGCAGCACCTATTATGATACCTGTGGCTGCAAGAACTCCTGCAATCTTCGATGCCCTGAATCCACCAAGTATTATTAGAAACTCTCCTATGAATCCGTTCAATCCTGGAAGACCTATGGATGCCAGGGTAAATGCCATGAAGAATCCAGCATACACAGGCAAAACACTCGCCAGTCCACCATAATAAGAGATCTCTCTTGAATGGGTCCGATCATATATGACCCCTATCAGTAAAAAGAGCGCACCTGTCACTATGCCATGATTGAGCATCTGGAGTATTCCACCCTCAAGTCCCTGTTGATTCAATGCAAATATTCCCAGAGTAACAAAACCCATGTGGCTCACTGAACTGTAGGCAATCAATCTCTTGAGATCCTTCTGAACAAGGCATATGAAACCGCCATAGATTATCGCTATTATACTCAAAAGAAGCATCCAGGGTGCCATCCTTATTGATGCCTCAGGGAAGAATGGCAGAGAGAACCTCAAAAATCCATATGCACCCATCTTTATGAGAATTCCTGCAAGTATCACACTTCCTGCGGTTGGTGCCTCTGTATGGGCATCAGGCAACCATGTATGGAGTGGCCACATCGGCACCTTCACAGCAAAGGCTGCAAAGAACGCCCAGAACAGGACTAACTGCAAATGATAGGGATAATGCTGATTCATCAACTGGAGGATATCGAATGTCCTGCCGCCGTTGAGATAAAGCACGATTATTCCAACAAGCATGAGAACACTTCCCACAAGCGTATAAAGAAAGAACTTTATGGCGGAATATATCCTTCTTGGACCGCCCCATACCCCGATGATGAGATACATCGGGATAAGCATCGCTTCCCAGAAGATATAAAAAAGAAAGAAGTCAAGAGATGAAAAGACACCCACCATTGCAGCCTGAATCAATAAAAGTGCAATATAAAACTCCTTCACCTTTTCCTTTATTGAATTCCATGAAATAAGTACACAGAGGACTCCAAGAAGTGTACTCAATAATATGAAGAGCACACTTATACCATCAACGCCAAGATAGTACTTTATATTCCATGAAGGTATCCAGTCATATCTTTCGACAAACTGCATGCCACGAAATCCCTTATCGAAATTAAAGAACAGCGGGAGTGAAATAAGAAATGTGAGAAGACTCACAATAAGCGCAAGGGTCTTTACGAGAACCTCATTGCTCCTTTTAATTACTAAAATAATAAGTGCACCAATAACAGGTAAAAATATTATTCCACTGAGTAAAGGCATTCCATCACCTCCATATTATAAAGGCAATTATAAGAAAGACTCCGAGTGCAATCGCAAGGCCATAGTGACTTATAAGACCTGTCTGTATCACCCTGAGCCTCTGAGATAATCTTCCGATCCACCCGGGCACACCATTCACAATAGCCTCTATTATCCCGATATCAGTAAATGCCTCTATGAAGTTGCTCGCAAGATTTATTGATGGTTTCACGATTATCCTGTCATAAAGTTCATCCACATAATACTTATTCCATAATAGAGTGTGTATCTTCCTCATGAATGGTATCGAGAGAATATTACCCGCTCTCCTGGCATCCTCCCCATAAAAGAAGAAGGCAGATGAAATACCGAGAATTCCTGCAAGGACACTCAGAAACATCACGAATATCTCTTCATTGTGTGATGTCATCTCTCCTGTATGGGGATGTCCGAGTACAGGAGAAAGGAATTCATAGAACCAGTTTGAACCCTCGATTCCCAGTTCCTTTCCTATAAGTGGAGGTATCCCGATCCATCCTGCAATAACAGCACCCACTGCGAGTAGCACAAGTGGTATGGTCATCACAGGAGGTGACTCATGCAGATGGTGTTTCATGGAATCACCACCCCTGAATCTTCCATGGAAGACCAGAGCCACTATCCTGAATGAATAAAAGGCTGTAAGAAGCGCTGTTACGGTTCCCATTAACCATAGAACCTTTCCGAGATCACCCCTGAGATAGGTCTGCCAGAGGATCTCATCCTTCGAAAAGAATCCCGCAAATGGTGGAATTCCAGAGATACTCAAAGATGCAAGAAGGAAGGTGATATATGTCACCTTCATATACTTCCTCAAACCGCCCATCTTCCAGATATCGAGTTCTCCTGCCATTGCATGCATTACACTACCTGCACCAAGGAAGAGAAGTGCCTTAAAGAAACCATGTGTATAGAGATGAAAGATACCTGCAGAATAAGCACCCACACCACATGCAAGGAACATATATCCGAGCTGACTTATAGTGGAATAGGCAATAATTCTCTTTATATCATTCTGCACAAGTCCTATTGTTGCTGCAAAGAGTGCTGTAATGGCTCCAACAATAGCAACAACATCCATCGCCAGTGGAGAAAGACTGAATATGGGATTACACCTTGCAACCATAAATACGCCTGCTGTAACCATCGTGGCAGCATGTATTAAGGCACTTACTGGTGTTGGTCCTTCCATTGCATCGGGTAACCACACATGGAGTGGTATCTGGGCTGATTTACCAACTGCACCACAGAATAAAAGAAGTGCTATAAGGGTCAGAAGATGCACATCATATCCAAGGATATTGATGGTGGAGTGAGTTATCGTATGAAGACTGTTGAACACAGGCGTGTAATGAAGTGTCCCGAAGGTGAGGAATACCATTATTACACCGAGTCCAAAACCGAAATCTCCAAATCTGTTTACTATAAATGCCTTTTTACCTGCATCTGCTGCGGACTTCTTTTCATACCAGAAACCTATAAGGAGATATGAACATAAACCAACTGCCTCCCATCCAAAATACAATTGCAGGAAATTATTCGACATGATGAGCATAAGCATAGAGAATGTAAAGAGATTAAGGTATGCGAAGAATCTATAAAACCCTGGGTCCCCATGCATATAACCTATTGAATATACATGGACAAGAAAACTCACAACACTGACCACAACAAGCATAACAGCAGTCAGTTGATCGATAAGGAATCCAACAGATACCCTGAAATCACCCGATATTATCCATGAATAAATGTCCTCATTTACCACATCTCCCTTTATAACATCAAAAACTGTCATCAATGCAAAGATCATTGAAAGACCGACAAGTGGCACCGAGATAAGATGTGCTCTATCCCTTATAATCCTCTTTCCAAATATTATATTTATAAAAAATCCGATAAGTGGTAAAAGTGGTATAAGTAAATAGTATCTCATAATACTCTCCTATCCTCTCATCTCACTTGCTTCATCTACATGATCAACAGTCTTTGTCCTGAATATCGAGATAAGAATACTCAATCCCACCGCAGCCTCTGCAGCAGCAACAGCGATCACGAATAGAGTTAGAACCTGACCCCTTATATCCTCCATAAAATGGCTTATAGCAACGAGATTAATATTCACCGCATTGAGCATCAACTCAATCGACATAAAGACTATTATTATGGTTCTTCTGATAAGGAATCCTATCATACCTGTTACGAAAAGGGCAAAACTCAACAATATATACCAGTGCAATTCAACCATTATGACCTCCTATAATTTTTTCTTCGCAAGTACTATAGCACCAACAATAGCAACAAGGAGTATCAATGAGATAACCTCAAAGGGAAGGATATAATTCGTAAATACCTCCATTCCGAATGCCTTCGTATAGGAAGTGGATTTCAGATATTCAACTGTATGAATACCTTTCACCTGAGGATTTACTGCCCTTATTTCGAGTATTATCATTATAATAAGACCCAGCGCTACCGGGACAGCAAGAATCCATGAATCTATGTATACGCTGCCCTTCACTTCCTCTTTGATATTGAGAATCATTATGGCAAAGAGAAACAGTACAAGTATTGCACCAGCATAAACTATAATCTGAACAGCCGCAAGAAACTCTGCATTGAGCGTGAGATAAAGGGCACCGATATGGATGAATAAAAATAGCATCCCTATAACACTGTGAATAGGATTTCTCCTGGTGATTACTATTATCGAGAGTATTATGATCGCCACTGCAAGATAACCGAATATCAACTGAGCCATAAATTACCTCCTGTACCTCAAAGAGTCAATTTTCTTCATTTTTCTCGACCCCTGAATACCGCCTGGCCCTGGTGTCCTGTAAAATCCTCTGACATCGGTCTCCAGAATCTCTCGAAATACTCTTCGCCTTTTTTGCCAGCCATAAACCTGTCCCAGTTCTCAAGGAGCCTTTCCTTGTTCATCAGAAAGTCCTTTCTTGAGTAACTGGCATATTCATAATGGTCTGTTAATACAATTGCACCGTATGGACATGCCTCAACACACAGTGCACAGTAAACACACCTCAAAACCTCTATTTCATACTCCTCGACTATCTTCTCATGATCCGGTCCTTCGGTTGTATAAACCTGAATACACTTACTCGGACATATCGCTGCACAGAGACCACAACCCACACATCTTGCGGTCCCATCAGGGTTCCTCACGAGTGCATGGAGCCCCCTGAAACCAGGAAATGGGGGTCTTTTCTCCTCAGGATATTGTCTGGTTACAGGCTTTGTGAAGAGCCTGCTCAGTGTGAGTGCCATGCCCTTTAATATCTCCCAGAAGAATATCCTCTGAATCAATCTCTTAAATTCCATCTCACACCACCCTTAGAATCTTCAGTATTCCAGTTATAAATATATTTAAAAGACTGAGAGGTATAAGAACCTTCCATCCTATATTCATTAATTGATCATATCTATACCTCGGAAGGGTCGCTCTCACCCAGTAGTAAAGAAAGATAAAGAAATACACCTTAAGGATAAACCAGACAATTCCAGGCACCTTCCCAAGCAATGGTATATTATCAACAAGCACAGGGGGCAGTAGCCACCCTCCAAAGTAACATATCGTTATAAGGGATGCCATCACGATCATCGCTATATACTCAGCTGCATAAAAGAGTGCAAACCTGAATCCACTATATTCAACAAAGTATCCTGCAACAAGCTCACTTTCAGCCTCTGGAAGATCAAATGGTGCCCTGTTGGTCTCTGCAAATGCAGCAATGAGAAAGACAATAAAACCTAAAATCTGGGGAATAACAAACATGCCATATGGATAATCCCTTTGAGCCATCACTATATCATAAAGATTCATTGAACCTGCCATAATCATCACACCAACGAGGCTAAGGCCCATAGCGACCTCGTAGCTCAAAACCTGAGCGGATGACCTCAATCCACCGAGGAATGAATACTTCGAGTTTGATGCCCAGCCTGCAAGGATCAGTCCATATGCACCAACTGATGACATGGCAAGGATGAATAAAAGTCCTATATTTATATTCGCAATAACCCATCCATTATAAAAAGGAATAACACTCATGGCACCTAATGCAGCAACGAATGATATAAGTGGTGCAAAATAGAATACAGGTTTATCAGCATTTGCAGGAATTATATCTTCCTTGAAGAAGAGTTTGAGCATATCCGCAACAGGTTGCAGGATTCCGTGAGGTCCAACCCTCATCGGACCCATCCTCACCTGCATGTGGGCAATGACCTTTCTCTCAAAATATGTTGCATAGGCTACATGAAACATCACGACCGAGATAAGAACCATGGATTTGATAATAATAATTATCAAGTCAATGATAGATTCAGTGAATATACTTATATCCATCTTCCTCCTCCAGAATTAAACCTTCTCAATACTTAAATCAAATGTATCAATAAAAGGCACACCTGAATATCGACTCCACTCACAATCCGTAATCGTGAACAAACCCTTCTCAGGATAAAAACTCTTAGCAATCACAACCCCATCAGGAAGTGCATCGTCAACCCTTACCCTGACCCTTACACCCCCATGAACTCCCCTCAAATAGACCTCGCTTTCTCTGTTTAAACCCTCCTTACTGAGAGTATTACCAGACATTCTTATATATGCTCCATCCCATATATTAATCAAAAATTTAGAATACCTGCTAATTGTAGCAGAAAGATAGCGGTCTTTTTCAAGTAAAATCTTTAGCCTCCTCTCCTTCCCCTGATCCCTGACCACTGTGTCTTCGAGCCATTTCTCGATATATGGCTCCACGCCCCTTAATGGTTCTCCTCGATAGGGCCAGAGAATGCCTTGCTTTATATCGTCATAATCAATATTTCCATAAATCGGAGCGACATGAGTGATCTCTCTCCAGACATCCCTTATATTTTTATATTCACTCCTCACATTGAACCTTCTTAAAAGCCCTGAAATAACATACCATCCAGAATATTCACTCTCTTTCATGGCAGGGCTGAGGTACTGCAACCTTCTCTCGAGATTCGTATATGTTCCCTCCCTCTCTATCCATAATGACATGGGAATTATTGCATGAGAATATTGAAAGGAATCTCCATAAAAGGCATCCTGAATAACAAAGAATTCGAGTCTTTTGAGAATCTCAGCGATTTTCCCACCCGAGGGGATCTCAGATACAGGATCAATCCCTGCAACATATAGAGCCTTTATCTTTCCCTTCTCTATGGACTCAAGGATCTCATAAAGTCTCAATCCTCTTTCATCTGAAATCCTGAATCCCCACGCCTCCTCATATCTTCTTCTCATCACATCTATGTGGATGGGTCTCCATCCAGGAAGGTACTCTCCATTACACCCCATATCAATAATACCCTGCTCGTTTGGATATTCCTGTAAAAGATAGACCCTGGCATCAGTAATGGATGCAATAACACCGAGAGAGATAAGATTAATCAGATAATCCCTTCTCTGGATTATGCCATTACCAACAATGATGGATGTATTCTTTCCACGAAGAAGATTCTCCACCACCTCCATGAGACCATGATCCATACCACGAAGCTCCATCCATCCTGTCGATTCAATTAATCTCTTCAACAAACCATTCTCAGGCATACCCTTTATATCAATCATTCTCCTTGCGATTCCATAAAGAAGATCTCCCTCATCCTTCCATATCCTGTCTGACATAAATTCAACGGATGAATGATTCCTTATACCATCATATAATCCACAGGAAACAACATATGCACCATTTCTGTAAGATTGTCTTATATAAACACCCGGGACAGGATTTATCCTCAGAGGATCACCTCCAGTAATAAGGATGGTATCAGAATTAAGGATACCCCTCAATGGACTGGATGTAAAGCCCTGACCGAATACCTCCTCAAAAAATAACTGTAACTGTAATCTTCCTGTCTCTGAGATGGACGATATATTATTCGTGCCAGTGCCCCTTGCGAATTTCTGCAGTAGATATGCCTCCTCATTTGTGAGTCTTCCACCGGCAATAAATGCTATAGAATTCGGTCCATAATTATGTCTTATCTCCTTGAGTCTCCTTGACACATAATCCAGTGCCTCATCAAGAGAGACCTTTGCCAGTCGATTATCCTTTTTTATTAAAGGCTCCTTTACTCTCTCTGGACTCTTAAGGATATCATAGCCAAATCTACCCATCACACATGTGAGTCCAGAATTGATCCCTCTCTGTATTTCAGGTGACCATGTCCTTATAAGGTCTTCCCCCCTCATCTGGATAAGAAGGCTGCAACCAGAACCACAAAGTTCACAAATGGATAATATATTCTCCACGAACCACTCTCTGTATATATGCCTTGATAACCTCGAGGTCAGCGCTCCAACAGGACATGCAGTGAGACAATTGCCACAATAATCACAATCAAACCTTCCTCCACTAAAGGGCTCGATAATACTCCTGTCTCCTCTGTTGATGGCGACTATTGAGGAGGCACCCTGTAATTCTTCACACATCCTCACACACCTCATACAGAGTATGCACCTCTCAGGTGTCCTCACAATAAGAGGGTCCTCAAAACTTTCAGGATTCTGTCTCTTACCCTCCCTGAATCTGCCCTGAGAAGGACCATACCTTGCCACCATATCCTGAAGTTCACACTCACCTGCCTTATCACAGTAAGGACATTCAAGGGGGTGATTGATAAGAAGGAGTTCGAGCATGAATCTCCTCGCAGACTGGATCACAGGTGTTTCTGTTCTCACGATCATCCCATCCGTAACCATGGTTGTACATGCTGTCTGAAGTTTCGGAACCTTCTCTATCTCGACAAGGCAGAGCCTGCAACCACCCCATGGAGTGAGGCCTTCCATGTGGCATAATCTCGGTATCCTTACACCTAAGAGATCTGCTGCCTCAAGAACCGTAAGAGGCTTCTCAAGGAACACTGTCCTTCCATCAATAGTGACCTTTATCATCTCAATCTTTCCTCGAATTCATGTCTGAAGTGTTTGAGAAAGTTCTGCACAACGCATGCTGCTCCATCTCCAAGAGGACAGAAGCATCTCCCAGAGATACCATCTGCCACTTCTTCCAGGAGTTTGAGATCCTCTTTTACTCCATCACCCAGTGATATCCTTCTGAGGATATTCCTCATCCATCCAACTCCTTCCCTGCATGGTGTGCACTTTCCACATGACTCATGCTGAAAGAATTCAATCACCCTCAAACAGACCTTCACGAGGTCAGTGGTCTCATCGAATACTATGACTCCACCTGAGCCGAGCATGCTTCCATATCTCGGCATATTCACAAAGTCCATCGGACAATCAATGCTCTCTGGAGGCAATACAGGTGTGGATATGCCACCTGGAATAACAGCCTTGAGTCTTCTGCCATCTCTTATTCCGCCTGCATGCTCGTAGATTATCTCCCTGAGAGTGGTTCCCATTGCCAATTCATAAACACCTGGTTTCACAACATGTCCGCTCACTGAATAGAGTTTAGGTCCCGGACACTCAGGTCTTCCTATTTTTGAATAAGCCTCGCCACCAATCCTTATTATCAGAGGAATATTTGCGAGGGTTTCAACATTATTTATGACAGTGGGTTTACCATTATAACCTTCATTAACCGGAAAAGGTGGTTTGATCCTCGGCTGTCCTCTTCTACCCTCAAGGGATTCAATGAGCGCTGTCTCTTCACCGCATATGTATGCACCGGCTCCTCTGAATACTCTGAGATGAAACCTCACGCCCTTTCCGAGAATATTATCGCCGAGAAAATTCCTCTCCTCTGCCTCCTTTATAGCATCATTAAGGATATGAAAGGCTTCTGGATATTCACCTCTCAGATATATAAACCCATACTCAGCACCAATCGCATAACCTGATATAACCATGCCCTCTATAAGGAGATGAGGATTTCTTTCGAGTATCAACCTGTCCTTGAATGTGCCAGGTTCTCCTTCATCAGCATTACAGATAAGATACTTGGGAAACTTCTTATCTGATCTCGCGAATATCCACTTCATCGCAGTGGGAAATCCAGCACCTCCCCTTCCCCTGAGACCTGCCCTCTTAACCTCATCGATTATCTCATCGGGTTTCATGGAGAGTGCCTTTTCGAGACTCTGGTAGCCACTGATCTTTATATATCCATCTATTCGATGGACATGAGGATTATCTATATGCAGAAGAAGATATCTCTCCATCATTTATAACTCGAAAGGATCTCGAATATATTATCTCCATTGAGTCCTGTATGGAGATCTTCATCCACTATCATGGCAGGAGCGACATCACACGAACCTATACACTCCATTGTGATCAGGGAAAACCTCCCATCATTCGATGTAAAGACCTTCCTGCCATCAACAATCCTTTCTTCAAGTCCATATCTCTCGATCAGGATATCGAGAAGTCTCTCCGCTCCCATAAGCATGCAGGAGACATTTGTGCAGAGCTGGATGAGATGTCTTGCTGGCATGACTGATTGGGACGAATTATAAAAAAACATACTGTAAAATGTCGCTATACTCCTCAAATGGGCTGGAGAGAGATTAAGTCTCTCTGAGATGAATCGTATATCCTCGGGAGTGATGAACTTACCTTCCTTCTGTATTCTCCACAACAGAGGCAGTATGGCTGATCTTTTCAATGGATATATCCCTGCTATTTCATCAAGGATATTTTCTATCTTCTTTAAATTCATTTCTCAATTCTTCTTTTTATAAAAAAATTATTTACTCTTTCTGAACATCATGTGCATGAGATCCATGTACTGAGAATTCATATCCCTCAAGATGGAGGCAAGATACATCGCAAGATTCTTCACAATCTTTGCATAGATTACAGGTTCTGATCCAAGAAGCCTCTCAAAGTCATCCCTTCTGAGTACAAGGAGTCTCACATCTTCCTGCGCTATTATGGTTGCACTGTGAGGACTGCCATCAAAAAATGACATGATTCCGAACACCTCTCCATCCTTTATGCTCGAGAGACTGAAATACTCACCCTCAGCAGTCACCCTCGCTACATTCACCCTGCCTTCAACAATAAGATTGAGGGTATCACCACTTTCACCTTCCCTGTATATAACCTCCTGAGCACTGTATCTTCTTTCATTGAAAAGAGGAAGAATTCGCTTTATCTCACCCTCATTGAGGGATGAAAAGAATCTTGATCTCTTTAATATCTCCATCATCTCCATGATTAAGACTCCTCTCTCTCCGACAGGCTCATCGCCTATCTTATTACAGGGACAAATATGTAAACTCACCTCTTGAGGCGACTCTTATGCCCTCAGAACTTCATATAAAACTACTGAAAACTTATCTATCGCATTCACCAAGGACAATGTCTATGGTCCCGATGTTTGCAATAACATCTGCAACGAGTCCACCCTCACAGAGTCTCGGCAGAACAGAGGCATGGACAAATGATGGAGACCTGAGTCTCAATCTATAAGGTTTACCACTCCCATCGCTCACGATATAGAAACCGAGTTCACCTTTGGGTACCTCAACAGCAGAATATATCTCTCCCTCTGGAGCAGAGATCGGTCCTTTAGTTATAAGGACAAAATGGTGTATAAGAGACTCCATATCAGCAAGAACCCTGTCTTTTGGAGGAAGGGTGAACTTCGAAGCATCAGGGGACATAATAGGACCCCCAGGAATCCTCTCTATGCACTGTCTTAATATCCTGTTTGACTGCCTTAATTCCTCCATCCTCACCCTGTATCTATCATAAACATCCCCATTCTTTCCAATAGGGACATCAAACTCCACCATGGGATAGGCATCGTATGGCGCAAACTTTCTCACATCATAAGGGACTCCTGAGCCCCTGAGCACAGGACCTGTGAGACCCCAGTTTATCGCCTCCTCTGCTGATATGACCCCTATTCCTTTTGTTCTTTGTAACCATATCCTGTTCTGGTCAATAAGGGTCTCATACTCAAGAATCCTTTCTGGAAACTCTTCTGTAAATTTATAGAGACTATCAAGAAATTCCTGAGTCACATCATTCCTCACCCCACCTATCCTTGGATAACTTGTTGTGAGCCTTGCTCCACAGAGTTGCTCAAACAGATCGAGTAACCACTCCCTTTCACGGAATGCATAAAGAAATACCGTCATCGCACCAATATCGAGGGCATGGGTTGCAAGCCACAGTAGATGGCTCGATATCCTTGTCATTTCAGATACTATTGTCCTGATGAATTTTGCCCTTAAAGGTGCTTCAATGCCGAATAATCTCTCGACCGCAAGGACATATCCCACATTGTTTGCCATCCCTGAGATATAATCGAGCCTGTCACTCAATGGAAGGGCATTAAGATATGTTCTGTCTTCACAGAGTTTTTCTGTGCCTCTATGAAGATAACCCACATACGGTGTGCACTTAACTACAGTCTCTCCATCGAGTTCAAGAACAAGCCTCAGAACCCCATGCGTTGAGGGATGCTGGGGCCCCATGCTCACAATGAGTTCTTTAGTCTCGAGCCCTAATCTTTTCTCTTCCATTGAATCTCCTCTTTACCGTACCAGTCATATTTTCTATTCTGCTCTGCCAATTCAACCACCTCACGAAATCCCTTCCAATCATTTTCAAACTCAGGGCCCTTCAATGGATAATCCTTTCTCAATGGATAACCTTCCCAGTCCTCGGGTAAAAGGATCCTCCTCAGATCAGGATGCCCATTGAATCTTATGCCAAACATATCAAAACACTCCCTCTCATGCCAGTCTGCACCTCGATAGATGGGTACAATAGTATCTATCACTGGATCTTCCTCAGGAACCTCTGCTCTTATCCTTATCATATGTCTGTATTTTATTGAATAAAGATGGTATACAACCTCGAACCTGGGTGTCTTTCTTCCGAGGTAATCGACTCCACACAGATCCCTTAAATAATCCATCTGGATTTCAGGGTCTTCCTTTAGATAACGAATAATATCCGTTATTCGCGATCTTCTCACAATAACAGATACCTGTCCCCTGAACTCTTTTATCTCCTTCACCTCTTCAGGAAAATTATCCTTCAGTCTCTGTGCTATCTGAAGGGGCTCCATCTCATTTGCTCCTTCTTTATCTTTTCTTGAAGTTTAAGGAATCCATAAAGTAATGCCTCCGGTCTTGGTGGACACCCGGGAACATAAACATCCACAGGAAGAAAACTGTCACATCCCTGAACAACCGCATATGTATTATAGATACCTCCTGAACATGCACAACTACCCATGGAGATCACATACCTCGGTTCAGGCATCTGGTCATAAACCCTTCTTACTACAGGAGCCATTTTCTTCGTAACCGTTCCAGCAACTATCATGCAATCAGCCTGCCTTGGTGAACCCCTGAAGATAATTCCGAGCCTGTCAAGGTCGTAGTGGCTCGAACCCGTTGTCATCATTTCTATTGCACAGCATGCCAGTCCAAATGTCACAGGCCAGATAGACGATGCCCTCCCCCAGTTTATCAGTTTATCGAGTCTTGTGATTATGGTATTTGCTCCAGGAATTATCCTGACACCTTCCTCGACCTCAATGAGTTCAATTGTTGTATCGACTATCAATCCCATTTAAAAGCCTCCTTCTTCCATGCATATAAATAACCAACAAGGAGGATAATAATAAATATAATCATCTCAATAAATGCAAACAATCCTATTCTGTCAAAAACAATTGCCCACGGATACAGAAATATAGCCTCAACATCGAATATAACAAAAAGGATTGCTATGATGTAAAACCTCACGGAGAATCTATATCTTGGCTCTCCTACAGGAGTGATACCTGATTCATAAGGCATGAGTTTCTGAGGATATGGTCTTTTAGGCCTTACAAACCATGCAAAGACCACGAGACCCAGTCCTGCTCCTCCAGCAAGGAGGATAAAGATAAGTAATGGTAAATATTCTACAGGAGTATAATTACCAGGCATAAATTGTTACTTTTATACATTAACTGAACAGGCTTTGTCAACATAAAAAAGAAATTAATTTATCTTATATATGGATAAATTATATTTCTGAGAGCAGTATCTGTAAATTACTTAAATTTCCCGATCCGTGCCTGCCTATATAATCTCCCGAGAAAGAGTTTCCTATCCTCAAACAAAGAGGAGCAGAGGCAAATTTTTTTATCTATGCTTTCTTCGAAGCAGACTGACACACGATAACCTCCACATAAAAATGAAAAGCCACCTTAATAAACCCCAGCAATAAATGTCTTGTAAAGCATATCATTGTTACTTCCCATGATATGGTCGTTGGTTAAGACATGGTATCCACCTTCATTAGACCCTTTCGCGAAGAAGACATAAAGCAGGTCTATCATCTTGTCAAGACTTATCACAGGAAATAAGTCTATATAGTTAGGAACATCCGGGATATAACGGGATATCAGTCAAGGGCTTCCATTCTCTTTTTAGTAATCTCAGTGTGAATTTTAAAGAAGGAAGCCCTTGTTATGTTAAGTATCTGGTTTACCATGTAAAGGGTTTCTTTCTTATCGCGAGGCATAAAGGGCTTAACCTTTCTTCTTAACCATGGCTTGCCACAGTGGATACTATGGCATAACCTAAAAGAGTACATTTCATTGACATAACATAAACTTTTGTGATAAATTCATTTTACCATCTGCGGGTGTAGCTCAGCTGGTAGAGCACAACCTTGCCAAGGTTGGGGTCACGGGTTCGAATCCCGCCACCCGCTCCATAAAATCTGGCGGCGTACCCAAGCGGCTAAGGGAGAGGTCTGCAAAACCTCCATTCAGCGGTTCGAATCCGCTCGCCGCCTTGTAACAATCAAAGAATCTCTTAAAGGGTCTCATGAGGCTCGCTATAAGGGTAAGCAGCATAAATGAATTCGAGGAGAGGTTAAAAGAGCAGGGTTAAGAGCCAGCTCTGGACCCCTCTTGCATTCTA